>Ga0189278_10273_pt1 | contig 30110 bp, 31 predicted proteins | sample N26A9minimetaG_FD_130326 | JGI IMG/M metagenome (GOLD analysis project Ga0189278, IMG submission 130326) | Marine microbial communities from the Costa Rica Dome - N26 A9 mini metaG | ecosystem: Environmental > Aquatic > Marine > Oceanic > Photic zone | place: Costa Rica: the Eastern Pacific...
ATGCCCATTAGGAACTGGGGCATCATTTTAAACCAGTTCCTAACGATCTATGAAAAAAGGGTCAGACTCTAATAAAGTCAAACCCCCGTTATTTTTAAATTACACACTTATTGGGATAGTGTCTGGTTGATGTATAAACTATTTCACCATATATCGCAAAATTCAGAGGTTTTAAGTCTTACCAATAGTTGAATCAATAGAATCACTAAGTTTTAAATAATACGTGTTGTGGCATGCTTACAGATAGCATTTCGTATCCAATAATAATTGAATCCAATGGTTGCGGTTGCTTCCTTGTATTGTTAAGCCATTCATACATTAGAGAATAAAAATACCATAATGGTCAGCAAAGCTGAAATAAGAAGAGTTGTTGCGCTAAAGATGCGATTCAACCAGTTGTGTGCTAGTTTACGCAAAAGATTCGTAGGCTGGTCGCCATAATAATTGTATTGGTATTTTTCAATCATTAGATGTCTATACAGCCCTCTAATGATGCCCACTGTCAAGTGAATAGACAATAGCATCGTAATCATGGATCCTGCATTCAAATCCCCAGATATTCCCATCATTTATTTTCAATTGCATCACCTACTCCAATAAATGGAATTGCACCGGCACCTGTTACCTCAGGTAAAATCCCATTCCATTTTTCTATGGCCTTAAGATTTGCCTCAATCTTCCTGAGTTCGATAAGATCGGGTGAAATATTCATTTTTTGTAAGCGTAATGCTTCGGCCTCGGCTGTTGCAGCGGCAATGGTTTGCTCTGCTTCGACCTTTATCCTATCCAAGTCCCTTTTTGCCTTTAATGCATTTTGTTCTGCGGTTTGTTTTGCCTCAATGGCATCGGTAAAGGTCTGGGAAAAACTAAATGAGATAATCGAAAAGGCGTCAACCGCTATGTTCGATGCCAGCAATCTTGAAGTGAGTGCTTGCTGCATTTCGGTACTCACGGCCGGCCTCTTGGTAATCAATTCCTCTGCAGTATATCGGGCTGAGACCGCTTTCATTACCTCTTGAATGGCAGGGTCGATGATACGCTCCTTAAATTCCACGCCAATAGTTTGATAAACCAAGTTTGCCTTATCGGGTATGATGTGATAATTGAGGGCCACGGATAAATCCACATCCTGCAAGTCGGAGGATGAAGAGGCAGCATCTGTCATTGCCTTTTGAATTTTTACGTCCATTAAAATGACGGTTTGCACTATTGGTATTTTGAAGTGAATTCCCTCATTCAACACTTTGTCCTGCACGGCACCAAAATTCTGGACAACTCCTCGCTCACCTGCACCAATTTGAACCCATGGTTTAAATGCAAAAAGCAATACCGCCAATACGGCAATAATAATCAGATTTCTCCTTTGACCTTTTTTCAGTACGTTCTTTAGCTCATTTAAAGGGCCATTATCCATAGTAATTCGGTTTAATCATAAAGATAGGACTTACCATTCCCGATCATGTTATATTAGTTCAGGGGAATCTTACATATATCACATATTGATTGGCAGGGATAAGAGATTGTAAATCTAGGATCTCTTAATATTAATTTTTATCACTATGAAAAAAGTGAGGCTAAGGAAAAAGAAAGAATGGGAGCTCCAGCCTTTAGCGAAAGACCGTTCTTGATTTAAAGGGTGTTCTAAGCCATTCAAGAGGCGCTCCAAGAGCGGGAAACAACTATATGAGTTATGGAGATTAGAAGGGTTTTATCGTCAGACGATCAGAGTCGTAATTACAAATCCTTAAATAACCCATGTCTCCCATTTTATCTGGCTTAGTGTTGTGTTAAACTTACCCTAATCATGTAACTTTTAGACTATCTTTACGTCTTATAATATGTGTAGATAAGGATGCGTATTGCACCCATCACAACAAGTAAATCGAGAAGGAATAATGAAGCAGACAAAAAAAGGACCTGGAGACAGCAACATTGTTATTGACAGGCCATTGACCCGACATGATAGCTGGAAAAATCACCGGAGGCATACTGCCCTGAAGCTCATACGGTTTTCTTAAGGACCAAAAAGTGTTAAAGAGGGCTTTCGCCCTCTTTTTTGTTGAATGTCTTTTGGCCCGACACATCCATTTTCAGTGTGCTCACAGGCGCAATTAGGTAATGGGCCCATAAATGGCAAACTCCTTTTCTTTTTCAATGGCCCAAATGGTATTTCCATAATCAAAATGCCAATACTCCTTTAGGTCACATACAAAATCTTCATCTTCAAATAAATTGATCAGCAGGGCTCTATTTTTCTTCGCTTCGGGGCTAATATTCGGATAGTAGGGATAGCACTTTTTTGAAAGATCAATCTCCAATCCTTTGTTGGTGCCAAAATTCATCACACAATCTTCGATCTTACAATAGATCAAAGCGTCCACTGCTCCACCGGTCACATGCATTGACTTTGTAGGGGGCGCGATGAAATAACTAATGATCTGTTTAATATCGCCATCCGATTTTTCTGGATGTTTTTTTTTAAAGGAAGCAAATGTAGTCTCCCAAAGAAGTCGCTGATGTTCAAAAGACCTCCAAGCGGAGCGAATGATCAGAATTTTATCTTGCTTGTCCAATACTTTGCTTATCCGGCCTATTTTTTCAATAATAGCTTCTCGGACCAAGTATTGATAGTCTTTCAAAATTGATGGTTCAAAAATCAAATTAAAATTCGTGTCCATCAAACTCACCAGTTGTGAATGGTTCTCTCGAATCCAAATGGAGGGGACTAAAAGTTTATGCCGAAGGTCTTTTGTCTCGACCGCGTCACAGTATGCTTGCACATTCATATAGGTTGATGGTGTTTTTAGCAATGTAGGGGGTGTTAAATGCCCTTAATAGCGCACAATAATTAAGGTCGAAGGCTACGGTATCGCCCACTTTTAAACTTGTTTCGGTATTATCTATCAACATGTGATCACTACTAGCCCCCAACACAGTTATTTTTTGTTTTGGAGTAATTCCTGAGACCATGACATCTTGCATTCCAATCGCGAGAACGGCCCTATCCATCAAGCCTTTATTCTCAAACTTTGAGGTATCTCCATTCGCATTTTGATATACTTCCCCATAGGGTTGTGATGGTTTTCGTTTTGCCTCGATAACCTCGGCCAGTAAAGTAAAGATATCGGTAAAAAGTCCTGGTATCGGTTTTCTACCTAGTGCTTCCCTACCTAAAAAAATAGATTCGCCCAATCGCAAGTTATTTATTCTGCCCACATCTTTTGAAGATGTAAACCAGTTATAATTTGCAGAGTTTCCGCCGGATACCATTGCTAGGGTAATTTTGAACTTTTCTTCCAAACGCATAGCTATTGAAGACAACAGGTTCATTTTATTTTCATCAGGGCTTATTCCGCCAAAGCATGCAAGATTCGTTCCTAAGCCAACCAAGGCCAGGCCTTCCAAGTTTAGCACTTCTTTTACAATGGCATTCATTTCCGAGGGCATAATCCCATCCCGTAAGTCTCCAAGCTCCACCATAAGAACAACCTTATGTATGATATGGTTTCTTAATGCATATTCCGAAAGTTTTTTAAGAACAGTTAATTCAGAGTTTAGACTTATGTGCGTATGGATAACAACGTCTTCTACCTGACTGAGTGCGGGTGTTCTGAGCAAAAGGTATTGTGCCCGAATACCCGCTTTCCGCATTTTTATAATATTCGAAATTCTAGAATCTGCCAGAATTTCTATACCATTTTTGACCAAGAGGTCAGCAATTATTGGATTGCCCCCAATCACTTTGGTTACTCCTATTATATCGATTCCCTTAGAACCATAGAGCGTTTTCAACTGTCGTACATTATGGACAATTTTTCCTAAATCTATATCTATCCTGGGAAGATTCAAACCAACACCGACTCTCTCTTTAACTCTGGAAATGTTTTGACCAACTCCTTTACCAGTTTATCACATCCATGTATCAGGACATCTGCAACGGGCAGATTATATTCTGATTCATACTGATCTACGATTTGGTTCACTTCAACAGGGGTCATGTTTTCATGGTTAATGGTGATGGCTATCACCTTTGATTTTGAGAATATTTCTATCATTTCAATCTCGTCTACCAGGTCCAGCAGTGGAATTTTGGGATAGTCGCAATAACTTCCCCGCTTTGGTGCATGCTGTATGATTATTGCATCCGGCATTGCCCCACGAATAATGGCACTTGAGGAAGTAAATGCGGGATGACTTAATGCACCCTGACCTTCAACAACGATGATGTCAGGTCCTTCTTGCTCATAGGCATTTAAGATGGCGTTTTCAACTTCGCCGGTAGCAAATCCTGATGTCAAAACATCTATGGCCACTCCGTATTTAGAGCCTTGGAGCAAGCCTGTCTGACCAGTGGTCACAAAGACGGCGTTCAGACCTTCATTGCGTAAGGCTTCCACCAATGCCAATGCGGTAGTTCTTTTACCCACCGCACAATCAGTGCCCATTACCGTAATTATCGGAACCTTTACCTCTTGAATGCGTCCCGAAAAATTATGGAGGTCTTCGCGTTTTGGCGGTTTTCTAACATCCAGTATAGTTACTCCATAATTACGGGCCATACGGGTAAATTGGGTATTCTCGTTAAAAAATTCAGGAAGACCGTTAACGATATTCATTCCACGTTTCATGGCGGTAAAAATAATTTCTTGTTGTTCGTCGTTTAAAAAGGAAGCCAGTGGGGCGATACCGTAGATAAAATATTTCGGAATAGTGCTTAATTCTTCTAGGGCAAGTGCTATACTTTCGAAAATGGGAATGGCATTTTTTACACCATCAAGATATTCTCCCGCATCCTGACCAGCTTTTGAACTATCAATTACCCCAACGATATCATAGGTCTCCGATTGCCGAACAAGTCCATTGGCCACTTTACCGTCAATACGGCCAAATTCATTTTCGCAATAAATCAAAGCCTTAGCTCTCATAAGTTCTATTATTTAGTTGTCCGAAGCGATAGTACTACCTTCATAAGGTTTTAGTTCCCTATCAAAATAGACCTGTTCATTAGCGCTAGGTTGATTCTGAAGGGTACAATAATAGATTCTACGGGCATACAATCGTACAACAAGTGCAATTGAAGGTTTTACCTTCGCACATACCACGTCTCCTATTTCAAACCTTTTTTCAATTGTTTCATTTCTCTATTATACATTCATGCGCTACAGTTAGATCTTAATAGTAGTACAAATCATCTTGAATTTGTGATTTGCTTCTATTGAGCTGTTGGAATGCCCAGGTATTATTATCGAGTCTCCCTTTTGCATAAAGGTGGAGTTATCATCGATAACAACTTCCGCTTTACCCTCAATTATGTGAATAAAACGTGAAAAAGGGGATTTCTCATAAGATTGCACTTTGCCATAATCGAATACAAACACCTGTATGACGCAGTTGTTTTCGACCATAATGTTTTTTACCACTATCGTATTGGAAATACACTCTAGTGCATCTGCCAAATTAAACTTCTTGGATTCTTCAAATTCACATTGATCCATAGTCAAGTCTGCAACTAATATCTTTTATCCCGCTCTTTTTCTAGCATCTCGTTTAGCTCTTTTGGCAGCCTTTTTTTCTTTTGGAGTACTCGAGGGTGCTGTTTTTCCTGATTTTTGTTTTCCTTCTTTTTCTCTCGACATAATTTTTATTTTTTATTGATTTACGGAAGTGAAGCGCTAACCACCAACATTATTAATAAAAGCACAAAATAGATAGCACATTTTCTCATGGAATATCATTTGTCATTGCTTTTTTCGATATAAACTTGCTTTACAAAAACAATGGTTATTGCAACACCATGCCTTTTGTCCTTTTACGAAAAAAGAGCAGTGTTTTTTAGTTCCTGCTCTTTTTTGGGCTTCTAGATAATCTAAAAGCACTTATCAATAAACAAAGTTAAATTCTCTTTCTCCTTGTATGGTTCAGGCAGCGTATTTGAAATTGACCGAAGTCATTTATGGATTTTGATCAAGTTGGGTTTTAGATTTTTCTCCAATTCCTTCCACCCTGCAGTTTCTTGGCTTGTATTATAGAATACAGTCCTAAGGACATCTCTAAATTTCTTAAGAATCCCGTAAACCAAATTGTTCTTTTCGAATATGTCCATATGTCGCGTATTTAGTACTGCTTCATTAACATCATAACAGCAAGTAAAGATGCGACAGAACCACGGGAATTTTGCTATATAAATATTTGTAAACCTTACATATATCACAGATTCTCCAAATTTTGCAATCTTTTCTTCTTCATTTTTTTGAAGAAAGAAGGTGTGAGACCAGTGACTTTTTTGAATTGATTTGACAAATGCGATGGGCTGCTATAGTGAAGTCTATGGGCTATTTCGGTCAAGTTGAGTTCATCGTATAGTAACAATTCCTTTACCTTTTCAATTTTATGTTTGATGATATAATGCTGTACCGTGATTCCTTGTACTTCTGAAAATGTATTCGACAGATAGGTGTAGTCGTATCCCAGTTTTTCGCTCAAATAACCAGAATAATTCATTTTTGGAATTTCATCATTGTAATGGATCATTTCAACTATTACATTTTTTATTCTTTCGATTAATATACTCCTCTTATCATCCAACAATTCCAATCCGGACTTGAGCAGATTATTCTTGAGTTGAATTCGCTTTTCATGAGTAATTTCCCTTGCAGTTTCAACCATGCCTAGATTCAATACGACATAGTCCAGTCCCAACTTTAGTAATTCTTCCTCTACCAACATTTTACAGCGAAGACTGACCATGTATTTTATGTATAATCTCATATACCAAGTTTAAAAGTAAAGGTGGTCACTTAGCTTGTGCGTAAAAATCAATACCCTTTTACATCTTAGATCCTGGACAAATAAAAACAGGTTCTCTACTTGAATAATAGGATTCCAATGCCCCTTGAAGAAAGTGAATGTAATTGCTTTTTAAAGGTAGTCAATAAATGGTGGTTTGATGTATAAACACAAAATCAATGTTTAACTGTTGAATCCAATATGAAAAAAATATTGGAAGATTAAAAATGAGATATGTTCTTATTGATAAAGCAATTATCCAAAAACAGAACCTATTCCAAGTATTCCTTTAGGAAATCGCACTTTGAGGACTCCCTCAAGCGTAACAATGCCCTTGTTTTTATCTGTCTTATCCGTTCCTTCGTAATTCCCAGTTGGTAGGCAATTTCATCCATTCCCATTGCATTATTGGTTCCAATGCCGTAATACTTCTTGATTACATAGGCCTCACGATCTGAAAGCATATCGAGCAACCCTTCCAATTCTGTCCTTAATGAATTTTCAATAAGACCCTTTTCAGGGTTATCCAAATTGCCCGAACTTAAAACTTCGTACAACGTAAAGGTATCACCCTCTGTATTTAATGTTTCATCCATTGACATGGGCCACATGGAATGTTTCATACAGAGTTGAACCTCAGCGAGGGAAACGTCAATCAGTTCCGAGATTTCTTCAGCATATGGGAGCCGTTGGTGAATCTGTTCGAAATTGGAGGAAGCTTTGGTTATCTTGTTGATCACGCTTATTTTGTTCAAAGGCAACCTCACCATTCTTGTGGTTTCTGTCAACGCCTGAAGTATCCCCTGGCGTATCCACCAAACGGCATAGGAAATGAATTTAAACCCACGGGTCTCATCGAATCGGGTTGCGGCCCTAACCAATCCGAGATTTCCCTCATTTATCAAATCGAGTAATTTCAAACCACGACCCTGATACTGTTTGGCCACTGATATAACAAACCTCAAATTGGCTTTGACCAACTTTTCAAGGGCCAAATTGTCTCCATTTCTTATTAGAACCGCTAATTTGACTTCTTCATCTTCCGTAATCATAGGGATACGGCCTACATCAACTAGATATCTTTTAAGTGATTCACCATCCCTGTTGGTAACTTGTTTTGCTATTGAAAGTGGTCTCATGGTATTTGGTGTTTAATCATAACGAGCTACGGACGTAAATTAGGTTTCCGGTGCCCTTGGGGTTGTTCCTTTGTCCAATTTCAATCTTGCCTATTGATTTGGCCAAGGGAGTAATGCAAAAGCATTAACAATGCAAGCCTTTACGGTATATGGTACATTAATATTGAAACTTTCAAAAAATAGCTTAGAATGGACCCCTAGTGATAATTGGAAAATGACAACAGAATAGAGAGGCTCTCTTTTTATTTCAAGACTTGCTCAATTTTCGTGGATAGTCTGTAAAGTTTGGTAAAGAAACGGATATTAATTGAATATAATGGATTAATTCCCTTTATTGTTGTTCGATTAAAACTTTAGATATCAGGAAACCTGATATCTTATATGCAGCGGGGATTGTAAAAGGAACGTTTTAAAGAACTTTTCTCAGTTAAAGTTAAGCTCCTGTTTTGACATTATTTTCTAATTTTTGTCTTAGCATTTGCATATCATCACTCACTTTTTTCTCTAGTACTTTTGCATATATCTGTGTGGTAGTTAGTTTACTATGACCCAGCATTTTAGAAATAGTTTCAATAGGCACACCATTGGTTAGAGTTACTGTAGTTGCAAACGTGTGTCTAGCCATGTGGAAAGTTAAGTTTTTTTCGATTCCTGCTAGTACCGCTATTTCTTTTAAATAAGCATTTACTTTTTGGTTGGATATCTTTGGAAACAATGTGCCATTCATCCTAGATCGTTTATCTAGCTTATAGCGCTCAATTATGACTATAGCTTTTGTAAGCAAGGGTATTTTGACTGAGTTTCTAGTTTTTTGTCGTTGAGTAACTATCCAAATGGTCTTGTCCATACCGAGAACTAAACTTTTATCCGTTAATAGCATTAAGTCTATATAGCTGATTCCTGTATAGCAACTAAACACAAACAAATCCCTGACCGTTCCCAGGCGTATGGATTTGATATTCAATTTCTCTATACGCTCCAACTCTCCAGAGGTAAGAAACCCCCTGTGTGTGGGCATCAATTTTTGTTTGAATTTGTGAAACGGGTCGTGGTCAATCCATTCCAATTGATGGGCAAGAGAAATCATTCGACGTAGTCTTTGAATGTGCTTCATAACCGCATTGTTGCCTATCTTTTGTTGGTAATGTCTTGGTTTATGATTTCGAAGAAAGTTTTCAAAATCAAGAATGAATTTATAGTCAAGCTCAGCAAGCTCTATGTCTTCTACTTTGTGTTTCTTTTTTAGAAAAAGTAGAATATATCTTTGACTTGTAAGGTATAATCTAGACGTGTTATAATGGAGTTTGCTAAACATATTGGTATTATGGTACTCAATGATATTTCTCAAAGTATAATGCTCAATCTTTTCATCGCCAGTGTACTTTGTTTTTATTGCTTGAGGAGTAATTGGCTTATCGTCCGCTCGTAGTTCCTGATAGCATTGAAATAGTTTAGAATGTACTTCATCAAGATATTGATTAATGGTTCTGGCTTTTTCGCCAGTCCCTCTAACCCGTTGAGTTTTTGGATTCCAATATCTAGTATCTAGCCTTATTTTGAGACTAATATTGAGTTTTTTTCTATCTGCCGTTATTCTGGCATATAGAGGTGCTTGATTATTTTTAATCCTTTTTGCATATATCCAGAATAGGATAGAAAACGTTGAAGAATTTCGCATGACGTTCATCTTTAAGTTAAACTTAGTTTAGACGAAAGTCAAATCACCAGTAAAGCTATTATTTAACAGCCTTAAAACGAGTATCTTTAAAAAACGAAAACATTTGGTTAAAAATGTTGACGATTTGTGAACTCAAATGAATGGTTTTAAATAACATCATTTAAAACTAAAAAAACTTAAAACACTGAAAATCAATATATTTAAATATTTTTAGGGTTCCTTTAAATGTTAAAAAGTGACCCCGGCAAGAATCGAACTTGCATCTAAAGTTTAGGAAACTTCTATTCTATCCATTGAACTACGGGGCCATTCCATAAAATGGACTGCAAAAATAGGGTTTTTGACTCATCTTATGCAACCCTTTTCTGCTATTTATACGTGGGTTTTGGAACTACCCTAAGACTTTTTTGCTTCTTCTTCCTTCAGGATTTTTTCCAAATAGGATCGGGACAACGGCTTGTCCACATAACCCGAAATCATCCCATTTTTTTTGGCAATTGCCCTATCCGAAGCATTGGTAAATGCCGAAAGGACATAAACACTGGGGAGTTTGTGTTCTTTAAACAGATTCTTCAGGTTTTCCAAAAAATCCCATCCGTTCATCCCGTCCATCACCAAATCCAAAAAGATGATATCGGGCAATCTATCGTGCTCCTCGATATATCCGAAGCAAGCTTGTATTCCTTCCTCACCACTGGAGCAGGTCACGATATCAAAATTCCCGTGGGATTGCTGTATGCAGTATCGGGTCGCGAACTGCGACACCAAGTCATCGTCTATAATAAACGTCGTGAGTTTCATGTAGGGTCTATTACGTAAGTTTGGGACATCCAAAGCTATAGGCAAGCCCTCAATAAACCATCCATTTTCGTTGTGTGGACAAAATATACCGTCAATCCACGCCTAATGGGGCAATCTGGCCCTCACCAGGCCATACACAAAGGCACCTAAAATGGCCCCGACCAGTACGATAATGATGGGCCAATTGCCCGCTCCCACCAAAATATAAATGGGTCCGGGGCAGGCTCCCGCGAGGGCCCAACCCAATCCGAACAACGTACCTCCCAAAATATATCGAGCAAACGATTTTTCCTTGTCGGGTATTTGGATGATTTCCCCTGAAAATGATTTGATCTTGGATTTTTTAATCCAAAAGACCAAAACCACACCAACTGCCAAAGCAGAACCGATGATGCCGTACATATGAAAAGAATCGAACTGGAACATCTCATAAATCCGGAACCACGAAGCGGCTTCCGACTTGTATAGGACAATTCCCAAAAAGGTTCCCAATAAAATATAAACTATATTCTTCATACTTCAAAAATTAGGGGAAACAAGAGGTGAACCATAGCCAGTCCGCCAATAAAAAAGCCAATAACCGCAATCAAAGAGGGCCGTTGCAGGTTACTCAGCCCTGAAATGGCATGCCCAGAGGTGCACCCCCCTGCGTAGCGGGTTCCAAAACCAACCAGAAAACCGGCAACCAAAAGAATAATCCACACTTTAGGATTGGATAGGGCTTCCATGCTAAAAAGTTCTGTGGGCAAATAGGCTTCCCCAGCACTTTCAAAACCAAGATTTTGGAGTTTGGTTACGGTTAGTTCCGATATATCCACAGCAGGATTGGGAGAAAGCCAATGGGCTCCCAAAAATCCGCCAATAACGGAACCGAGGACGACCAAGAGATTCCAACGTTTGGATTTGGTATCTACTTTAAAATAATCCGAGAATTTTCCAGCTCCGCCCATGGAGCAAAATGTCTCCAAGTTGGAGGACATTCCAAATTTTTTGCCCATGAGTATAAGCAGCGCCATGATGATGGCGATAAGTGGGCCCGCTACATACCAAGGCCAAGGTTGATAAAGCATTTTCGTGAGGTTTTAGACAAAGGTCACGAAAATGCTTTAAATAAAAAACAATATAAAAGCCTAGCTACAGTTGTTGGTCGAGTCGGAGACCCCGAATTTCTTTAGGATATCTTCCAACAAACACCATTTGGTCAACGAGGATTGCAACAGGTTGGCCCCCACAAACGCGGTAAACCACAACCAGTTGATGTTGACATATACGGCCAAAATAAGGCTGATGAGCACAAAACTGCCCGCTACACCCCTAACGATTCTATTTCTCATTTTTTTTGATTTTTAAACGGTTCTGTCAATAGGTATTTCCACCGCCCTTATCGGGTTGGTGGTCTCACTTTCGGTGTTGAATTGTTTGATCAATCCAAACAATTCGGTTACCTTCTCTTCTTCGGTAAAAGAGAAGAACATATTGGATGCTGCGCCGCCCTTTTCGCTAGGGAACCAGCTGCTGGTGTACATCAACGGTGCTGCACTTTTGTATCCGTCGATATCGGACTCGCTGAAACTCTCTACGCCGGCCTTTTTGAACAATTTAAAGACCTCGCTCTTATATTCCTCAACTGTGGTAACAATGATCATTTTCATGTGCTTACTTTTATTGTTTTTTAATGGTCACATGTAACCTTTGACGACTAAAAAAATCACTGACCTGTTTGTCAAAATATGCTGCTAGTCGTTTCGGTTTCATCTTAGTTGTAATTTTTACGTTCAATCATATAATACACCAATGGCACCACCAAAAGCGTCAACACTGTGGACACTATGGTTCCTCCCATCAATGAAATGGCCAATCCTTGGAAAATAGGGTCGAACAATATCACAAAAGCTCCAATGACAACTGTTCCAGCCGTTAACAGAATAGGGGTGGTACGCACGGCGCCAGCTTCGATAACAGCTTGCTTAAGGGGAACTCCTTCGTCCAATCTTAGATTGACAAAGTCGATAAGCAAAACCGAATTCCGCACCATGATTCCTGCCAAGGCAATCATCCCGATAAAGGAGGTTGCGGTAAAAAAGGCGCCCAACATCCAGTGCCCGAGCACGATTCCAATCAACGAAAGTGGAATGGCCACCATCATCACAACAGGTGCCTTAAAGTTTTGGAACCAACCTACGATCAACATGTAAATGATTACGATGACACCAAGGAAGGCAATCCCCAAATCACGGAATACCTCTAGGGTTACTTGCCACTCGCCATCCCATTTCACGGTATAGTCATCCTCAAATTGAGGTTGTTCCATGTAGAGTTCGTTAATGGAATAACCTTCGGGCAGTTCCAATTGGTTCAATTTGTCCGTCATTCCCAAAATGGCATATACCGGACTTTCCAATTGCCCTGCCATATCGGACATTACGTATACCACTCTTTTTTGATTTTTTCTGTAGATGCTCTTCGCTTTGACACCTTCCTTGACCTGAACCAAGTCGCCAACGGAAACCATATTTCCCTGCTGGGATGCTATTTTCAATTGCTTGATTTCCTCCAAACTGGATTTATCCTTCTCACTTACGGCAAGGACAATTCCAATCTGGTCAAAAGCATCTTCCCTATAAATATGGGATACCGGTTGTTCGCGAAAAGCCATGGCCATCACCTGAACAATTTGTTGTGGAGTGATACCGTAGAGCATCGCTTTTTCCTTGTCAATCACAAAATCGTACTCCACCTGATCATCCTCGACCATCCAATCTACATCCACTACGTCGGTAGTGTTGTTCAAGATGCCCTTTACCTTATCGGCCAAGGCAATTTGCTTGTCGTAATCGGGGCCATACACCTCAGCTACAATGGTAGAAAGTACAGGAGGTCCCGGTGGTACCTCCACAATCTTGATGTTGGCCTGGTATTTTTTACCCAATTCCTGAATCTTGGGCCTAAGTAATTTGGCGATATCGTGACTTTGTGCACTTCTATCGTGCTTATCCACCAGATTCACCTGAATATCGGCCATATTGCTACCTCCACGAAGATCGTAGTGCCTCACCAATCCATTGAAGGTTATCGGTGCGGAGGTGCCCACATAACTTTGGTAATTGACCACTTCGGGTCGGGTGGACAAATAAGCTCCGATTTCCTTGGTTACTGCAGCCGTTCTTTCCAAAGTTGTGCCCTCGGGAAGGTCTATTACCACCTGAAACTCGTTCTTGTTATCAAAAGGCAACATTTTCACCGCTACGGATTTGGTAAAGAACATGGCAACAGAGGCCAATAATAGCACTACGGTGATACCCAAGAACAACCATCTCTTCTTGCCGCTCTCGATCAAAGGTCTTTCAAATCGCTCGTAAGCTTTATAAATAAAGGTGTCCTGGATTTCGACGGCTTCTTTTTCTTTTTTCTTCTTTTTGTCCTTCTCCCTTAGGAAGATGTACCCCAAATATGGAGTTATGGTCAATGCTACGAACAAGGATAACAACATGGCTATCGAGGCTCCGATGGGCATGGGAGACATGTAGGGACCCATCAAACCAGATACAAAGGCCATGGGCAATACGGAGGCAATCACCGTAAATGTGGCCAGAATGGTAGGGTTACCTACTTCGTTAATGGCGTAAATCGCAGCATCTTTGAAGGGCAATCGTTTCATTTTAAAGTGGCGGTGCATGTTCTCCGCTATAATGATGGAGTCGTCCACCACAATACCTGTTACAAAAACCAAAGCAAACAGCGTGATTCGGTTCAACGTATAATCGAGCATATAATAGCTCAACAAAGTCAAGGCGAAGGTAATCGGGACGGAAAGGAACACGACCAATCCACCTCGCCACCCCATGGCCAACATCACCACAAAGGTGACGGCAATGATGGCACCGATCAAGTGCATTAATAGCTCAGATACTTTTTGGGATGCGGTTTCGCCATAGTTACGGGTGACCTCTATCTTTACTTCGTCAGGAATCAAGGTAGTTTTTAGGTGGTCCACTTTTTCCAAGACCACATCGGCAATCTTCATGGCATCGGCCCCTTTGCGCTTGGCAATGGAAATGGTTACCGCCGGGTATTCCGATTTAAATTCTTCTGACTTTTCACTGGCAGCACCAAATCCAAGGGAAACATAGTTTTTGGGTAGCTCGGGACCATCCAAAACAGTGGCTACCTGCTTCAAATAGATGGGTTGACCTTGTTTGGTGCCCACAATCAGGTTTTCCAGATCTTCTTTTGTTTCCAAAAAGTTTCCCGTGCTGATGTGGAACTCGGTATCGTTGGAAAGGAAGTTACCAGAATCCATCTGTTGGTTATTGGCTTGGATCATTTGGGCAACGGCCAACATATCTAAGCCTGATTCTGCCATTTTATCCTTATCCACCACCACACGAAGCTGGGGACTACGCCCTCCTATCTTTTTGGTGATCGAAACACCATTTACTTTTTCGATTTCATTTATGAGCTCGCCCGAAATCTGTCTCAACTGAAAATCATCGTAGGTATCACTCCAAAGTGTTAAGGCCAACATGGGCACATCGTCAATGGCACGGGTTTTTACCAAAGGCATGGTAACCCCTTCGGGCATTTGGTCCATGTGCTTGTTGATCTCGTCGTACAAACGTACCAACGACCTTTCGATATCTTCCCCTACATAAAACTGTACAATGGCCATCCCCTGCTCTTGCATGGAAGTGGTGTACACATATTCTACGCCTTTGATATTCGATATAATTTTTTCGAGTGGTTTTGTAATCCTGGATTCCACCTCGGTTGGGCTGGCCCCTGGATATCCAACGAAGATATCCGCCATGGGCACATCGATCTGTGGCTCCTCTTCCCTTGGGATAAGGAAGGAACTGTACACCCCAATGACCATAAATACAATCATGAGAAGCACCGTTAGCTTGGAGCTAATAAACCCTTTGGCTATTTTACCTGCAAGTCCGTCTTTCATTGTTAGCTTTTTTGGGTTATTGAATGCTTACTTTAACTCCGTTGTACAATTTTCCTTCGGCCGAAACGATGTACTGATCTCCTGCGGATAGACCGGACAACACTTCCGCCTCATCACCATAGGTGTCGCCCAATCGCAACCATCGCAATAAGGCCACGTTATCCTGTCCGAGTGTATACACCCCGGTCAATTGTCCCTTATGCACCAAGGCTTTGGACGGAACCGTAACAACTGTTTTACCATTGCTCTCCTCGCCCGCCTCCAGCCTAACGGTGGCAAACATACCTGACAAAATCTTGGCATCTGTTTTGTCCAATAAAACCTTCATTACATATTGCCCACCCGTATGTTGTGCAGATGCACTCAACTCGGACACCTTTCCTGTAATCGTAGTATCCAAGGCCTTTACCAAAATGTGGGCTTTGGTACCAACTTCAATTTTCGAGATATTGTTTTCGGCCACTTTGGCCTCCACTTCAAACCCACCGGGGGATTCCACGGAAACCAGCGGGACCCCTGGGTTGGCCATATCACCCTCATCGATGTAGGTATTGGTCACCACTCCACTGAAAGGCGCACGAATGTTGGCGTAAGCAAACTGGGAGTTTACCTCATTTTTCATTTGGTTGGCTGCTTCCAATCTGGCCTTGGCCATTTCATAGCGCGCGGTCATATCATCCAGCTCTTTTTGGGAAGCGCTGTTTTCCTTAAAAAGATTTTGGAACCTTTCATAATCCTTCTTGGCATTGTTAAAAGCCACCTGTGCTTCCGTAATGGAGGCTTCCACCTGTGCTTTTTTAGCCCGTAGGTCCACGTTGTTGATGGAGATCAGTACATCTCCCTTGTTTACTTTCTGACCTATTTTTACAGGAATGGATTCCACATGACCCATCATTCGGGTACTTAGGGTGGCGCTGTTCACGGCCGTAATCTGACCACTTCCGGCCAAAATGGTGGAGCTATCGTCCATGGCCACTTCGGCAACGGTTACCGGTACTGCTTCGGAATTGTCGACCGACTGTTTTTCATCGCTTCCACAGCCTACCAGAAAAAGGCCAAAGGATGCGGTTAGCAGTAAACTTTTATATATCGTAGTGTTTTTCATCTTGAATTATTCTTTGGTTAAAAATGTCAATAAGTATTGTGCTTGATTGTATTCAAAAATGGTTTGATAGTAAGCCAATTGCTTTTCGGCAAAGGTGGCTTCGGCCATCAATAAATCGGTTGTTTTTTCGAGTCCTTCCTTGAATCTGTTGGTGCGTATCCGCAGTGCTTCTTCGGATTGCTCCATAGCCAATTTTGAGGTCTGGAGACGGCTCTCGGCATCTTCGACCATCCGTTTGGTGCGTTGAAGCTCCATAGTACTTTTGGCAACGTACTGTTCGTATTCCTGTTTCGCCTTTTCATAGCTTGTTTTGCTCTTTCCTGCTTGGGCAAATCGTTGGGATCCCTTAAACACATCCCAGCTCAAACTTGCCCCAATAATGTATCCTTTGGCATCGGCCTGAAAAATTTGATCATCATACATTTCGTAACTGGCAAAAGCGTTCAGTCGCGGTAGAAAGGTCATGTTGTCCGCCTTCATGTTGGCCTTGTAGGCTTCTGACACCAAATCCATAGCTTTCACATCTGCCCTGTTTTCCAGAGAGCCTTCCAAGGTTTCTCCTAGCCTGTCCGGCACCAGTTCTTCGGATGGTTCGTAAACCACGGTTCCTTCTTCGTTCATCAAAAATGCTAGATAATCCGACGCATTTTGAACGTTGCTCTTGGCTGTTTTCAATTGGTCGGCAACCTCGGTGACCCGGACTTTTACCTCCAACAAATCCGATTTCTGAAGCAATCCTTGATCATAGCTGTTCTGCGCCATCTTCAAGTTGGCATTGGCAGCTTCAAAAGCTTTTTCCATAACCGCTACGGCTCTGTGGGCCAATTGTAATTGCCCAAAGGCCTTCCTAGCTTCAAAATCCAAATAGTCACGGGTTCGAACTGCTTGGAGTTCTTTGGCCTCCATGGTAGTTTTTGCCACTTTGCGCTGGTAAAAGCCATCCAAATTGATCAAGGGCTGTTCCACCGAAACTATGGTGGCGTAGTTTTCTACTTGATCGGGATCGTTTAAAAGCACAGGGTTAAAATCTGCCTGCGTCAATATGGCTTGGTTGAGTTTGGAACCAAAGGCCATCAAAGGGTTGGTGGTCGCCAATCCAGTGTGCGATACAGCAATCTGTGGTAAAAAGATGGAATTGGAAAACCTATAATCGTATTTGGCCATTTGGGCTTCCTGCTCAGAAACCTTTATGCTGCTGTTGGACTCCTGTACCTTGGCCAATACGTCTTCCAGAGAAATATTGATATGGTCCTGAGCGAGTGTCAGCTGCATAAAACCGAATGCAATAATACATGTGAATATATGCCTCATTGTTTTTTTATTTTGAGGCAAAATTAGAGTGGCAACACCGCTTTCACAGTAACATTAGTTACCTTGGCTTATATATAAAATTAGGAGGCACAATGGCCTCCCTATTTCTTTTACTATCAGAAGAATAACTGGTTCAACGCTATTTGCTATTGGGTTTGGGCAAATATGGATACCTTTAGGATGGTTTGTTTTTGTCGCTGTTCATCAGGGCAAAAACTGCAATTACCAGAACTACGACCACCAGTGCAAACACACCTATCATCCAAATGCCGTTTTCCCAGGATACCAGTGGAATATTGATTAATGATTTCACGATGTATTGGTTTTAAGTTTGGTTCAAATGTACAGGCTTCATCCTTTTGATAATATGATAATTCTCATAATTGCCACACCTAAGCTTACCTTTTTGAGCATTAATGAATGGACCGCGGTCTGTTTACTAAAAAAGCCGCTCTAGTAAGAGCGGCTTCTTTTATCAACCAACCAAAAAAACCTAGTTCTTGACCTTGCATGTATTAATCCCAAACAGGGTATACAACGGGCAAAAACTAATAAAGCTTGTTAAAACAAATATGGCCGCCAACGCTAATAGCACATAGGCCAATGTTCCTGTTATCACATTAAAGTAATACAACGCCCCTACACCTAGTGCAAGGAGAATCCGGATTGTACGGTCTGCACCGCCCATGTTTTTTTTCATAATGGATAGTTTAAGATTAGTACCATACAAATTACCAAAAATTGGCTCAGCTTGCATATCCTTTTTTTGATTATCAAAGGATTACCTCAAAAATAAGGTTTCATGGAATCAACCATAGTAACCTTGGTTACACAGACGGTATTATTTTTAAAGTATTTTTGATATTGAATAAGTTTGATGCTGTTTGCTCGACAAATTTGGAGTATGTTGGATTATTTGGATGCCCTTATCAATGGATTTTTGGGAACGGTTCGCTGGACATGGAGGTCCATTATTTTGGATGTTCCCTGGTACACCAATTATTTCTGGGGATTGATCATTATCTCTTTGTTGGTCTGGGGATTGGAGATTCTTTTCCCTTGGCGCAAGCAACAGTCCATTTTTAGAAAGGACTTTTGGCTGGATGCCTTTTACATGTTTTTCAACTTTTTTGTGTTTGCCATTGTCATCAGTGGGGTCTACAAACTATTGGGTGTTCTGTTTTCCGACATGGGCATCAGTTCACGAGCTTTGGCCATCGTAGATATGGCAAACTGGCCGCAGTGGAAGCAATTGCTCCTCTTTTTTGTGGTTCTCGATTTTGTACAGTGGTTCACCCATGTTTTGTTGCACAGGTACCCGGTTTTATGGGAATTCCACAAAGTGCACCATAGCGTAAAGGAAATGGGGTTCGCGGCCCATCTGCGTTTTCATTGGATGGAAAATATCCTTTACAAACCACTAAAAACTTTGGGCGTGATGGTTCTGGGCGGTTTTGAGCCCGAACAGGCCTATATTGTGCATTTTGCCGCCATCGCCATCGGACATTTTAACCATGCGAACATAAAACTTACCTATGGTCCGGTCAAATATATTTTGAACAATCCGGTGATGCACCTATATCACCATGCCTACACCATTCCCAAAGGCTCTCACGGGGTAAATTTTGGCATCAGTCTTAGCATCTGGGATTATATTTTCAGAACCAATTATATTCCGGAAAGCGGTGGTCAAATCGAATTGGGGTTCCCTGGAGATGAAACTCTTCCCAAAGGGTTCTGGGGCCAATTGACCTATGGTTTCAAAAAACCAAAAAAGCGACATTAATCCATCTTCTTCGGCGCATCAAAAACAATACTCCAGATACCCCGTACTTCGTCAGGCCCATAACCTATGGCCTTATCTTGGGGATACAGTTCGGATAGGCTTTCGTATACTTTTGGAGTTATTTGTTGTTCTGGGGTTCCGTGACAGTTTAAACACATGGTGTTGGTTACGATGGGATAATAGAAGAATACTTTTCCGTTCTCTTCCCTAAGAATGGGTTCAACCGACAAACCTTTTGAAACCTGAGCTTTGAACGTTTCGATGTGCGCCAATTCTATGTCATTAGCTTGATTGTTTGGATTTCGAGGTTTATCCGATACCCTTTTGATGCGCGCATGGAAGTTGGTAGACATACTATCGGTCAGCGGGTAGGCCCTTTCATTACAAAAAGCCAAGGCTGCTTCTACCCCCTCATTTTGAATGGTACCCATTAGATTTTTACCAAGCACTTTTTTGGTCTCCATCGCATAATGCATTCCCAATTCCTTTGCGCCCGTTTCGGCTTGGAACGTTTCCGGCTTTTTACCTCGGTTGTAAAGGGAATCCCCTTCTCGGTCCATCCAATGGGATTTGAACCATTCAGGTTCCTCAATTTGGTAATCGAACATGTACTCGGCAATCTTTCTTACCTCATCTTCTGGAAACTGTTGGGCTGGCATCAATCCAAACCTTCGGACAGCACCACGCATTTGTGTCTTGTCCTCAGACGGTGATTTCACAAAGGCCTGAATGGCATTCACAAAAGCGTCCCGTTCCTTATAATTTTCCAAATAATGGGCCTTAATCGCTACCATTGGGGGGCCAATACGTTGTCCGTTCTGGGGTGCGGACGGATTATGGCATAGGTAACATTGGTTCTCCATCAATACTTTCCCTTCCTCTAGTTTAGAGGCGTTTTGCGCCATCGGTTCAGAGACTTCTCCGTCCGAAGTTTTTGGTCCCTGTTTGCAGGACAGCACGAGTAAAAAGACCGTTATGGAAATCAGGAAAAATCTCATGAGTTGGACATTTTACCACTAGCACAGCTTACAAACGATTTTGCCTTGTCCATAAAACCGTTTTCATCATCTATTGTGGGATATCCCATGCGCTTGAGGGCCTCTTTAACTAAGGAAGCCTCATCGGCGCTTTGATGGTCAAAGCTAACCGATGAGCTGTCCTTCTCCACAATCACCTCTTTAATTTCTTTTATGCCTGAAAGTTTGTTGGATATGGTCTTTGCACATCCGCCACACTTTAGATTTTGCACTTGAAACGTTGTTCTCATCTGCTTTTGTTCCGATTAATAACTCCAAGCGCTATAGCCGCCCCTGAGATCATATATTTTTGAGAAACCAAGTTCCACCAATCTTTTGGCAGCTCTTTGGCTTCTATTCCCAGATTGACAATAGATATAAAGGGGAGTATCCTTTTTCATTTCGGCAACGGAAGCATCAAAAGCAGAACCTTGGAAAAAATCGATGTTCTTGGCTCCTTTAATGTGGCCGGACGCAAACTCTCTTTTGGTCCTCACATCCACCAGCTGTACTTTACCTTTGGAAATGGCTTCTTTATATGCTTCGCGGTCCAGAATCTTAATTTCATCTGGCAAGGTTTGTTCTTTGAACAAAAAACTGAATATTGACATAGTATCTTTATTTTGAGACACTAAAGTATCCCAAACAATCTATGCCGTCAGTAACGATGGTTACACAACCCGAACTTTTTGAGATTATTTCCGAGGTAAGCACCTTATTTCAAAGTTGTAGGGCATACATAATCGGTAACCGGTATACCCGCTTTTTTGATATCTGCAAAACCACCGGCAACATCAACTAAATTGTGGATTCCCCTACTCTTCAATATGGAGGAAGCAATCATACTGCGATATCCCCCGGCGCAGTGCACATAAAAAGTCTCTTTCTCCGGAAATTCCGATAAGTGGTCGTTGATGTAATCCAAGGGGGTCAAGTGGGCATTTTCCACATGCTCGGCTTGGAATTCGGTTTCTTTTCGCACATCGTACACCGGTACCCCGTTTTCAATTCGTTTTTTCAACTCTTCGGCACTAACGCTTTCTACGGTGTCCACTTCCTTCCCGGCTGATTTCCAAGCATCGATTCCGCCCTTTAGGTAACCCAAGGTGTGGTCAAAACCAACACGTGATAATCGGGTGATGGTCTCTTCTTCCCTTCCTTCTGGTGTTACCAAAAGGATGGGCTGCTTTACATCGGCAACCAATGCGCCTACCCATGGGGCAAAACTACCGTCCAACCCGATGAAAATGGACCGTGGCACATGTCCTTTTGCAAAATCGTCCTGATGACGAACATCCAGCACAATGGCTCCTGTTTCGTTCGCCGCCACCTCAAAAGCTTCCGGTGTTAGGGCCTGGGTTCCCCTTTCCAATATTTTGTCGATATCCTCGTAGCCTTCCTTGTTCATTTTTACATTGAGCGGGAAGTACTGTGGCGGTGGCAACAATCCATCGGTCACCTCTTTGATGAATTCATCCCTGGTCATGTCCGCCCTCAGGGCATAATTCATTTTTTTCTGATTGCCCAGAGTATCTACCGTTTCTTTCATCATATTTTTTCCGCAAGCGGAACCGGCTCCGTGGGCGGGATAAACGATTACGTCATCGGCCAAGGGCATAATTTTGGTTCTTAGGCTATCGAACAGTGTACCTGCCAACTCTTCCTGTGTCATGTGGGCCGCTTTTTGTGCCAAATCTGGCCGACCTACATCACCCAAGAACAAAGTGTCGCCACTAAATATGGCATGGTCTTTCCCCTGCTCGTCCCGCAATAAAAAAGTAGTGCTTTCCATGGTGTGACCCGGTGTATGTAGCGCAACAATGGTAATATTGCCCAACTGAAACTCTTGTCCATCTTCTGCAATAATGGCATCAAAAGAGGGTTCCGCAGTCGGACCATACACTATGGGTGCTCCCGTTTCTTTGGATAGGGTCAAGTGGCCGCTCACAAAATCGGCATGGAAGTGGGTCTCAAAAATGTATTTGATTTTTGCCCCATTTTCCTTGGCGGTTTTTATGTAAGGGTCCACCTCTCGTAAAGGATCAATTATGGCAGCTTCGCCATTGCTTTCTATGTAGTAGGCACCTTGTGCAAGGCAACCTGTATAAATCTGTTCAATTTTCATCTCTTGTGGTTTTTATCAAAAATACGATTCTACGTCCTAAACTTCGGTGACCAAAGTTACAAAGTCTTGGTTTTTGATTGTAGGGACACTTTTTTCTGTATGTTGCTCAATGCCTTAGGATTATTACAGCAATCCACGGCATCGTAGGTTTGTGCAAATAAGTTTTCCTCTCCCAAAATATCGATAATGCCACTCGAATACAGGATATCCCTAGTCGGGCCAATGGCTCCAGCGATCAAAAACTCGATTCCTTTCTCGCGAAGTTCCAAAATAATTCGTTCCAGCATTACCGAAGCGCTGCTATCGATATAATTGATAGGCTCCGCATTCAGGATAATAAACTTAAGCTGGGGGCCCTTCTTTTGAATTTGTTGATAAAGCTGCTTTTTGAAATAATCCTTGTTCCCAAAATACAGTTGCGCATCAAAGCGAATGATCAGCTTGTCGTCGTACACTTCCACATCTTCGGAAAAACGGTTCACATTTTTAAAATAGGTAGTGTCCTTGATTCTTCCCAAAACCGCTATGTGGGGGTTGGAAATCCGGTAGACCAACAGCAAAAGGGAGAGCAATACTCCCAAGATGATTCCTTCGATAAGGCCAATGGACAAAGTCATCAAAAAGGTGGCGATCAGCAATAGGAACTCATCTTTCCTGTTTTTCCAGAGTTGCAGCGGGTACCTCAAATCGATAAGTCCAAACACCGAAACAATGATAATGGCCCCTAGCACTACGGTAGGAAGATTGTAGAAAAGCGGCGTCAAAAACAATAAAACCCCGGCTACCAAAAGTGCACTGAAAATCAGTGCCATGCCGGTGCGTGCCCCATAGTGGTCGTTTATGGCGGTTCTTGAAAAGCTTCCTGAAACAGAAAATGACTGAAAGAACGAACCAAGAATGTTGGATAGTCCCAATGCCCGAAGCTCTTGATTGGGGTCCAACTCATATTCTGGGTGGCGTTCCTCCACAGTTTTAGCTATTGAAATGGATTCCATAAACCCAAATAGTGCCACGGTAATGGCTATGGGCAAAAACTGTCCTACCGCGTCCCATTGTATGCCGGGTAGTTGAAAACTGGGCAATCCCCGTGGTATTTCACCAACTACTTTTATGCCCTTGGCCTCCAATCCCAACAGAGCTACCGACGCTATTCCCAAAACAACGACCAGTAAGGGTACAGGCAATTTTTTATTGAGTTTTTTTAGTCCAACAATAATCAATATTACCAAAATCCCTATGCCAAGGGTCAGGGGCTGAATATCCGTGAGACTCCCAAAAATACTACCCAGAAGCACATAAATTTTACCCGATTGGGGCAAATCCACGCCCAGAATGTGCTTTAATTGTCCCAGACCGATTAAAATTGCGGCCGCAGAGGTAAATCCGCTGATAACAGGTTTGGACAAAAAATTGACAAAGAAGCCCATTTTTAAAATACCCAACAGCAGTTGAAAAAGTCCAATAAGAAGCGTCAAAAAGATGACTGCTGCAATATATTCCTGAATGTTGGCCAACTGCATGGCCCCAATCCCTGCTGCCACCAATAAGGAGTCCATTGCCACGGGACCGACAGCCAATTGCCTCGAAGTTCCTGTAAGCGCATACACCAATTGAGGCACCAAGGCTGCGTACAGACCATAGATGGGTGGCATCCCCGCAATCATGGCATAGGCCATGCCTTGTGGAATCAATAAAATGCCCACGGTAAATCCGGCCACTAGGTCACCGTACAGGGTTGAACGGTCATAGCGGGTAATCCAGTTTAAAAAAGGGAAAATCCTTTTGAGCATGCAATCGGTTTTATACAAAAATAGGATGCCTGTTGGGTATCCTCAGTAACAAAGGGCACAAACCTACAAATCCACTACGTGGATGTAGTTTCTGTGGAGCACCAGCTTTTTCATCTTCTCCAGCTTCTTCAACAATCTGGAGATCACCACCCGTGAAGTATGCAAATCATAGGCGATTTCTTGGTGCGTATTTCGGATACGGTTATCGTTGGTGACCTCAACCTTCTTTTTAAGATAATCTACCAAACGTTGGTCCAAATTTTTAAAGGCAATGCTATCCACAGTCTGCAATAACTCGTTGAGCCGATTTTGATAGCTATCAAAAACATAGTTGCGCCACCCTTTATAATTCGCCATCCATTCTTCCATTTTTTGAACGGGAACCATCACCAGTCGGGTATCGGTTTCAGTAATGGCCCTGATTTCGCTTTTCGTATGCCCCATGCAGCAAGCCATGGTCACCGAACAGGTTTCCCCTTGTTCCAGATAGTACAGGAGCAATTCATCCCCTTCCTCGTCCTCTCGCAAAACCTTTATGGCACCCGATAACAATAATGGCATACTCCTGATGTATTGGCCAATATCCATAATCGTTTCTCCCGCGGGCACTTCCATGAGTTTGCCCGTTTCGAGAATTTCATCGATTAGGGGCTGTTCAAAATAGTTGCCAAATGTGGCTGCAAGCTCTTCTTTCATGTTGTAAAAATACGCTGCCCTAAGGTAACCATTTTAGGAAAAATGAAACTGTACAACGGGCAATCCAACTAAGGAGTTTATGGAATTATGTTGATAACTGAGATGCACTTCACAATAATTGGCTATTTTCAATGCGAGTTTACCATTGTAATATGTATTGGATAGGTTACGACATAGGCAGTTCATCCATAAAAGCTGCATTGATCAATGCTGATAACGGGAGCCCTATTGATATGGTTCAATACCCCGAAAAGGAGATGTCCATCGCCTCCGCACAATCTGGCTGGGCAGAACAGGACCCACAAAGGTGGTGGCAAAATCTTTGCAAGACAACCCAAAACCTGATTTCAAAAAGTAACATAAACAAAAGCGAGATAAAAGGCATTGGCATATCTTATCAAATGCACGGATTGGTCATCGTGGACAAAAAGCTAGAACCCATTCGTCCCTCCATTATTTGGTGCGATAGTAGGGCAGTAGAAACCGGGGAGCAGTTGTTCCATAATGCTGGTGAGGAAAAATGCATCGACCATCTCTTGAACGCTCCAGGTAACTTTACGCTATCCAAGCTCAAATGGGTAAAGGACAACGAGCCCGAAAACTATCAAAACATATACAAGTTTATGCTCCCGGGGGACTATATCGCTTTGCGACTGTCGGGAGAGTGTACCACTACCCCCTCGGGACTTTCCGAGGGAATCCTGTGGGATTTCAAGGAAAATCAAATCGCCAAATGGCTGTTGGAAGAAGCGGGAATCGATACCTCCCTTGTCCCTGAAATCCGTCCATCGTTCTCCGAACAGGGAAGGGTCAGCAAAAAGGGCGCCGAGGAATCCGGACTGCCCGAAGGCATTCCCATCATGTACCGTGCTGGGGACCAGCCCAACAATGCTTTGGCACTAAACGTTATGGAACCGGGCCAAATTGCCGCAACAGGGGGCACCTCCGGGGTGGTCTATGCCATCTCCGGCCAGCAAAGGACGCAAGAACATACCCGCATCAACAGTTTTGCCCATGTCAACCATTCCAAAGATGCTACCCGAATAGGTAAGCTGCTATGCATTAATGGGACAGGCATACAGTACAGTTGGATGAAAAACGAGCTTACCATTGGCCTTTCTTATAATGATATGAATCAAATAGCTGAAAAAGTAACTATCGGTTCGGATGGCCTTTCCATCCTTCCCTTTGGCAACGGTGCGGAGCGTATGTTGGAAAATCGTGGGAAAGGTTCCCGCATCCTGAACCTCAATTTCAACATCCATAAAAAATCCCATCTGTTCCGGGCAGCTTTGGAGGGCATCGCCTTTGCCTTTGTACACGGCATGGAAATCCTACAGAACGATGGTGTGGACATCAGCTCCATCAAGGCGGGCAACGACAATCTCTTTAGGGCCGGTATCTTTTCCAAGACCGTGGCCACCCTGTCCCAAAGCAAGATTGATATCGTGGAGACCACTGGTTCAGTGGGGGCTGCAAGGGCAGCAGCCTATGCCCATGGGGACTTTGCCAGCATTGGCGAAGCCACCGCCACCGATGCCGTGCAGCTGACCTACGAGCCCGAAAACAATATCAATGAATACCAGGAAGCCTATCAGATCTGGAAAGAGGCCCTGAACGAATATTTGGATTAACAACTGAACAAACATATCATGATCACAACAGGAGATAAAGAATTCTTTAAGGGAATCGGCAAGGTAGCTTTCGAAGGAAAATCCTCGGACAATCCCTTTGCCTTCAAGTACTATGACGAGAACAAAAAAGTGGGCACAAAGACCATGAAGGAGCATTTTAGGTTTGCCATCGCCTACTGGCATACCTTTACGGGCGTTGGAGGGGACCCTTTTGGAGCGCCTACCATGGATTTTCCCTGGCTCAAAAGTACTGACCCCATTCAACAGGCCAAGGACAAAATGGACGCAGCTTTTGAGTTCATCACCAAGATTGGGGCACCCTATTTCTGTTTTCATGATTTTGACTTGATAGACGAAGGTTCCAGCTTGGCGGAATCCGAAAAAAGATTGGAGACCATTACCGACTATGCCCAAGAGAAAATGAATTCCTCTGGCGTAAAATTGCTATGGGGCACGGCCAACTGTTTCAGTCATCCGCGTTACATGAACGGTGCTGCCACCAATCCCGATTTTGATGTCGTGGCCGCTGCCGGAGCACAGGTAAAAAATGCCCTTGATGCCACCATCAAACTGGGAGGCGAAAACTATGTATTTTGGGGTGGTAGGGAAGGCTATATGTCCCTTTTGAACACCGACATGGGACGTGAACAGGACCACATGGCACGTTTTCTTCACATGGCCAAGGATTATGCCCGAAAACAGGGTTTTAAAGGGACCTTCTTCATTGAACCAAAACCTATGGAGCCCACCAAGCACCAGTATGATTTTGATGCGGCGACGGTAATCGGCTTCCTCACCAAATATGATCTTTTGGACGATTTTAAACTCAACATTGAGGTGAACCATGCCACTTTGGCCCAACACACCTTTGAGCATGAGCTTCAGGTAGCGGCGGACAACGGCTTGCTGGGCAGTATCGATGCCAACAGGGGGGATTACCAGAACGGTTGGGACACCGACCAATTTCCCGTGGACGTCTACGAACTGACACAGGCCATGTTGGTCATCCTGCAAGCTGGAGGTTTTCAAGGTGGCGGCATCAACTTTGATGCGAAAATACGCAGGAACTCCACTGACCTAGAGGATATTTTCCATGCGCACATCGGGGGAATGGACGCCTTTGCAAGGGCCTTATTGGCCGCAAACGATATTTTGGAAAATTCCAAGTATCTTAGCCTACGCAAGAATCGCTACGCTTCATTTGATACTGGCTCAGGCAAGGCATTCGAAGAAGGTAAACTTTCATTGGAAGACCTTCGTCACTATGCGTTGGAGCATCAGGATATCAAAAAGAGAAGCGGACAACAAGAAATGTTCGAAAATATCATCAATCAATATATTTGATTTTATAACCAACTAAACAAACCGTTTTGGCCCATGCCAAGACATCAAAATCTAATTTATGGCACTTATTTCATTTTTGGGATTCACTCTTTTGGTGGGCATCATCTCGTGGTGGTCCGTTAGAAAAACCGATGAATCATCTTCTGACGGTTATTTTTTAGGAGGCAGAAGCCTTACCGCAGGAGTTATTGCAGGATCGCTATTGTTGACCAATTTATCCACGGAACAAATCGTTGGACTCAACGGGAGCGCCTACAAAGATGGGCTTTCCGTTATGGCCTGGGAAACCTTGGCAGCACTTGCCATCGTGGTCACGGCCCTGTTCTTGCTCCCAAGATATTTAAAGGGCGGACTCACCACAGTACCGCAGTTTTTGGCCAAGCGTTTTGATGTCAGCACCAAGACCATCACATCCGGCTTGTTCTTAACCGGCTACGTAGTGGTACTGTTGCCTGTGATATTGTACTCCGGTTCGGTCGCCATTAGTGGAATGTTCGATGTTCCCCAACTCCTTGGGGTTTCGGACTCCACGGCCCTTGTGATTTGTATTTGGGGCATTGGCATTATAGGTTCCATTTATGCGGTTTTTGGAGGATTGAAAGCCGTTGCGGTATCGGATAGTATCAACGCTGTCGGTCTTATTGTAGGAGGTATATTGATTCCCATTTTTGGTTTGATGGCCATTGGCGACGGAAGTGTTTTTGGGGGACTTGAAACCTTGATGAACGCAAATCCCGAGCGTTTTGATTCCACCGGAAACCCTGGTCAAGAAGTACCTTTTTCTACCATATTTACCGGAATGATGCTGGTACAGCTCTTCTATTGGGGGACCAACCAACAGATCATTCAACGTGGATTGGGCGCCAAAAACCTAGCGGAGGGCCAAAAAGGACTGTTACTGGCCGCTTTTCTAAAGATTTTGGGACCCATCATCCTTGTGCTGCCAGGTATGATTGCCTACTACTATTTTGAGGGCGGACTTGCCAGTAGCGACCTTGCGTATCCGGAACTGGTCCGGGCCGTATTGCCCAAACCGTTGATGGGCTTTTTCGCCGCTGTCCTGTTCGGCGCTATTTTGAGCTCATTCAATAGTGTACTCAACAGTTCTGTCACGCTCTTCGGGATAGACATCTATAAACAACATTTAAACAAGGATGCTTCAGAAATGACCGTGGTAAAATACGGGAAGGTCTTTGGCGTTTGTTTGGCCCTAGCAGCCATGTTCATTGCTCCGCTGATCGCAAATGCTGGCAGTTTGTTCAACTATCTACAGGAAATCAACGGGATTTACAGTATTCCCATCTTCACGATTATCGTGGTGGGTTACCTTACCAAACGGGTTCCGGCGATTGCTGCCAAAATCGGAATTCTTTCAGGGTCTGCGCTTTACATCATCAGTCAATTTATCATTGGTCCAAAAATGGTGGCAAATGCCCTTGCTGAAGCCAAGGCCAATGGAATCACGGACCCTGCCGAGCTCAATTTAATCGAGGCTGGAGCATATCCCCATTATTTGCACGTAATGGCGATATTGTTTGTGTCCAACATCATCATCATGCTGCTTATTGGAAAGTTCTATCCGAGAAAGGAGCCGTTCCAACTGGAATACACCAAACAAGTTTCCATAGAACCTTGGAAACACGTAAAATTGGCCAGTGGATGTATCGCTTTTATCGTAATTGCGATCTATATCTATTTTGCCAAGTAAGGTAGATATACAAGCTAACTAAAAAAGGCCGGGGTTCTACCCGGTCTTTTTTTATGGTAAGATGCTTTTCAAAAAATTATCCTTGTACGCCCTGCCCATGGGGATTTTGGCGCCATTGGTGGAAACGCCGGACATAGTATACCACCCTCGCCGGGTTAAAGTGACCATAGCTGGCCGGACGAAAGTGACCCACCCCCGCCGGGCCAAAGTGACCCACCTTTAGATTAGATCTATCTGTAA
>Ga0189278_10275_pt1 | contig 29891 bp, 19 predicted proteins | sample N26A9minimetaG_FD_130326 | JGI IMG/M metagenome (GOLD analysis project Ga0189278, IMG submission 130326) | Marine microbial communities from the Costa Rica Dome - N26 A9 mini metaG | ecosystem: Environmental > Aquatic > Marine > Oceanic > Photic zone | place: Costa Rica: the Eastern Pacific...
CGATAGTGGCAGTTATGACACAACGGGAGAGATCACTGCTTCAGACCTTCCTGATTCCGATAGTACCCCCAACAACGATGATGGGGACCAGAGCGAGGACGATGAGGACAATGAGGCATTTGCACTACAATCCGCTGACCTTAGTCTTGTCAAAGATATTTCCGGGGTATCCAGTGCCACTCCGAATGTTGGGGATACGGTCACCTTCGAATTGACAGTGACCAATGCCGGACCAAATACAGCAACCAATATTGTCTTGGAAGATGAAGTACCTTCGGGATTGAATCTGACCACAATAAACAATGGCGGTACAGCCATTGCAGGAACTTTTTTAAGTTGGACCATTGCCTCCCTTCCGGTTGGTAGCACTACCGTTTCATATCAAGTAACGGTAAATGCACCCAATGGATTCCCAGATGAATATTTGAACATTACCGAGATTACAGCCAGTGATCAAGATGACCCAGATAGTGAACCCTTCAATGATGACGGCGATCAAAGTGAGGATGACGAGGATTTCTTTGTTATCACTCCACAGATTATTGACTTAGAGTTGGACATCAATGTAAGTGATTCCAGTCCCAATGTCGGTGATGTTGTTACCTTCACCATAGATTTAAGCAATTTGGGTGATGTGTTGGCCACAGGGGTTTCCATACAGGATGTATTACCTCCTGGATTTGGAAACGTAACCGGAATCAGCAATGGTGGTTCCTTGGGCGGAGCCAATATCGACTGGTCCGGTCTAACGGTGCCTGTTGGAAGCAATACCTTGACCTTGACGTTCAATGCCGAAGTACTGGAACCTACCGGCACTACTGGTGAATATGAGCACCAAGTCCAGGTCACTGCAGCCAATCAATTCGATACGGACAGTACACCCAATAACGACAATGGGGACCAAAGTGAAGATGATGAAGATAACACATCCGTAGTTCCACAACAAGCAGACCTGAGTTTGGCCAAATCAGTTAACGATACAACGCCAGATGTCGGGGACACCGTCACTTTTACCTTAACAATGACCAACCTTGGACCCAATGTGGCCACAGGAGTCGCATTGGAAGACATTCTCCCAAGTGGATATACCTTGACCACGGTCAATAATGGAGGCTCCTTGTTTGGAAACACCGCATCTTGGGCTGGGTTGACCGTACTTGCCAATGGCGGAAGTACATCGGTAACCTATGAGGCAACGGTGAACGCACCGACAGGTGCGCCCAATGAATATGTGAACAGTGCCCAAATCACGGCAAGTGACCAGTTTGACCCGGACAGTGATCCTACAACCGACAATACAGTTGATGAAGATGGAAATGGTGATGGAGATGATGATGATGAGACCACCTTGGAGGTCTTCCCGAACATTGGAGACCTGGAGCTGACCAAAATTGTCGTCGATAGTGATACCACACCTTTGGTGGGTACAGAGATCAGCTTTGAAATTACAGTATTCAACGTGGGAAGTGTGGACGCTGACAATGTAGTAGTGGAAGATCTACTTCCTTCAGGATATGATTTTGTGCTATACAGTGCCACATCAGGAATCTATAATGAAAATACAGGTATTTGGCAGGTAGGAGACGTTTCAGCCGGGGATACTGAAACTTTGGTAATCGATGTTTTGGTCAATCCCACAGGTAACTACACCAATGTGGCCGAAATTATTGCAACGGACATTTTCGATGTGGATTCCACTCCCAACAATAATATTTTGGCCGAGGATGACCAAGATGATGTTGTAGTAATACCAATACAGGTGGCGGACCTTGCTCTGACAAAGTCAGTGGACACAACTACACCTGATGTCAATGACAATGTAATATTTACCCTAACGGTCACCAACGAAGGACCTAGTGAAGCCACAGGTATCCAGGTGCTGGACCAATTACCTTCCGGCTTTACCTATGTATCCGATGATGGTGGAGGAGCTTATGCTTCCGGAACCGGGATATGGAGTATTGCAAGTTTGGCCAATGGGAACAGCACAATTATTAACATTACGGCTTCGGTCAATACTTCTGGGGACTATATTAATGTCGCAGAAGTTATTGCCCATGATCAATTGGACCAGGATTCTACACCGAACAATACCACACCATCCGAAGATGACCAAGATGAAGTAGTGGTAACTCCACGCCAACTTGTGGATGTTTCCGTCACCAAAACAGCCGATACAAATACTCCAAACATAGGAGGTAACATCAGCTTTACAGTAACAGTGACCAATGATGGCCCAAGTGATGCCACCACTGTTGTAGTGACCGATCTGTTGGCATCCGGCTATGAATTTGTTTCAGCGATTCCATCTGTTGGCACTTACGAACCGCTAAATGGTTCATGGACGGTAGGAAACCTTCCTGATGGCACTTTTGAGACCATAGTTATTCAGGCTACGGTCTTACCCAATGGAATTTATACCAATACGGCGGAATTGACCGATCTAAGTGAGGATGATATTGATTCCCTTCCAGCTAACAATGATGATACGGAAGATGATCAGGCAACTATTGAGCCAACCCCTGTTTTAGTATCGGACCTTGATCTTGCAAAGACTGTGGACAACACCACACCATTAGTCGGCGATGAAGTGGAGTTTACCATTGACATTACCAACAGTGGGCCAAGTGACACTTCGGGCGTAATTGTACAAGATTTACTACCGACCGGATACACATATATTTCCAATACTGCAACAGCTGGAAATTATAATCAAAATACAGGAGCTTGGCAATTGAATGGAAGCTTATCCGATGGAACAACGGAAACGCTTAAAATAAAGGCAACTGTAAACCCAACTGGCGTTTATACAAATAGTGCAGAAATAACCAATTCTGATAACCTTGATCCAGATTCTGTTCCTGGAAATGGTGTTGTTGCAGAAGATGATTATGACGAGGCAGCTACTATCCCAATTCCTTTGGCCGATGTTTCCTTGACCAAAACGGTGGACAATGAGTTTCCTGATGTTTCGGATCAAATCACCTTTACACTGAATTTGAGCAATGATGGCCCAAGCGAGGCAACTGGAATTCAAGTGTTGGACCAGCTTCCAACAGGATATAATTATGTATCGCATACTGGGGGGGGCACCTATAACCCTACAAGCGGCATCTGGGATGTAGCAAGTTTAGCGGCCAATACCAATACTTCTTTGGATATCACAGTAGGCATTAATACCACGGGAAGTTATGCAAATACAGCAGAATTGATTGCAATCAATGAGTTGGACCCGAACTCAACCCCAAATAATAATGACCCCAATGAGGATGATCAGGATGGGCAAGTGACCCTGCCTCGTGTTATCACAGATATTTCTGTGGTGAAAACAGCGGATAATCTCGCTCCATCAGTGGGCACCGATATTACATTTACCGTGACCATTGCTAATGACGGCCCAAGTGATGCCACTGGATTGGTAATTGAGGATATTTTGGCCAGTGGTTATGATTTTGTAAGTGCGACCACTTCCATTGGGTCCTATGACGAGATTATTGGCTCTTGGGATATTGCATCTCTTCCAAATGGCACCACAGAGACTTTGGTGATTGTTGCCACGGTATTGTCCAATGGAGAGTACAGCAATACAGCGGAGTTGATTGCTCTGGACACTTTCGACCCTGATTCTTCACCAGATAACAACTTAAACTCTGAAGATGATCAGGATACTGTGAATCCGGAACCAACGGGCTTGGCTGATCTCTCTATCACAAAAACGGTGGATGATATCGCACCAAATGTTGGTGATGTGATCGAGTTCACCATCAATTTAACCAACAGTGGCGATAGCAATGCCTCCGGTGTTGTTGTCAATGAGCTATTACCCATTGGGTTTACTTACGAGGCCCACACGGCAACAGCCGGTACTTATGATGAAAATACAGGTGTTTGGAATACCAATGGGGTCATCCCAAATGGTACTACTGAGACCTTGGTCATCTTGGCCCGGGTAAATGCACCAACTGGGACCGACGGGGAATATACAAATCGTGTTCAGATCACGGCCAGTAATCAAGCCGACCCAGATAGTGATGCTACATCGGATTTTGACACGGACGACCTAACGGATGGGATTCCCGATGATGATGAGGCAAGTATAATAATCACACCACAATCTGTAGATATTGCTGTGGTAAAAACCGTTGACAATGCAAGGCCAAATATCGGGAATGAAATCAACTTTACCATTTCAGCGACCAATAACGGATCATTGCCAGCAACCAACATCGGTATAGAGGAGCAATTGCCCAATGGCTATCGATTTATCAACGCCAACACCACCTTAGGTGCTTACGATGCATCTGAAGGCTTCTGGGAAATTGACACCCTAAATGGAAGTGAGACGGCTACGTTGACCCTGACGGTAGAAGTATTGGATATTGAGGATTACCTCAATGTGGCTCAACTAGCCTTTGTGGACCAGTTTGATATGGATACCGCCAACGATTCGGATACGGCATCCATCGAACCAACCTGTCTGGTATTCTACAATGAGTTCTCACCAAATGGGGACGGGGTAAATGAAACCTTTGAGATCGATTGTATTTCAAGATACCCCAACAATACCTTGAAAATCTACAATAGATGGGGCAATCTGGTATTCCAGGCCCAGGGATATAACAATGAGTTCGCTGGAATATCCAATGGACGGGCGGTCATACAGAAGGAAGAGTTCCTGCCCGTAGGGACTTACTACTACATTTTAGATCTGGGCGATGGTTCACAGCCCATCGCGGACTGGCTATACATCAATCGTTAAAATGATATCAGCAATTATGAAAACAATACCATTAAAAACAATGTTCAAAAAAGCATTTTTGATTCTGTTCGTGCTGATATCATTTCAGTTGGAAGCACAGCAAGATCCACAGTTTACACAGTATATGTACAACACGATAACAGTAAATCCCGGGTATGCGGGCTCAAGAGGGCACCTGTCCATTTTGGGGATGCACCGTTCCCAATGGGTTGGTATCAATGGGGCCCCCACCTCACAGGTTTTGGCAATCGATGGCCCAGTAAGTGAGAAAGTAGGTTTAGGGGTTGTTGCCACGTATGATGAACTTGGTCCTTCCAATGAATTGTTTTTGGATGGCAACGTTTCGTACAGTATCCAGGTTGGGGCAAACAATAAAAGGCTCTCTTTTGGACTAAAAGCGGGTGGACGTATCTTTAACGTGGACTTCTCAGAAGGACTTTTCCGGAATCCCGATGTCGCCTTTCAGGACAATATTGAGAACCGGTTCTTTCCGACCGTGGGCGCAGGAGCTTATTACCATACAGAGCGTTCGTATCTTGGCTTCGCCATCCCCAATTTCTTTTCGGAGGACCACTATGACGGGGCGACCCAGGAGATTGCCACCGAACGCCTCCATTATTTTTTGATCGGTGGATTGGTCAGGGACATATCGGCGGATATCAAGTTCAAGCCCGCATTTTTTGTCAAGTGGGTGCCTGGGGCTCCAGTGATAGCAGATCTGTCGGCAAACTTCATGATCCGGGAAACGGTGACTGCCGGAATCGCCTATCGTTGGGATGATTCTTTCTCAGGCCTGTTGGGCCTACAGATTTCGCCGGCATTGAATGTGGGCTATGCTTACGACCGTACCACAACCGACCTTGGAAACTTCAATAGCGGAACCCATGAGGTATTTCTCCGCTTCGAATTAAAGACACAGGAAAAGCGTTTAAAATCCCCAAGATTCTACTAAGCCAAAATTTATGAAAACATCTATCAATATAATCACGGCATTACTGATTTTCAGTTTTGGATTTGCCCAAGACAAAGGTTCAAGAGCGGAAAAAAGATATCACAATTATCATTACATCCAAGCTGCCGCTGAATATGAGCGCTTGGCAAAAAAAGGGGACGATTCCCAGGAAACCCTGCAACGCTTGGGGGATATCTATTATTATAACTCCGATATGGCCAACGCGGTAAAGTGGTATGGTCAGCTCTTCTCCAAATATGAGAAGACACTAGCCGCAAAATACATTTTCAGGTATATCCATACCTTGAAAGGAGTTGGAAACTATCCTCTCGCCAAAGCACTGATGAAAATCTACGCGGAAAAGTTCAATGGGGATGATTTTGAGGTTTCACAGTTCAGTGACAATGACCTTGCCCTGGATGAACTACGAAATCGACAACCCCAATTTGTAGTGACCCATTTGTCACTGAATTCAACCTTGGCCGATTTTGGACCAATGTATTATCAGGACAAGATTGTCTTCGCCTCTAGCAGGGATACCATGAAACTCCATACACGGGTGTATGAATGGAACAAGCAGCCCTATCTCAACCTCTATGAGGCAGATACCGTACAATTGGGCAGTGATTTAATGGATATCAGGATATTTGGCAATAACATCAATACGAAATACCACGAGGCCGGTGCAACCTTCAATCCAGAAGGCACCATTATGTATTTTACCCGTAACAATTATACAGCCAAAAACCTTGAACGGGACAGTACTGGTACCAATCACCTTAAAATCTATCGCTCACAGTTGGAAGGGGGGTATTGGACCTTTCCAGAGGAAGTACCTTTTAACAGTAGGGATTACTCCACCGGACAACCGGCATTAAGTCCTGATGGTAAAAAACTGTTCTTTGTATCCGATATGCCCGGAGGTATTGGAGGAACGGATATTTATTATGTATCCATTGACCGTACCGGAAACTACTCGGAACCTGTCAACCTAGGGCCCACTATCAATACCAGTGGAAGGGAAATGTTCCCTTTTGTGACCAATGAAAAAATATATTTTGCCTCGGATGGACATTTAGGACTTGGGGCACTGGATATCTTCGAGAGTGAGTTGGGAAATAGTTTTTCACTCCCTTCAAACTTGGGGCCGCTGATTAATAGCCCCAAAGATGATTTTGCATATATCGTGGATGAAGCTTCTAATCGGGGTTATTTTTCATCCAATCGTGAAGGGGGAACAGGTGATGATGATATTTATTCCTTTCGACGGTTGGAACCCAAATGTGAACAGTTTGTTAAGGGAACCGTACTCAGAAAAGCTAATGACCAAGCTGTGGTCAATGCCACCGTTGAATTAAAGACAAAAGATGGTTTATTGATTGCCGCTTGCAATACGGATGCTTATGGTGCATTTAGTTTTGAAAACATATTGGATTGTGAAGAGAGCTATTCCATTGAGGTCTCCAAAGAGGGATATGATGGGGTATCCGAGGAGTTCAGCACAGGTAAAGTTTTGGGAGAGACCAACAATGTCCCCTTGATCATGACCAAGGAATTGAACAAATTAATAGTCATGGAAAATGGGGTATTGAAAATCAAAATCGATGATATTTATTTTGATCTCAATAAAGCGGATATCAGGGCAGATGCAGCGCAGGAGCTGGATAAAATTGTGGAGGTGATGAAAGAGTACCCCAAAATGGTCATCAAGATCGAATCCCATACTGATTCACGGGGAAGTGATCGGTACAATGAAAAACTATCGGACCGTCGTGCTAAATCTACGGGCAACTATATCATATCCCAAGGGATAGAGAGCAATCGCATAGAAAGTGCCATAGGATACGGTGAAAAGAGATTGTTGAATCATTGTTCTAATGGGGTAAGGTGCTCCAATTCAGAACACGATATCAACCGTAGATCGGAGTTCATTATTGTTTCTTTAGATTGATGGTGGTGACCACTTTCTGGGAATAACTTACATGAACTTAGGAATGGATGTGACCAAATTTAATTTCCACTTGGGCATATGCGTTTAACGGAATAATATTATAGGACTATTCGTGAGATAAATCCAAAAATGTTTGACATAATAAATTTAGTTTTCACGGCTATTTTCCAAAAAATTTCACGAATTAATGGGTGTCGGAGCACTTATATTTCAACTTGGCTAAAATTGTACAGATTTTGAATTATTGCTGTATTGATTTTAAATTTGCGTTTACAAAAGGTGAATTTTTAATTGATTGAATTAACTTGGAAATATTATATTTATGGGTTTTTGGATCAAAATAAGTGTCTCCCGAAAAATCATGGTGCTCATTCATGTGAACATATCCTAATTGATTGCATAACATTATTGTGCCGTTGCCAATATTTCTATGTATATGGCCATTCATCCAATAATCAATATCGGATCAGCTATAAAATCAGTTATGTCCACAACAAAAGCTTTGTTGATATGGGGCGGCCTTTAAATTCATGGGAATTGCATAATGGAATGGGTAGGTGGCGGGTTACTATCACGGTCTTGTTATTCTGAGATTTTAAATTTTCCTTAATAAAAGTATAGGCTTCGTTATAAATCTTATTGAAATGATCAACCGTTAGTTAGCCTTCTTTGATTAATCATGATTTTATAAAATCATTAACTCTCCTGTATACAAAGTTTCCATTTTCAGGGTATATATAGCTCCAGAACGCAGAAAAAAGAAAACTAATGTCTTCTATTATCTCGACTTGATTGTTAAATCAAAAGACATTCTTTTGAATTTCCCATTTAAAAGGCTCTTGATGCAAAGACAAATCATAGTCTGCATAATATTCAAGATTGCCAGATATTAAAAAAGCCCGTTTATAATTATCAGAGTCCCATTTAAAAAAATCAAGTTTAATATATTTAGGTCTTAGGTAATGGGTGCCTCCAGCAATTATTAGAGTTTCGGCAGTTGGTTTCAAAGGGTGGTCTGCCAACCAACTTTTGTTATGCGGGAACTCTAAGTGTAAATCTGGGCAGTATTTTATTCTCAATTCATGACAGTTTTATGAAATAGGAAAATAAGAAGATATATCCATTTTATATAGTTTTACATAATTTTCTTTTTATGAAATAGGGTCGTATGAAATGCTGCGAAGAAGTAAAAAGAATCAAAAATGCAGCACGAATGCAGCACGCTAGAAAATATATATTTTTTCAATTATTTTATAATTAATTAAAAATCAATTATATGAAAACAAAAAAGCCCCAAGAAATCGGAGCTTTTTGCGGTCTGGACGGGACTCGAACTTTTTGCCAAAATAGCCTATTTTTCAGGGCCTCCCAGAGGGTCATTTTTTGGAGGCACCGAATTGCTCACCTTTTAACAAAATTTAACTTTTTTAACATAAAAAATGATGGATTTTAATGCATTAAAAGAGTCTAGTTTCAATATTTCCAAATTAGTGATTTAAATGTTCGAAAAACGTATTTATGAAAGATGTTTTTGAATTGGATTTTTTATGCCTTATTTGAGCCTATAATTTTTCACTTGCTAATTAAATTTTAGTTCTCCAATTTTGAATTTAGAATTGCCAATTTCTTCAGTTTTTCGAAATAGTTGTCCCATAATTTGGAATCATTGGGGTTATTGGAAGGATTTGTTGCATCGTTGTATAGGAACACCTTATGTATTTCATTATTGTCATCCATTTGGGCCGAGCTTGGATCATCCGCCAAATCCATCAAAAACTTATCGGACAATTTTCCATAATCAGTATACATAAAGTCAGAATCAGGGACATTTTTGAATGAATCATATTCACCCAAAGGTTTATATTCCCTATTGAACGCAGTCCATTGACCGTTTTCATTGCGCTTAATTCCATAGGGTAAATTGATTTTAAAAAAATTACTTAGTGCCATATCTTATAAGTGAATTTTTATAAATGTAAAAAAATACCCTCAAATAATGTTGCTAAATACGTTCAATCCTATTATGTAAATTAAACCTGGGTTTTTCTGAACCCAAAATCATTTGAAGTGGATTTAGTAGGAAGTGAAGAGGATTTCATGTTAAAGTACTACACTTGTAAAAACTTGTTTTTGCATTTTGTTTTTAATCAGCTTTTATTGGAATCGTTTATTTGAACTTTACCAGCTGGGATAAATGCATTATCTCGAATGATATTGCATTTAGGTGATGTTATACGTTTGTTTTAATTACTTGTTCGCATTCTCAAGGTAATGACACCTATATTATAAGCATAAATTGATGCAGGAAGAAAGGTGAATTTTAAATTATCCACAACCTTCTGACCCAATTGATCAATTGAAGTTATTACTGCGGAATCAAATTTATTTTCCCTACAAAAACTCATCAGACTTTTTAGTTCTTGAGGCTTATCAAAATATCTATTGCTCCATTTGATTTCTACTCCCCAGACAGGTTTATAATTTCTGTCATCCACTAACACAAGGTCAACCTCTCCTTCTTTTCGACCATCTTTCCACCTAGCATAAGTAAGGTCCAATTTTTCACGGTGCATCCATTGGGAAAGAACAGCCGTTTCGATCATATTCCCCATTTCACTGTCAGTTTCAGTTATTGGAGAAAATAAGGCCGTACGAAGGGATGGATTCGTTAGGTAAACTTTGAAACTCGTTATTCTTTTTAACCTTTTTGCGTTGATACCAACTTTGTTCAGAACTTTAATCAAGAAAGCAGCCTCTAAATATTCTAGATATTTTTTCAAAGTATCCTTTTGAATACCGCTTTCCTTGGACATGGTCTCATAGGAAAATTCATTTCCAGTGTTATAAGCTATATAGGTAAAGAACCTATTTAATTCTTGCACGTCCTTAATTCCATACAAGCTAGGAAGGTCTCTTAATAGCACCTTGTCCACAATGTCATTCTTTACATATCGCCCCATATCACTTTGTATTTTTTCTGATAGGACTACTTCTGGATAACCGCCAAAATTTAGATAGTGAACAAACTCCTTGTTCAATTCCTTTGTATCATGGGCCAAGCAATAGGGTACACCTTTTTCACCGTATTGGATTTCTCCATCATAAATAAGGTGTTCCAGGTTTTTCAAATGAATGTACTCTTGAAATGTTAATGGAGGTAAAAGGAAATCCGTAAATCTACCGGCACCGCTCTCTGTACTATGCCATCTCAAAGCAGCAGCAGCGGATCCTGAAACTATAAACTTTGTTTCAGGGTAAGAGTCAACTAGTACTTTTAAATGTCTTTCCCAATCCTTTAGGTATTGAATTTCGTCAAAAAACACAAAACACCCATCTAGGTTTTTAAGAGTTAGGGACTCCTTACAAAGAGTTAGAATATCTTCTAGGCCCAGATTCACGTAAATTGGGTTATCAATTCCAATAAAGAACAGCTTTTGAGGGTTGACTCCATCTTTTATCAGATCATCAATACAATGAAAGAGCATTACAGTTTTACCCACCCTTCGTGGTCCCATTAGCACTAAAGCTCTCTTGATACTTCTTTCAAGGACAAAAGGATAAAAAAGATTAAAATAGAGTCTTTTGGACATTGAACTAAATGCCTTTGGTATTTCTTTCGTCACCCACCACGGATTTTCATAACGCAGGCGCTCTATGATTTTATCTGTCGGAATAATGTTTGCCATTAATGTTTTAATATCTTAATTGTGCAAATATAATATAAATAAGAAGATTACAATCAACCTATATGTACATTTCATACTAGATTAGAATAAAATTGGTGTAAGAAAAGGTTTAGATTTATCAATGAAGTACAACCGGCTCATATAACCGTGTAGGCTTTCCCGAAACGGTCGAGATTAATGATAGTTTTATGAATTTAGCGATGTCCTAAAAAGAGGTAAGGCTACACCACCATCAAAGTAGATGAAAAAGAATTTTATAACTAGGGCAATTTTCTACTTCAATGTGGTCTTTGAATCTTATCAAGACTCATTGCAGAGCCTTTTCAAATACCTTCCAAAGTGATTGGATTTCATAGGAGCATACTTTCCTTGATCATTAGTATTTATTTTCTGCTCCATCAAGATTCCTGCCTTCTATTTAATGGGGTCCATGAAGCGACGGACTATCCCTTGATGAAAAAAGGCATGTGTATATCATCTTGTTGTTGTCTTTGACACCTCCTTGTTGTCATGATTCCTGCTGACGGTCAACACTGAAAGTGCATTGTTCCCATGGAAAAAATATGCAGGGAACACTTGGTTGACTATTCCTTTTAGAATGTCGTAAATCGATTTACCGGGGTGAAATGTGCATGGGCGCAACTAAGTTCGTGGGAGCTGTTGATGATGGTCGGTACCGGTTCCAAATATCTTTTACAATCTATTCAGGCTGAATTCCAAGGTGGTTTTGTCAATTTCTTAAACGGGTATAGGGCCGAAGCGGGCAAACGACCGATACTGGATGTGAGTCGCTCAACGGAAGTTCCTTGTTCGACGCAGGTGCCCACTACTGAATCGGCAAAGAGACCATAGCTTTTTTACATTAAAGTCAAAAAAATAATCAGGTTTAAAGATTTTTTTATAATTTGTTAACGTTTTTTGGAAATAATATTATTGGTTTTTAACACATGCTATTGTGAAATGCCCTTTCCTGTTTATTGAAAGATTGTTTCAATAAGAGGATTGACTCTTCTTCATAAGGCACATTTTTCGTTTATGATTTAAGCCGGTCGAGAATATCGATGTAAAGGTCTTAGGTTATGAAACAAAGCGTTCCGTGCAAACAGTAAGAATTCGATTGCACCGAAACCTTACCGGAACAGGAGCGCTTAAAAGAAAGGCGAAAAAATGGATCGACATAGCTTTACCAAAGAATCTTATCTATTGGAGCATTTAAAAAGAGGCTCCACGGCTGCCTATGAGCATCTATTTACACTATACCATAAAGAACTCTGTAATTATCTGTCGGCAATTACCGGAAACCCAAAGGTTGCCGAAGATATTGCCCAACAAACCTTTATCAAGATATGGGACAATCGCGAGAAGTTACAGGTCGAGGATAACAAACTTAAGCGATACCTATTTAAAGTGGCCTATAACCTTTTCATCGATGTACAACGAAAGAGAAAAAAGGAATTTAAGCTGCTCGAGAAATTAAAACAGGAGGCTTATCTCGATCTCACCGATGTGGATACCTCCCTTTTCGAAGAAAGGCTCAGGAAAGTTGAAAAGGAAATCGACAACCTCCCCGAACAGTGCAAGAAAGTGTTCATCCTAAGTAAGCGAGAGGGTCTTAAGTACCGAGAAATCTCCGAACAACTTCAAATTTCCATAAAGACCGTGGAAGTACATATGGCCAAAGCCATGAAGCGGCTTAGGGCCCAGCTCACCAGTTTACTCTAATTTTCACCATTCCATTATTGCTTTATCGTGGTTGGATTTCCACAATAAGTGGGTTATATATGTACTTTCTCCATTTAAAATGTTAAAATTTTAGATTTCTATAAGGGTTTTTTGAAAAAGTTACGTCTCTTAATAAAGTGACAAAATACATCAAATGACCAAACTTGATATTAGAAGAATCATCACTAGGTATATCAACCAAGAGGCTTCCCAGGAAGAATTGGCCATTTTATATGAATGGGTAAAGAAAGGAAACAACAAAGAAGTCTTTAAAAAGTTGGTACAAGCCGACTATCTGGTCAATTACGAGGCTAGGCCATGGGATACCGAGGTGGCCTTTGAGCAGTTCCTGCATACCATTAAGAGCAAGGAAAATGGAAAGGTGAAAGGACTTTACAGCCGTCCTTACCTCTGGAAATATGCTGCAATTGCGGTTATTTTCTTGGGGTCCTCATTATACTTTCTTCTAAATCAGCAACTATTTGAAAAGGTTCCTCTGAATGTAGGTCCCGACCAGATTACCTTGGAACTGGACAATGGAGAGGTACTGGTCTTGAAACCATCATCAAACAATACCGTAAAAAGCAAAAATGGAACTACGGAGGTCTCAGTGATTAACGGGGTGTTGACACAAAGGGACAACGGAAAAACCAGTGGGCCTACACGCAAAAACACTTTAAGTGTGCCCATAGGGGAGCGTCTATCGGTAACACTGGACGATGGTTCCGTTGTAATGCTCAATGCGGGCTCGACCATGACATACCCATCAAGTTTTGAAGGTGCTGACCGGAGAGAGGTGCTTGTAACAGGAGAGGCCTATTTTCAGGTGGCCAAGAACCCAAATAAGCCATTTATTGTGCGGACCTCCAAAATGTATACCCAGGTCTATGGTACCATTTTCAACGTTTCGGCTTACCCAGAAGATAACATCAATGAAGTGGTATTGGTTGAAGGTTCAGTTGGGGTAGGCACTGACCTTAGGGAGTCCTTAGAGGGCCCCCAAATGCTAAAACCTTCCCAAAAAGCCTCCAGTATCCCAGGGGAAGGGAACGAATTTCTTATCGAAGATGTTGATGTTTCCCCCTATATCTCATGGACCAAGGGAATCCTTGTTTTTGAGAATGAGCCAATGGGAAAAATCATCAAAAGATTGGAACGACAGTATGGTATCCAGATAGACAACAGATTTGAACAACTTGAGGAGAGACGCTTCACCGGTATGTTCGATGAAGAAAGTATTGATCGTGTCCTTAGAACCATACAGGCGCATACCCACTTTAGTTACGATGTAAAAAATGAAATGATAATAATAAACGAACCTCATAAACAATAGTGCCTATGAAGTAAAAACCAATGACCAAAAAACAATTACTAACTAACTACACTAATTCAATTATGAAAAAAACCATAACAATAGGTGCATCGTTGCCGAAATTGGGCAAAAAAATGCTGTACAGCTTGTTCCTGATCTTTATTTTCGGTCAGGTAAATGCAGCTTCCTGTGCACAGTACGACAAAGTGGACAAAAGCTTCTTCGATACCAAACTGAGTGAAGTTTTTGAGACGGTTACCAAGACTACGGGCTACAAGTTTTTTTATGAGGCCTCGGAGGTGGATCTGGACCGAAAAGTGACCGTTCTTGGTAAAAACCTCTGTGTAGAGGACTTTTTTAAGGAAGTATTTAAGGATACAGACCTTACATTTAAGATTATTGCCCGGCAGATCGTCATAAAAAAAAGCGAACCATCCGTGCCAAATCTTGTTCCACAACGAAAGATAGAAACGGAAAACCCACAAGCCACTTTGAAGGGGCTTGTATTGGATGAGTCTGGAATTCCGCTTGCAGGTGCCAGTATTATCGCAAAGGGAACCACTGTGGGCGTTACCACCGATTTTGACGGTAATTTTGAAATTACCTTGCCTTCAGGAGTAACGGTGATTCAAGTCTCCTATATTGGATATAAGTCCAAAGAGGTCAATGTAGCGGGACTTTCCACGGTCACCGTGAATATGGAACAGGACGCTGCCTCCTTGGAAGAAGTTGTCGTTGTCGGATACGGTACTTTGGCAAAAAAGAAAGTTACCGGGTCAGTGGTTTCTGTTAGCTCCGAGACGATTACTGAGGTCCCTGCCCTCACACCAGAAGCAGCACTGATCGGTCAAGTGACCGGTGTTCAAGTACAAGAGGTATCAGGAGAGCCCGGTGCCGCTCCCAATATCAGGGTAAGGGGCTCAGGTTCCATTTCAGCGGGAAACGACCCACTGTTTGTTGTGGACGGGATTCCTATTTCACGGAACCTTACCTCCTCCAGCCAATTGGGTGGGGTGTCAAACAGGCGATCGGCCTTTCAGCCACCAACGATTAATCCACTGGCTACGCTAAACCCTAACGATATTGAGTCCATTCAGGTCTTGAAGGATGCCAGTGCCGCTGCTATCTATGGCTCTAGGGGTGGCAATGGGGTATTATTGATTACCACCAAAAAAGGTTCTAATGGAGATGAAGGGGTGTTTTCCTTTGATTCATTCTTAAGCCTCCAATCTGTGGCCAATAAGCTTGATCTGATGAACGCACCGGAGTTGATCGACTTTACAAGGGATGCTAGAAACAACGCCTATCTTCAGTCGGTGGACGGAGCGTCCATAGATGACCCCATTGGTCCTGGAGACAGAGGTAACACCAATTACGAAATGCCTGAATCCTTTATCAACTGGGATGGCACGGATACAGATTGGCAAGATTTACTTTTTAAAACAGGTATTGTACAGAGTTATAATTTCTCCTATGCCTCACCGATACGGAACAAGACCAGTTTTTATCTTTCCTCAGGATATTTTTCACAAACAGGAATTATTGATAAGGCAAAGTTTGAGCGTTATACAGTTTTGCTTAATCTCAATTCCCAATTGACGGAAAAATTGAACTTGGATGTGCGTTTGGCCCCAACAGTGACCGAAAATCAAAGGGTACCGGCTTCTGCACCTTATTTTGCAACCCCTCCGGGAATCGTTTATTCCGGTATCGTACACTCGCCAACCGTAAGCCCTTACAATCCAGATGGTACGATCAATCAATTGAACAATCAATCGTATTTGGGCGGTGGTACCACAACGGCTAGTAACCCTTTGGCTATCATAGAGGCTGTGGATGACCAGATATTCCAATTCCAGACTAGGGGAACCCTTGGATTGACCTATGACATCCTGCCGGAATTGAGTTTTAAAACCTTTGGAGGTGTTTATATCAATCTCTTCAACCAAGATTTTTATAGGGCAAGCTCCCTATTGTTCCGAAATTCAGCGGATGGTAACCCTTACGGTCAAGCGTCCTCTTCCACAGAGACCAATTGGCTCTGGGAAAATACATTGAATTTTAAAAAGGAGTACGGCGATCACTACGTGGATGCGGTACTCGGTTATACCGCGCAAAAGGATAACCTGACCTTAAAACAGGTACTTGCCAATAATTACCCGGATGATTTGGTCCCGACCATAAGTGGAGGTCAGGTATTTGGCGGAACCTCTATCCAGGAACAATGGTCTTTATTGTCTGCCCTTTTTAGGGTGAATTACAGTTACAAGGACAAATACTTGTTCACTGGAACGATTCGTTCAGATAAGTCCTCACGATTTGGTAAAAATAATCAGACCGGCTACTTCCCATCCTTTTCTGTAGGTTGGCGATTGAACGAGGAGACATTTTTAAAGGATTCAGAATCCATATCTGAGTTAAAGCTCCGCCTAAGCTGGGGCCAGACCGGAAACTTTGAGATTCCCAACTACGGTGCCGTAGGGCTTCTTGCGCCTCAAAACTATAATCTCGGGGGCAACCAGATCAATGGACTGGTTCAAAGTACGATACCCAATCCTAACTTAACTTGGGAAAAATCCGAGCAAATCAATGCAGGTATCGAATTGGGCTTGTTCAATAACAGGGTCTTCGTTTTGGCGGACTATTATGATACGCGCACAAAGGATTTATTGTTGAATGTGGCCATTTCTTCCGTATCTGGATTTGAGACCAACTTGAGAAATCTGGGAGAAGTAAAAAACTCGGGTTTTGAAATCGCCCTGAGCACCAAGAATTTTGTTGGCGACTTCACTTGGAATACGGATGTCAATTTTGCAACCAATAAAAATGAAGTGCTGTCATTGAATGTAGACAATGAGCCCATATTTTCTTCTGGAAGTGCAGGCGTAAGGCACGTCACCCAGGTAGGGGATCCTATCGGCAGTTATTATGGATATGTGGTAGATGGTATCTATCAGTCGCAAGAGGAAATCGCCAATGCACCGGTCGATACCCAAGCTCCCGATCCAGCACCGGGTGACTTTAGGTTCAAGGATATCAACGGGGATGGACAGATCACCCCGGACGACAGGACCGTTACCGGTAGTTATTTCCCTGATTTTATTTGGGGTATCAACAATCGACTGACTTTCAAAAATATTGATTTTAGCTTTTTGATTCAAGGAACGGAGGGCAATGAAATATTGAACCTGACCTCCCGGCACATGAAGAACGGAGAGGCCAATTTCAATTCCTACGCAGTTTTCAACGAACGATGGAGATCCCCTTCCGACCCGGGGAACGGGTCCATTCCCAGGGCGGATAGATTGTCCGGGAACCATGGGAACAATAACAGGCCCTCTTCTTTTCAAGTTGAGGATGGGTCTTACGTACGTTTGCGTAACGTGACCCTGGGTTATACGCTGCCAACGGATAATTTTTTTGGAAGTAAGATCCAGAGACTTAGGTTCTATGTTACCGCCACCAACCTCTTTACCATAACCGATTATCTTGGCTATAACCCAGAGGTGAGCAGTATTACAACGAACAGTTTGACACCTGGGGAGGACTATGGGGCATTCCCATTGACCAAATCCTTTACCATGGGCGTAAACCTTAAGTTCTAACCTAAAAACCTCAGAAAGATGAAACGAATTTTATATATAATGCTATGTACGGCTTTATTGACCGGGTGTAGTGAAGAATTTACTGATCTTGCCCCAATTTCCAACAGAAATGAGGCAGACTTTTACAATGCCCCGGAAGACTTTGAGGTGGCCATTAATGCCAGCTATGCAGGTCTACAGAGTACGGGTATCTACGGACGGGGTTATTGGACGATGTTCGAGATGCGCAGCGACAATACCGACCAAGGCCCAGATGCCACTGGTTTGGCGAGGCAGTATACTGAAATCAATTCCTTTACGGAGGATGCGCTCAACGAACAGATTACCGCAGCTTGGAGCGAGTCATATCGGGTAATTGCCAACTGCAATGTCATTTTAGATCGTATACCTCCCATCGAATTGGATGCGGAACTCAAAAATAGGATTACAGGGGAAGCCTTGTTCATTCGATCGTTGGTCTATTATCACATGGCCATCGGTTTTGGAAATATTCCGCTGCAACTGACCCCTTTTGTTAGCGGTGATGAATTGGTGCAGGTCGATGAGACCACCATATTGCAACAATTGGTAACAGATTTGACCGAGGCCGAGGCGAACCTTCCCGTTTCCTACTCAGGGAACCAGGTGGGAAAAGCGACCAAAGGCGCTGCCGCGACCTTACTGGCCAAAGTACTGCTGACCTTGGGCAACAATTCGGAAGCGGAAACCGTCTTAAGACGCATTATTGGGAACTATGGCTACGAACTGTTGCCCAATTATGCCGATTTATGGGGCGTTGCCAATGAAAATAATGCCGAGTCGATATTTGAAGTGCAATATATCAGTGGTGGAATTGGCCAAGGAAGCGTTTTCACCAATGATTTTTCACCAAGTACCGATTTGCAGACCGGAGCTGGGTTTGGACGTAACCGTCCTACCATTTCCATGCAAGAGGCCTATGAGGACGGGGACTTGAGATATGAGGTATCCATGGGTGCCACCTATATCAACGCGGAAGGAGAGGTGGTCGAAGCCAGGCATGTCCGAAAATACCAATCCGATTTGGCCATTGAAAACGACTCCGATATCAATTTTGTGGTCTTTCGATATGCTGATGTGCTCCTCATGCTGGCAGAAGCCTTGGGGGAAAGCTCGGAGAGTTACGACCTAATCAACGAGGTAAGGAACAGAGCAGGGCTTCCGGATATCGATGCTTCGACACCAGGGACTTTTCAAGACAAGTTGCTACAGGAAAGAAGGGTAGAGCTCGCTTTTGAAAATCACCGATGGCCCGACCTCAAACGCTTTGGTGCCGTAAATAAGGTCCTAGAGGCAGAGGACTTCATAACGGATACCCGTGAGTACTTCTTTATCCCGCAAAGGGAAATTGACATCAATCCAAACTTTGTACAGAACTAAATAAGCAAAGACATTAAAAACAAGTGCATGTTTTCATTCATTAGGTTAGTTTGATTGATCCCAAACCGTGAATTTCCTACTTATTGCTTTAGGTGAATCACCGAATTGATCGTTTTAAAACATGTCACCGTGATAGTTGTCCCTTGTGGGACGACCAGACCTTGAACTGAAAAATTTTAATGAACCATTTATCCAAAACAACATGAAAAAAATAGTACTGGCCATTTGTCTATGCTTTGCATTTTCAACCATTCAGGCCCAACAAAAAAAAGTATTGAACATTTTAGCCATTGGAGCACATCCGGATGATTGCGACTCCAAATTTGGGGGCACGGCGGCCTTGTTTGCAAAAATGGGCCATAATGTGAAGTTTTTGTCCTTGACCAATGGTGATGCAGGTCATTATGCGATGGGCGGCGGTGTCTTGGCCAAAAAACGAAGGCAAGAGGCCAAGGACGCTGCAAAAGCATTGGGGATATCCGAGTATGAGGTATTGGACAATCACGATGGTGAATTGTTCCCGACCCTTAATGTGAGATTGGAGGTAATTCGCAGGATTAGGGACTGGGATGCCGATATTGTTTTAGGACTACGGCCAAACGATTACCACCCAGATCATAGAAATGCCGGTTCGGTAGTACAGGATGCAGCGTACATGAACATTGTACCCAATGTCGCACCCGATACCCCTCCCCTCAAAAAGAACCCAGTGTTTTTGTATATGAGCGATCACTTTAAAAAGCCCTATCCCTTCCAAAAAGATATTGCGGTCATTGTTGATGATGTCATCGATACCAAAGTCAAAGGATTGGCTGCCCACGATTCACAAATGTTCGAATGGCTGCCATGGACAAGGGGAGTAGACGTCTCTACCATACCCACAGAGGAAAAGGCAAGATTGGCTTGGTTAAAGGAGGCTTGGATGAACAGGGCACCTGATGCCAGTACTTTGGAGGCCTTAAAAAAATGGTACCCAGGTGTCGATGTTTCCCAAGTGAAACAAGTGGAGTTCTTTGAAATCTGCGAGTATGGAAAACAGCCGTCGGATGAAGAAATAAAAATGTTGTTTCCCATGTTGGGAACCAAATAATGGTAAAGAACACCCCAGGTAGCATCCAAAAATAAATAACCAACCCACCACCCATGGATATTAGCAAGCCCAAGACCAAAAGATACGTCCATATTATCGCATTGGTGATGATCGTTTTCTTTGTGATCTCATTTATCACCAATATTCTCAACTCCATCATAGTGGATGTCAAGGATAGTTTTGATCTAAGCCTGACCTTAACAGGCCTATTACCGTTCACTTTCTTTATAGCCTATGGCATCATGTCCATACCGGCGGGCTTTTTATCCGAAAGATATGGTGAGCGATCATTGCTTTCCATTTCATTTTTGGTCATGGGCCTTGCTTCCCTGGGGTTTGCCATTTTTCCCCAATATGCGGTCTTTAGCGTTACGTTATTTGTGTTGGGCTGTTGTATGGCTGTTTTACAGGTCATCATCAATCCAATGCTACGGGTCGCCGGTGGCGAGGAGCACTTTGCGTTCAACTCGGTGTTGGCGCAATTGGTCTTCGGTGCCGCTTCCTTCCTTAGTCCCTATTTGTACAAGTATCTGGTAAGCAAGGACAATACCGATGATACCATAGCCGAAATGCTACGGGGATGGGTGCCAAAAGAGTTGCCTTGGGTTTCCTTGTACATCGTATTTGCGGCCATTTCATTCCTATTGTTTGTTTATGTCTTTTTGACCAAGTATCCCAGATTTGAAAAGACCGAGGAAGAAAGGGCAGGGGATAAGGGCTCTTATTGGGACCTGTTGAAGAACAAATGGACGCTATTGTATTTTCTGGGCATCTTTTGCTATGTGGGAACGGAACAAGGGGTCGGAAACTGGATTTCCCAATTCCTGAACCAATACCATGGCCTTGACCCACAGACCATAGGAGCCGATACCGTTTCCTATTTCTGGGCCATGTTGACCGTAGGTTGTTTACTGGGCCTTTTGCTTCTCAGGTTTATGGATAGCAGAAAACTGCTCATTCTTACAACGGCCATTACCATGCTGTGTTTGATTTTGGCCCTTACCGGAACGGCACAACTGGCGTTGATCGGTTTTCCTGCAGTGGGATTTTTTATATCCGTTATGTATTCCATCATATTTTCTCTGGCACTTAACTCGGTCAAGGAACATCATGGTTCTTTATCCGGTATACTTTGTACGGGCATTGCAGGCGGTGCCGTAATCCCATTTATAGTAGGGGGTTTGGGCGAATTGATGTCTTTGAAATCAGGAATGTTCTTTTTACTGGTTCCCTTGGCCTTTATCCTGACCATAGGATTTTGGGCCAAACCTTTGGTGAACAATAAGACGATACGTTTAAAAAAGGATTAGTGGAAAAGGAAAACAGGACTGTTGTCGGGGTCGATATAGGAGGTACCAAAATTAAATCGGGAAGGGTTATGGGCACGAAAGTGGAACAGACCGGATATTCCATGGTGGTGAAAACGGATCCACTGGAAAACTCCCTATCCAAATTATACGATACCATTGAAGAAGTAATGACGGAGTCCGTGACCGCCATCGGTGTTGGGGTGCCAGCAGTGGTAGACAAAGATTCCGGAGTTGTTTTTGATGTGCAGAACATTCCGTCCTGGAAAATGGTGCCCTTAAAACAACTCTTGGAGGATCGGTTCAACGTACCCGCTTTTTTGAACAACGACGCCAACTGTTTCGCTTTAGGGGAAAAGCATTTCGGAAAAGCAAGGAATTATGCAAACTGTGTTGCCCTTTCCTTGGGAACAGGGCTTGGTATGGGAATCATAATAGAGAATAAATTATATAGCGGAGTTTTATGCGGTGCCGGAGAAGTTGGAATGCTATCCTACAAAGATGGTATTCTGGAAGAATATACGGGCAGTTTCTTTTTTGAAAAGGTCTATGGTACATCAGCAAAAACGCTTTACGGGAGAGCATTGAAAAATGATGCGCAAGCTCTTGCTGCCTTTGTGGAATATGGTGTGCATTTAGGGGAGGCGATAAAGAACATACTGTATTTGTTTGCCCCCGAAGCCATCATTTTAGGAGGCTCCATTAGTAGGGCACATCCATTTTTTACATCTGCAATGGATGAGGCACTCAAAACATTCGCATACCAAAAGCAATTAGAAAATTTTAAAATAGAAATCTCGGATTTGGTGGACACTCCCATCTTGGGGGCTGCCGCACTTTGTCTTTAAAAATTAACCTTACTGAACATGAGAATATTACTATCAGTAATTCTGGTAAGCTTGTTACTTCAATCCTGTACCCAACCAAAGGCGACAGGAAACCAGCTAGCCATTACCGTTGAAAACAACATAAAAGGGGCGCCCATTACCTTAGGGATACCTTTTCCGAAAGGAGCATTAAATTCAGTGGACCATATTCGTTTACTGACATCCGATGGTATGGAAATCCCTTGCCAGACCACAGAGGTAAGTACCTGGGACCCTATCGATGATAGCATTAAATGGGTATGGGTATTTTTTTTCTCCGAAGAAACAACGGATTATGTATTGGAGTATGGCAAAGGAGTGGTCCCAATGGGGCCTAAGGAAAAAATCATATCGGCCAACAATATGCGGCCAGGTGGTGGGATCGAAGTAAATACCGGGGAGATATCCTTCACTATCGATAAAAAGGGTGACGGGTTTTTGGACAAGGTATTTTTGGATTCCAACAACGATGGTAAGTATTCGGAAAAAGAGTTGATCGCATCTTCCCCTGGAAGTCATAGGGGATCCTTCTTCGATTTGCTCGATGATGCCGGAGTTGATACATCCAAAGCATTTATCCATGAAGTATTCCGGGAGAAAGGATCAGGCCCCATGCATTCCATTTTTAGAATAGAGGGGACATATACCTATAGTAGGGAAGATAACAACATTTCCCCTTTTACCATTTGGTTGCATACCTACGCAGGAAAAAGCTACATCAAGGTATTGCATACCATGACCTATACGGGGATTCCCGATAAACACAAAATTCAGGAAGGGGAGCACGCCAATATTGCGACCCAAAATAAAAAAATCATTTCGGAGAACACAGCGGACGATCCGGGTTGGATGCAGCCCAACGATCAAATAGCTGGGATTGGCCTCCAACTTAAATACCATCTTGACGATAATTCATTGGTTTCCATGCCATTGCAACAGGGTTCATGGAAGAAGGATAAAGCACCAACCGCCTTGCAAGAAGTTAGTCTTGATGATTCCTCCGTTCAATTACTACAAAAGGGACCGGCTAAAAAAAATCCACCGACCTTGAGGGATGTCTATCTCAACCAATTGGACGAAAACAGTGATGGGAACATCAACAATGACAAGGAATTCCAAGCAACCGTTACCCTTGGAGAAGACGATGTGGCCACGTCACAAAGGGCCAAAGGTTGGTTGAACGTGACCGATGGAAAAAGGGGGATCGGCGTAGGAATCCGAAACTTTATGAAAGAATATCCCAAAGGGATAAAGGTAGACCCGGTCAACCATATACTTTTGGGAAGCATTTGGCCGGAGGAGAACGGACCGATGAGTTTTGAAAGGCACCACACTGCAATGGACGGCGGCATGTTGTCCAATTTTGCCCAAGGGATAACCAAAACGACCGAATTCATTTATTATTTCCACGACAGCAAGAGCGATGTTGCCGAAACTATGGATTATGTTGTGGAAAGTCCTGTTGCGCATGCTGCACCGGAATGGTACACCAATTCCAAAGTGTACGGTAACATGGCACCGGCCTCATCCGAGCATACCGAGTTCGAAAATGCACTTCAATATCGATATCAATGGTGGGCCTACAACCAAAAGAACCAACCCTGGTACGGCATGTTCAACTATGGTGATGGAAAGACCTATTATTATAACGGACATTGGGTACAGTGGACCAACAATGAGCCCACCGTTGATTTTATGCTCTGGACCAATTTTATGCGTACGGGAGATCCACAATATTTTGAGATGGCCCAGGCCATGAGCAGACATACCATGGATGTGGACAATGTGCACTGGCCCAAAAAACGAACGTATTATGGCCAGATCAACGATGCCATAGACTTTTGGAATTTCGAGGACGAGCCGGAATCCACACCCTACCTGGGAATTGGAAGGAGACATGCCGCAGAACATTGGTATTCCTTATTGAGCGCACACGTTTGGATCCAGGGTTGGATTGCGGACTACTATCTAACAGGCGACCATAGGGCTTTGGAAGTAGCTAAAATGACCGGTGATACCTATATCAACCGCATATGGGGAGAGCATGATCTACGGGGTAGAAGATTGTATTTGTCCGTACTCAATATGGTGGAGTTATACGATGCGACCAAATTGCAGAAATATAAGGATGAACTGGACGATAGGGTACGATTGATGCTTGAATTCCAAGAGCGTCAGGGAGGAAACCTGGTGTTGGATAGATATGGTTATTCGCAGCCCTATGTGACACAGGGACTTTATAAGTATCAACAGATCACTGGGGATGAAGAAGTACGAAAAGCCTTGTTGAAGCACGCGAGATGGGTTCGCGATGTGCCACCGTTGAACCACGAGATGGAATCTTATTTAGCAACCATATCTCCATTGTTGTTAGGATTTGAGTTTAGTGGCGAACAGAGCTATCTGGACGAAGCCTTGGCAAGGGCAGAAATGCTCAAGGTAGGTGAGTTGCCAAAATCACCGGATGAATATAAAACATCAGAAGAATATAGCAAGGACCTTTTGGGAATATCCAATCTGCCCATGAGCAAGGGGCGCTTCACGAATTGGCAGACCAATCAAGGACTCCGGGTATTTGGTTGGACACATGGCTACAATATTCCATACCTGCTCTATTGGATGGATGAGGCCAATATCAAGTAAAACGTGTAATCTTCGGAAAAGGGATGGCCAAACCTTCGGGAGCCATCCCTTTTTTATGCCAAATTAGAAAGACTGGATATGAGCTATAAAAGACTGGGCTTGGTGTTGGGACCGTTGCTCTTCGTTTTGGTAAGTTGCTGTTTTGAGCCCCAAGGCCTTTCCCATGAGGGACGTGACGTGCTGGCGGCGACCCTTTGGATCGCTGTTTGGTGGGTGTTTGAGGTTATCCCGATTGCGGTTACCGCTTTGTTGCCCATCGTTCTGTTTCCACTCATGGATACCCTTCCATTGGGGGATACCACCGCAAGCTATGGCCATAAGTATGTGTTCCTGTACATGGGAGGTTTTATATTGGCCATGGCCATCGAAAAATGGAACCTCCACAAAAGAATAGCGTTGCATATCATAAGGGTCATTGGCACCAATATGTACCGTATTGTACTGGGCTTTATGGTAGCAACCGCTTTTTTGTCCATGTGGATATCCAATACCGCGACCACGGTAATGGTATTGCCGATGGCCATTTCCATTGTCAAGCAATTAAAGGACAATCCAAATACTCCAGTGGATGAGAATACGGTGTTCAGTAAACTGTTGATGCTGGCCATCGCTTATGCCGCTTCCATCGGTGGTATTGCCACTTTGATAGGAACGCCCCCAAACCTGGTATTCGCCGGATTTGTCCAAAAGGCTTATGGCTGGGATGTGGGGTTTTGGGATTGGATGAAGTTTGGTCTACCCTTATCATCCATCCTATTGGTATTGGGATGGCTTTATTTGACCCGCGTCGCCTTTCCTTTAAGAAATGCTGTTTTTCCTGGGGGAAAAAGGGAGATCGAGCGATTGTTGAACGAACTGGGCCCTCTGCAAATGGAAGAAAAAAGAGTGCTCTTGGTTTTTGTGCTCACTGCGCTGTGCTGGATTTTCAGGTCTTTTTTGCTGCAAAGGTTCATTCCCCATATGGACGATACGATTATAGCCATAACCTCGGCGGTGCTATTATTTCTGGTACCGGCAAACCAAACAGGGCGTCCGTTGATCAATTGGAAGGAAGCGGTTCGCATACCATGGGGCATCATTTTACTGTTCGGAGGGGGCATGGCCATCGCCAAAGGATTTCAAGATACCGGTCTGGCCTCTTTTCTGGGTGCACAGATGACGTTCTTTGAGGGTCTTCCACTGCTTTTGCTTTTACTTTTGATCATTGCCTCTGTCAACTTTTTGACCGAGGTCACATCAAACTTGGCCACCACAGCCATGTTGCTCCCTGTTTTGGCACCCTTGGCCCTTACTTTGAAAATAGACCCGCTGATGTTGTTGGTGGCCTGTACCACGGCAGCGTCGTGTGCGTTTATGTTGCCGGTGGCAACACCTCCCAACGCCGTTGTTTTTGGTTCGGGCTATTTGCGTATTCCCGATATGGTACGTGCCGGACTTTTTATGAACTTACTATCCATAGTTCTTATTTCGCTTTTCATTTATTGGGTGATGCCCTTATTGATGGGGCCGTTTTGATATCGACTGGAGAAGTCTTGGCATAGCGTAAAGACCTGACTACATGAACCGGGCATTGTTATTTCGTTTCATGGACCGGTCCATTACTGCTTCATCCAAATCGGACATGTGTCGGCGCTATGGTCTGCTCCCAATATATCCTTATAGAGCTCTGGTCTTCGGGCATTTTTATAGCGCCAACCACCGGATAGCTGTATTTTGTCCTTTGTAATTTTTGATAGGGTTATTTCGTCATCAAAAGATCGTATCTCGGACAAGACCTCGCCATAGGGGTCCAAGATCATGGAGTTCCCATTTTTAAGATGCTCACCGTCATATCCAATTGGATTCGAGAAGGCATAATAAACACCATTGTCATAGGCCCTGGCAGGTAGCCACCGCATCAACCAGCGCCTTCCCTTGGGTCCATCAAACTCCAAACGCAGCGAAACGGGATCATTTATGCGATTGTCCCAGTATTTATGGTCTACATAGCCCCGGTGTGGCATGGAGGATGGTGTGCAGCCAGTGACATGTGGGGCAAATATGATCTCTGCTCCCAAAAGACTTGTAGCGCGTACATTTTCAATGACATTGTTATCATAACAAATCAGGATACCACATTTCCAACCCAATAGGTCGAATACACAATATTGGTTGCCTGCGGACAAATGTGCATTGATGAACGGATGGATTTTACGGTATTTGGCCACCACCCCTTCGGCCGTAACGCAGATGTAGGTATTGTACAACTTTCCTTCTGCCTTTTCCACCAGACCGGCAAGGATGGGGATGCCCAGTTCAGCTGAAATGGATGTCAGATCCTTAGTACTTTCACCGCTTGGGATTGCTTCTGCCAAACTGTTCAAATCCTCTCGGTCCAGGTCCTTGGTGAAGGTGTATCCGGTCACGCACATTTCATGAAAACTGATTACATCTGCTCCTTTGGCACAGGCCTTTTTGGCAAGTTTGCGGATGACGGAAAGATTATAGGCCTTATCGCCGTCCTTGGGCTCAAATTGTGCTACTGCTATGGTCATGCTATATAAAGGTCGATTTATGTCAATATTTAATTTATGTATACTGCTTTATAGGGTTGTTTTAATCGAGGTTTTAAAATAAGGTTATTTATCCGAACGGCATTGGAACAGGGACACAAATGTGGTGCTATGGCATACCTTTTTTACGCTTCATGGTTGATTTGAAAGGATCAACTCAAATAGGGCATTGATCGAAGCGTGGGTTTTCTTTCATAAAGATGGATGCCTCTGAAAGGCGATGTCCCAATTGGAGTCGTTATGGACAATCCATTTGCTTATATGGATATTTTGGCCAAGGTGAAGGTGATAATTGAAATCAGGTTTTGAATGAGCACCATATGGGAATCATTATTGAAAAGTAGCGTAAATGTAATGGAGCTATTTTTCAATACGTGCGGTAACACCCCCAAATGGGGCAGTCATTATCGATCGTTAGCACAGCATTATTTTGAAATGTGATTAGCCCCGCTTCAGCTATATGTGGCTAAACACTTGGTAGTATGCATTGGATTCACTACATTAAAGATTAGTTTCAGACAACCTCAATTATGTGCTACGATGTCAATGCCCAGCTTGAAACCCAGCTCAAAAGGGCCATGCGGGATGCGGATGAACATGCCATCCGTGAAATCCGTGAAAAAATGGCCAGGGAGACCGATCTGCCCCTGTTCCATGTGACTGGTTTCCAACATCCGAAAATGATTATTTATACCAATGGAAACCCTAATGCACCTGTGGTGTCCCAATGGGGCTTGGTTCCTTTTTGGGCCAAGGATAAAAAAGATATCTGGAACAAGACGCTCAATGCAAGAGGGGAGGCCATTTTTGAGAAGAATTCCTTCAAAACTTCCGCAAAGAACAAACGGTGTCTTATTTATATCGATGGGTTCTATGAACACCATCACCATGGGAAGGAGACCGTTCCCTACTATATTTCCCGAAAGGACCTGCAGCCCATTGCTCTGGCGGGTCTTTGGAATGAGTGGACCGACCCCGAAACCGGGGAAATCCGAAACACCTTTTCCATTGTGACTACTGAAGGTAATCCCATGATGGCCGAGATCCATAACAATCCCAAGATGGCGGGACCTCGTATGCCGGTGATCTTGCCCGATGGATTGGAAGACGAATGGTTGAAACCGTATCGGGACGAGCTGGACCAAAAGCAATTGGAAGAACTGTTGCGACCGTACCCTGAATCGGAACTGGCGGCCCATACCGTTGGGAAACTGCGGGGCAAGGATGCCGTGGGCAATGTGCCCGAAGCCATGGTCCCAGTGGTTTATGATGATGTTAAAACAACCTATTGATGCGGATATACGACTATTTGGCACTGTCCAAAGAGGAACAATGGGAGACCCTGTGGAACAATGCGGTCTATGTGGCCTCCTTCAGATCCATCGACTGTTGTTTTCAACTGTATGCCATGGACCGGTTTTTTATCGAACTGGAACTTTGCACGCAACATGGTTCCATACTGAACATGGGCGTGTTCGTGCATGGTAAGAAAATGGACAAATATACCGATACGGTCTATCAGGACATTTTGGGTTTTCTATGATTACGAGTTTAGAACTGTTCGGTATATGAAGAACCTGGTGCACGGGTTGGACCTTTCCGATACATTTGCCCATCGGATCCAGGCTTCCGATGATTTCAATGCACTCTTGCTGCAGCACTATATCCTGTTCAGTGACGGGGCAACTATGGTGGACTATGCCATACGGGAAAAGGCCCATCTTTTCTCAGGAACCTACGGGTTTGAGGATTATCATGGAAAGGTCAGTGCCTACATCGCATTTCTTGATCGCCTTATCCAAGGATGACCTTACCTGAGTACCGTCTTTCGATTGCTGTCATCCTGGTTCATTCCAAAAACACATTGGACCAGCCGCTTTCCCTGTTATCCAATACCTACACAAGTTAAACGTCGCATCCCGGTATCGGACAAGGGACGGCCTTTAGATTTGTTTTATAGATTATATCTATTGAGATTATGATGTTGAAAAGAGGGGGTCTGGGGGAGACTCATAACCTTTGTATTTGTTGATAACTTAGAGGTAGAA
>Ga0189278_10292_pt1 | contig 28101 bp, 18 predicted proteins | sample N26A9minimetaG_FD_130326 | JGI IMG/M metagenome (GOLD analysis project Ga0189278, IMG submission 130326) | Marine microbial communities from the Costa Rica Dome - N26 A9 mini metaG | ecosystem: Environmental > Aquatic > Marine > Oceanic > Photic zone | place: Costa Rica: the Eastern Pacific...
AAACCTTAGCCGAAGAACAACCATGGCCGCCAAGGGACCCGCACGGGCCTCGCTTCGCTATGCGAAGGCTCCGCTCAGCCCGCGCTACCAGTGGGAGTTACACCAACTGTTGGGACACTGCTGGCGCGGGCGGTCATGAAGATCGCCGGCACATTGGCCAGATGCGGCAGCTTGCGCATTTCCTCAAGCGTCTGACGCCCGGTCATGCCCGGCATCATCATATCGAGCAGAATGACGTCAGGGGTATAATCCTGCACCCGTGCCAGAGCTTCCTCGCCGCACTCGCACTGGATCACATCGAAATCCCCTGCAAGGTCCAAAGACATCTTGGCGATTTCACGAATGTCCGCATCGTCTTCTACATGAATAAGTTTAAGCATTAGGGACTCTCTGTCAGGAGGCGCTGCGCATCTTTACGACATTATCCGCAGGTGTGCTTTCCATATTGGCTTCGGTTTTGGGCAGGACGAAATAGAATGTCGCTCCTATTCCTTCTGTCGTCTCAAAGCCTATATTGCCACCCAACCCCTCTACAATAGCTTTACAGATGCTCAGGCCCAAACCGGTGCCACCTTTTGCAGATCGGTTCGAATTTTCCATATCCGCAAACCGTTCAAAGACCTTGTGCTGGTCCTTGATGGGAATTCCGGTGCCCTGATCCTTCACCGCGACCCGCACCGAATCGCCCTGATCCTCGATCACGATCCGAACCGTGCTGCCTGGCTTGGAAAATTTGCAGGCGTTGGAAAGGAAGTTGTTGAGGACCTGAATAATCCGGTTCGGGTCCGTATTTATCCAGATCGGCATATCGTCGCTATTGCTTTCGACTTTCACGGCAAAACGCTGCTGCATCGTGGCATTCGCGTTTTTGGTTTCCGTGATCAGGTCGGAAATATTCACAACCTGCCGGTCAAACTCCATCCGCCCGGCGGCGATCTTTTCCAGATCGAGAATATCATTGATGATCAGCACCAGCCGGTCGGCGTTGCGGTGCGCGATTTCCAGCATGCTGACCGCCTTGTCCGGCAATTCCCCGGCAGCGCGGGACAACAACAGGCCCATCGCCCCCTTGATCGAGGTCAAGGGAGAGCGCAGCTCGTGGCTTACCGTGGAAATGAAATCCGATTTGCGCTGCTCTTCGGATACGCGTTTTGTCATATCCGCCATCACGATCATGAAGCGCCCCTTGAGCGTACCGGCCTTCAGACGCGTGACGCCGATATGAAACGGTTTGCCGCAATACTCTGTCTCGAACTGGGCGTTGTCCGCACCGGTACTGCGCATGTCGCGGCAAGTCGCCAGGATGCTGCCGACACCGTCCACGCCTTTAAGCTGGGACAGGGGAATAAGCTGTTCGGCCGCACGGCGCAGGCCCAGACGGCCCAGAGCCACCTTGTTCATGTAGGTCGCGGCCATCATGTCGCAATCGACGATCCAGATATCGTCCTTCATTTCGTCCGTCACCTGCGCGATGTCGCGCGCGGCCAGCAATTCATGGGTTTGCGTGACATCCGTGCGGGCAGAGATCGAGCCGATCCATTTGCCTTTCAGATCATAGATCGGACGAACGGTCGTATGGGTATAGAAGACAGAGCCGTCCTTGCGGCGGATCGGGGTCTCACCACTCCAGGATTTGCCCATGCTCAGCAGCAAATGGATCGTCGGCGCCAGTTTCTGATTTTCGTCGCAGTACAGATTGTGCACTGACGTTCCGATCAGTTCTTCCCTGCTGTAGCCGGTTGCCTCAAGGAATCGATCATTCACTTCCGTCAGGTTGGTGCTTCTGTCGACGACGTTCACAATGGCATGTTCATTCAAGACGTCGATGCGTTGGCCCAGCGCCAGTGATTGTTTATCGGTGATATATCGCGCACGGCGGACACCCAAATACGACGGCAAAAGGGCCGCAATGGCCACTGCACCCACCACCGGGACAACATTGGACAACGGACCCGTGAGCAAGGCATCGGAGGCAAAGTACCAACTGACCGCCGCAGCGCCACCAAGCGATAAGCTCTTGAATGTATTCAATTTTATTTCAGGCGAACGCATAATTTTGCCTCGAATTTTCTTCCAATTTAGCCGTCTCGCGACAGGACGGCATCAACCGTTAGAAAGTCATGCCGTAATAAACTGTCAGAAATATGGCAAATTGGAACAAGATTGTCCTCACCATATTTACCATGTCACGAGGCCTGCGTCCGATGCCCCGCCACGTGCTCCGCGATCGTATCCAGCTCAGCCCGCGATTTCACCAGATTTGCGCTGACCCTGCCGTCCTGCGCGCGCTGACCATCCGACGACAAGCCCAGGATGCGCACGGGATAGGGAAGGTCTTCGATTTCATCCAAAAGGCAGACCGCATCCCCGTCTGGAAGTGACCAGTCAAGGATGATGACGTCCAGCTGCTCCCGCCCCTCCATCACCGCGCGCGCCTGCGCGATGCTGTTTACATGCCGGACATCGGCAATGTCGCAAAGGCCCGATTGCAGGATCTCCGCGAAGTCCTGGTCATCCTCCACATGCAGGACGTTCAGCTTTTCCGAGCGCCGCCTGCGGGTGGCCTTCCGGACCGGGGGGATTTCCGTCTGCGCCTGCCGGTCCAGCGGGTAGGTGAACCAGAAAACCGTCACACCGTGCCCTGTGCTTTCAAAGCCGATATCGCCTTCATGCCTCCGGACAATCCGTTTTGCGATGTTCAGCCCCAGCCCGGTGCCCCCCTTGGTCCTGGTGTCCGAACTATCCGCTTGCGTAAAGGCGTCGAAGATCCGGTGACGGAAGCTCTCGGGAATTGCCTGTCCGGTGTTCTGGACATAGACGATGACCTGATCGGAGACGAGCTCGGCCTTGACCAGCACCGGCGTCCCGGCGTTGGAATATTTGCAGGCGTTGGAAATCAGGTTGGCAAGAAGCTGCCGGGTGCGTCCGACGTCCGCGGACACATAAAGAGGCGCTGCAGGCAGATCCACCGTCAGCGTATTCTTGTGTGCCAGCGCATAGGGGGCCAGTTCCTCGACAGCCGCGCGAATGATCTCGTTCATCGTGACGCGTTGAAAATCAAAGGCAATTTCGCCGGAAGAGATCTTTTCCAGGTCCAGAATGTCGTTCACGATATCGGCCAGGTTGTCGGCATTGTTGCGGGCGATTTCCAGCAAACGCTCAACCTTGGGAGCCAGTTCGACGTCCTTCATCGCGCCGATCAGCCCCAAGGCCCCCTTGATCGACGTCAAGGGCGTGCGCAGTTCATGGCTGACCGTTGCCACGAATTCGTTCTTCATCTGCTCGACCTTCTTCAGTTCGGTGATATCGCTCACCTGACCGATGAAGGAGTTGCTGCCGGCGTTCTTGTCGAAGAACCAGGAGATATGCAGCAGGCACCATCTTTCTTCGCCGCTGCTGTGCATGAACCGGTGCTGGCCGCTATAGACCTGCGAACTGCGGGTTTCGAGCATTTCCGAAACGCGTGTGGCGATTGCCTTCACCTCTTCCTTGGGCAGAATATCCGACATCCGCATGCCGGACGTCAGGTTTTGCTGCTCATAGCCGCTGATCGCGCAGAACGCCGGGTTGACGCTTTCGAAAACGCCGTCCTCGCCCAGCACCACCATGCCGATGGGCGCTGCTTCCAGGACCTGCCGGAACTGGTGTTCGCTGGCTTCAAGCGCGTTGCGCGCGTGGCGCAGGTTGGTCACATCCGTCTGGGTGCCGATCATGCGCAGCGCCCTGCCGTTCTCGTCGCGTTCCACGACAACGGCATCCGACCGCATCCAGCGCCAGATGGCATCGCCGAAACGGACCCGGTATTCCGAAATCGACCGCGGGGTTTTCTGGTTGATGCAATCGCGGTCCGCCTGTTTGAGGGCAGGCAGATCTTCGGGGTGAATCCGGTCCAGGAATATCTGCTGGGGATCATCCAGCTTCTCTTCGTCGGGAATCGACATGATCTTGCGCCAGGTGTCGCTGACTTCGGATTTTCCGGTGTTCAGGTCGATGTCGAACACGCCGATCTGCGCGCCCTGAAGCGCCTTGTCGTACCGGGCCTTCAGCTCGTTCGTCTCTTCGATAGCGCGGTATTCCCGGGTCATGTCGCGCACGATGGCCGTCGTCCGCGCCGCGTTTTCATGCGTCAGCCAATTGTTCCGCTGCAAATCCAGGATCAGCCCCTGACCGTCGCGCCGGGTGCCGGTGGCGTTGAATATCTGCCCCCCGGACAGGTTGGTCAGGTCACTGACCATCTCGTCAAAATAGAGATCGAGCATCGCTTGCGGCGGATAGCCGAAACAATCGTGCGCCGCCTGATTGGCAAAAAGGATGCGGCCATCGCCATCCATGATGAAAACCGGGATCACCGCATTGTCGACGACGGCGCGATTTGCCTTTTCCTGTGCGTCGACCTGACGGGCGCGCAGTTCGGCCACTTCGGTCAGGGCGTCACCGCGCACGCGCACGGAGCGGATCAGGAACAGCAGCATACCAGTCAGCAGGAGGCCCGCCACCAGGACACCGATGGCAGCATGATAAGGGAAATAGGCGTCGAAGACCGGTGTGCTTGTGTAAACCACCGTCCAGGGCCTGCCATAGTTCGTGATCGTGTAGGAAACCACCTGCTTACCGGCCGTGGTGTTGACCGCGCCTGTTTGTTTGGCGCTGTCGAAAATGAGGTTGTCGGAATCGGCAACCAGCCCGTCGAATACGGAAATGTGATAGCTGCGCCCCTGGTTGGGCGACAATCCTGCCAAGAACCTGTAACCGACGAAGGGCGCATAGACCCAGCCGTGGAACGCGCCACGCACCATGCCGCCCCGTTCGGGGACAAACTCGTTCTTCCACAGGGGGCGGAACAGCAGGAAGCCCGGTTGCCTGGTCTCGTCCTGCAACAGCAGGATGCGGGGCGTAAGCTGCGGCATCCCGGTTTCGCGGGCGCGCAGGGCGGTTTCTTTGCGCATCTCTTCAAAAGTGATGTCCAGCCCCAGCGTCCCGATATTCCGGTCCAGCGGCGCGACACGCGAGACGATGAAATGGTCCGGCCCCTCGGTCTGCGGATGTACCGCAAAGTCGGAACGGGTATAAACGCGGGTCCGGCCCAGGAAGTAATCCATGTTTTCCGAACGGACCGGTTCGATAAAGCCGACACCGTCGATCCCGATCAGCAGATCGTCCAGGTCCAGAGTCTCGGCGTAGGTCTCGAATTCTGTCTCGCTCACGTTCTCGGAGGCACTGATAAATGCGGCGAGACCGTTCAGGGCTTGCAGATAGGTCTGCATCCGATAGCGCAGGGCATCGACACCCTCTTCGCTCAGATGCTCAAACTCCGATTTCGCTTTCTGCTGGGTCTGGCTGACGCTGACAGCGAAAAGAGCCGCCGTGACCAGCAGGCAGACTGCCACCAGCATCAACTCCAGTCTTTTCATCGCTTAACCAACCTTGCCGCAAACCAAACTTGCTGGTGCGCGCGAATTATGATGACAACCAAACAGACCTCTTCCCTCGACAAATACCACTATGGGTTGCTTACTGGACTCTGTCAAACTTCAACGGGCCCCAAAACAGGTGTAACGTGGTGATTTTGCACCAGCTATGGCATAGGACATATCACGGCAAAAAACCGCTGGAAACAACGCCTGCAGCACCGGTTGGCGCCTTCATGCGTTGATGTTCGCCTCAAGCATTTTGGGTGTCACGCGCCAGGTGGCATAGGGTTCGTCCGCCAGCTTCCGCTCCAGCGCCTTGAGATCGCTCAGGAACAGGCGAAACACCTCGGCACCACGTTCATCAACCGCGAAATAAGACAGATCCTGCATCAGTTTCGCACGGTCCACATTCAGGTTGAAATTGGCATTCAGCAGGCGCTGGAACACGTCCACAGGCACCCTTTTGCCATTGGTCTGGATCCGCACCGGATTCTTGTCGACCCACATCTGGTAGTTCCACATGCAACTGCCCAGCGCCTCGTGCTGGACAGAGGCCATGTAGATGAAGCCGGCACAAAGCGTGGCAAGGCTTTCGCGCGTCACCACGCCGCCGGTGACGCCATCAATCCCGTTGGGGATATGGTCATTCAGGGCGCGCAGCCAGGCCATGATTGTTTCGTCCCATTGCACCGCTTTGTCGCTGTCGTAATAGGCGTTGATATAGCGGGTCGTATGGGCATGCATCACGTTATAAAGGTCGCGCAGGTTATCCTGCACCGGGGTGTCGAATTCCCCCTCGGGCAGCCCCCTGTCGCGCCAGTCGAGCGCGGGCACCATGACCGAGGCACGGTAGCTGTTGAACGTCCGCTGGAACAGGTCGGTCATGCCCTCGTGGGTGAAGGAGAACACGGTCTCGAAATCCCCGCCGCGCAGCATCTGGCCCTTGGCCACCAGGTAGTTGGAATTCTGCGTGCCGAACATATGCGGCCACATCAGGCGGCATATCGGATGATCGCGGTAGAGGTGGTTGCGCGTGGCGACCGACAGCGGCCCGCCACAGGCCAGATGCACCCAGCCGAAATGGTTCACCAGCGAAATCCTGGTCGAAGCCGCGCACATCGCCGTGCGTACCGCCTCGTTCCAGCGGCCATCATCGGATTTGATATCGCCCAGCACGCAGGTGATCCGGGTGGCTGTCAGCCTGCCCGAAGCTTTCTTTACCTGGAAATACACACGGCAGCCCAGCGGCCGCAGACCCGGATAGATCTCGTGCTGATCCAGATCGGTAAAATCCCAGACCAGCTCGCCCGCCGCGTTCTTTTCCAGAAAGCAGGCATAGGGGCTGGCGGTTGCCATCTCGCCCAGGTCGGGAAGACCCGCGTGGCGGAAGGCATCGGGCAGCGCGGGCGGAGGGTAAAGCTTGCGATAGGCCGGACGGCAGGCCGCCACCATGGCCTTGTTGATATCGGCGTCGATCTGCGGCAGGCCGGGCCGGACCGGGGGCAGAACCTGGCTCAGCCAGATGCGGAAGGAGAACGACGCCTGCATGATCCTGTCGGATTCGCCCGGCGGTATCCGGTCGGCCATGTAGATGTCGGTGACCTCCACACCGGGTATCCGCTCGGCCACGGGCACCAGCCTGAGCGGTTGCGGATTGCGCGGCGGCAGCGGGATCTTCCTGGCCTTCTTGAAGCGGAAGATCAGCAGGGAGATGGAATTCCACACCGTGCGGCGGAAGATCCAGGTCAAAGGGGGGCGCTGGCTCATTTCGCGGGCTCCTCGGTGTCAAAGGCAGGGTCGCTGCGCGCCGATTTGATCGGCACCCAATCCAGGCTGTAATAATCCCCCCTGTCCCGCGCCCAGGGGTCAAAGGCGTTGATCACCGGGTCAAGCTGGACGTGCAACCCCGGCAGGTTGCGCATCAGCACCCGTTTCAGGGGCATGACCTCCTGTTTGTGACCGTTGGGGCGCCCCCGCTCCATCTGCTTGTCGGGGCCGTTGTTGATCACCCAGTCGAGGCCGAAGGTGGAATAGAATTCGGGCCGGAAGGAAGAGGTGAAGAACCGGTCGGAAAACAGACGGCGCGAGGCATTGACGATGAAGATCTGGAACTGCGTTTCGGATATCGCGAAACCATGGGGCCTTGTGCTTTCCGCCAGATACCCCACCACCGTGTCCACATCTTCCACGTTATCCACCAGCGATCCATCGGGGTGGCCCAGGCAATCATCGGGAAAAGGCGATTGCCCGGTGCCGCCTGCCGCCCCGTCGGGGGACAATTGCGTGGTGCTGATGATCCTGGAGGCATCACAGACGTGCTGGCCATAGACCTCACGCAGTTTCTGCGCCAGCGCCCGCTGCTGAGCCAGTGTCTGGTCCTCCTCTTCGGTCCTGTCCTCTTTCTGCGCCAGCCGCTGGTCCACGAAATCGCTGAAGCTGGTCATCTGCCGCAACCCGATCTGGCGGCGGAATTCATTGAAACGCGGGATGCCGCGTTCGCGGTCGCGCATGATGTCCAGCGCCATCACGTCAACCACCTTGGTCGGCCCTTCGGGGCGTGACGGCATCGACAGGTTCTGCAGGAATTGCGGCTGGTTCTTCAGCCCCAGCGCCCCCAGCCTTTGCCGGCCCATGGAGAGCGCCATGTTCTCAAGCCCGGTTTCATGCATCACATCCGTCGCCTTGTGGCGAAAGGTGGTCACGATGGGCAATTTGGCCACGATCCGGTTGGGGTCCGCCTGGGCATCGCGCAGCTCGATCAGGTCGGGCAGCAGCGGGTGCAGGCGGTAGACGCTCACGAATTCCTCGGGAAAATTGAAAGGCGAGCCGAAATGGTTCACCCCGTCATTGTCGTAATCCAGATCCGTGATCGACCCGTTCCTGTTCAGCGTGCCGGTGCCGACGATCCCGGCCCCGGATGAAAACACCGAATACCAGGTGGTTTCCTTTTCCCCGTCGCCAGAGCTGCCAAGGTCCGTCACCACCCGGCTGAGGATGCGGTCGATGCCGGGAAAATCATGGAACAACCCGTACCAGTTGGAATTCATCGCCGTATAAAGCGGCTCGTCATAGAGCAGCTGGGGGGTCCATTCGATGGTGTGGATCTTGGCAATCATCGCGGCAACGACCAGGCGGCCGATCTCGAACACTTCCTCGTCCGTCACGTCGCGGTAGGCCACCGGGGCCAGCGGGGCATCCGGGCGGCGCAGGCCGGAATCCCGGCGCGGATAGCGGCGCGCCTCGTTGCGGAAGGCGGTGACGAAACTGTTGTGCTCACGCGCAAAGAGGTTGTGGTAAAAGCTCATCCCGATGGACCAGTTTTCAGGAAATGCGGTGGCTTCCTGCCCGCTCCACTTGGGGTTCATCGGCGCGGGCGTGCAAGAGGTGTCAGCGGCGGCACATTCGGCAACCATCACCGGCAGATATCCGGCGGCATCGCCCTGATCGCTGCGCAGGGCAACGCTGCGCATCATCAGTTTTGCGGGGTCTTCGGGGTCACGCCTGACCCTTGCGCGCGACACCGCGTCATAGCCGTAGATCTGCGAGGCATCCCACCATGCCGTCACCGTGTTCGACGTGGTCTTGTAGGCGCGCCGCAGGCGCGATCCACCGTCGAAACTGCCGGGCGGCGACGTCTGGTGGAACCTTGCGCCAAATTCCTCCGCCGCCGGATTGCAACCCAGTTCGGCCACTTCCGCGGGTGTCAGGGGGCGCTTTGCCTCCCCCACCCCGGTGCTTTGGCATCCCATCGAGATGCGACGGCTTTCATCATTTCGGCCCTCGTCCAGATGGCTGAACCAGTCGTGGGTCATGAATTGGATCCAATAGGCCGCCAAGACGTTGAAAAACGGGGCTTTCTGGTAATCGCACCGGGCTGTGACATCGTTGCCGGGCAGGCCATAGCCCGCATTGCACAGCTCCGGCGCGGATTGATCGCGGGTGAAGAGCGCGCGGCTGATCACCTGGGGATCGGGGGTCATCATGTCGATCCGGCCCGCATGGCGCGCGGCGGCAATGCTGTTGCCCTGCGACGCGGCGACGATGGGAAAGGTCGATTCGAACTCGACATTGCGGGGATAGACCGCGCCGGTCGCCCCCATGCCGGGATTGCGCAGATCGTTGCAGGTGCCCTGCAGGTTGCGAAAGCGCAGCATCTCGCCCCGGCAGACCTGTGCACCGGGGCCACCGACACGCGCATAATCGGGGTGTCCGGGCGGCAGCCGCAGTTCCGGCCAGCTTTTCAGCGTCCGCCCGTCCCTGCCATCGCGCCCCAGCACGTAATCGGGATAGGTGCCATTGTCGAAAAGGTTGAACTTGATCAGCTCCACACGCTGGCGTTCCAGATCCAGCAGTGCGCCGTCGATGCCCCGCCCGGTGCCGCTGAGATGCCTGGCGATAAAGGTGACCGGGTTGTAGTTGCTGGACCGCGATGCATCGTCACCTGTGCCCCAGTAGTTCGACCAATCCACCCAGGGCGTGCCGCGCGATGCCGTCGCCACGCTGCCGCCCCGGCAATTGGCCGTGTCATACAGCACCTTGCCCAGAAACCGTTCCTCCCGCGTGGCGGCCACGGGCGGGATGCCGCGCTCTGCCATGGTGATGCAACTGCGGATGCCGGGATCAACCGCAATCCAGATCGCCACGAAGGCCACGCAGAAGACACCCAGACCGGCGACAACATATTTGAACATTGCTTCTCCCTGACCGCGCAAACGGTCCGTAATTTCTTAAATCAAAAAACAAAACAAACCGGCGTCAGCGCCGCCAGACATACAAACCAAGTGACAGGAAAACACCGACATCGGCCCAGACAATCGGCCAGAGCCACCAGCGCGGCACCGCGGCATGCAGCCAGATCATCAGCAATGCCGCCGGGATCCCCGCCGCCATGATGAACAAGCTGGCCTTGGCCCAAAGCTCCGAGCCGGACATCAGGCTGCGCGCAATCGCGGCATAGGCCAGCCCCACCAGCAACAGCAGGATCGCAGAGACGTAGAACCCGGCGACAAGGATCGCAAAGACATGCAAAGCGGCGGAAATGCACATGAAAATGCCACCCGATGCCAACGCCTTGCTGTGTATCACCCGCGTCATCCACACCTCCGTTGCATCGGTAAAATTCAACCATGACGATAAAGAGACAACATAATAAATCAAGCGATCAATGCGGCGGGCACAGACCAAGGTCATTGACGCATGGCTGACGCCACGCCAATACTCGGGCTTTTATACTACTATTGAGGGAAGTCGTTTCATGTCGAATGTGGCTGGCAAAGCCTATTGCCTGAACGTCGTAACCCCGACAACCCGGCTGAATGGCTGGGTCAAATCGCTGATCTTTGTCGTAGTGCGCGCCTTTCCGGTGCTGATGGCGGGTCTGCGCGGCCTGTCGGTGATCCACTTTGCCCGCTGGGTCATCATCAAACGGCAGGATTGGCCGCGTTTCGGGCGCGCGGCTCCCAGGCTGCATTATGATTACACGCTGTTTTGCAGCAACTTCAACGGAACCTGGGACCAGTACATCGACGCCTTTTCCGACGGCATCCCCTATATGCTGGATCTGGCGTGGTTCCGCGACTACCGCTATCCCGGTTCGATCCCGCTGCAGCTGTTCCAGCGCTACATCAGGGACAACCAGATCAACACGGATTATTACTACAACGCGACCCCCGGTGCCGCGAAACGCGATGTCGTCGCGGCCCTGCGCGTCTGGCGCGCGGTGCGGGCGCTTGCTCAGATACGGCCCTACCTCGATCCCATCGCCTTCGAGCAGGAATACAACCGCATGTTCACCGCCATCCAGAACGACCTTGGCGCACCGGGCCCCGGCGTGGTCTCCAGCCTGCCGACCGAACGGGCGCAGGAATTGCGCCAGCAGGGCATCAACGCAGAATGGCGGGGCCTGCCACCGGGCATTACCCCATATGAAGACGACCTGAGGGGCGGCATCTGATGGCGAATTATGATGCAGGCCATTATTTCCTCACCGTGATGGCCCCGCTCCAGCGCGACGCCTTTGTCATGGTGGATGGCGTCAGGCGTTCGGTCATTGACCATGTGCGGCACATGCTGGCGACTTTGCCGACAGCCCAACAGGATCATTTCAGCGCCGAGAGCGGGTTGATGAGCCCTTTTGCGCGGGTGCCGGGCACCCATTTCGCGCATCTCTTCATGATCGACACGCTGCATTACAACGGGCGCCGCCCCTCCAACCCGATCATCGACCTGCTGGAAAATGTTCAGCTGACCATTCCCGAGGACGTGGACGCCCTGCCCCATGCCTACCTTGTGCTTGCCGCCGATTTCGACGCGCCCGATGGCAGCGATGACGCGCTCAGGGCCTATACCAACGGACTTTGGGCGCATATGGCGGCGGAGCTGCGGATGCTCTACCGACATTGCGACGGCTTTGGCGATGTGCGCGATGCAGCGACATTCTTTGCTTTCGTGAAGCAGGGTCAGGTGCAAACCAACCTGCCCTTCAACGATTACTGGACCTATGAACCCAGGATGCCCAGCCCGACCCGCTGGATGGCCGCAGCCTCTGCGCTGATGGTCGCGCTGGCCGTGATGGCGCTGCACTGGGGCATCTGGCCCGGCGGCGGCTGGAGCCTGTTTTTCACCACATCGTTCGCTTTGGTGGTTGTGAACATCGCCATCGTGGCCAGGTTCGGCCTGACGCCATTTCCGGCGGCACCCGACAGCGATCTGCCTTCGATCCTCAAGGCACTTCATGTGCAGCAGAGCTTCCTGCAATTCGGGATCGACAACCTGGGCAAGGGCGGAGCGGAGCTGCGCAGGGCCTTTGATGCCTATTGCGAGACCAACAGGCCGCTTGATGTCGACGGGCCGCGCCAGAAGCCGGGTGTGCTCTGGTCGGATGGCGGCAACAAATGAGCAAGACGCTGGACCTGCGCGACATCCAGGGCAACATCGTCCGCGCCTATGGCCGCTACGGCTTTCCCCATGCGCGCTACTTTCTGTTTCACATCCATGAGGCTGTGGCCGGGCGCAGGTTTCTGGCCGCCCTGCACCCCCGGGTTACCACGTCGGAACGCTGGCGCCATGCCTGGGAAGACGACCACGGCAACCTGCCTGCGCCGCCGCCCGTGACGCTGAACATCGCGCTGACCTGGCAAGGGCTGCGGGTGCTGGACCTGCCCACCGAGACATTGTCGCAATTCCCGCGTGAATTCATCGACGGCATGGCCCCGCGCAAACATATCCTGACCGACACCGGCCCAAGCGGGCACCGCCACTGGGACCCGGTCTGGCGCGCCCCGATCGAGAAGGAGCCCGGCCGCGACGTTCACGTTCTGGTCACGCTCAACGCCAGGATGCTGCCCGACGGCACGCCGGTGCCCGAGCTGGAAGAGATGACCGACTGGCTGCGCAATCTCGGCGCAGGCGACGGCATGACGCTGCTCACGGGGCATAACAAGGATGGCTCGGGCGATTATCAGCAGGGGGGCGCGCGGCTGGTGCCGCGCGGCGACGGCACCATGATGATCGACGCCCAGGAACATTTCGGCTTCGAGGACGGGATCGGCAACCCGGTCTTTGCCGGCCAGTATCCTCCGCAGGTCGAAGCCCGCCGTGTCAAGGGCCGGGGCAAGATCATGCCGGACCAGACATGGGCACCGCTGGCAACGGGCGAATTCCTGATTGGCCATGTGGATGAATCCCAGCAGATCCCCTTTTCGACCCGGCCGCCCAGGTTCATGTTCAACGGCACCTTCATCGCGTTCCGCAAGCTGCATGAAAACGTCGGCCTGTTTCACGATTATGTCGACAAGCAAGCCGCCATCTATGCCGATGTGCACGGCGTCCCGCAGGAGGAGGCGCGCCTGACACTGAAGGCAAAGATGGTCGGACGCTGGCCCAACGGCGTGCCGCTGATGGCGGCCCCCACCTATGCCGACATGCTGCGCTTTGACGCGGCATGGTCCGACATTCCCGCGATCCGGAACAAATCCGGCGCCCGCACCACCGCCGAGCAGGCGCGGCTGGATGCCTGGAACGAACAGATGATCAACTTCAAGTACCGCGACGATCAGGTCGGCGTCAGCTGTCCGATTTCGGCGCATATCCGGCGCGGCAACATGCGCGACATGCTGGATCCGCGCATCGCTTCGGCCAATCCGCGCGACTGGACCGGATCGGCGCTGACCAACCGCCGCCGCATCCTGCGGCGCGGCCTGCCCTATGGCGCATTCGAGCCGGACAATACCGACGACAGGACCGAACGCGGCGTGATCTTCATCGCCATCTGCGCAAACCTGTTCCGCCAGTTCGAATTCGTCCTTCAACAATGGATGAACTATGGGCTCGACCTGAATGCAGGCAATGACACCTGCCCGCTGCTGGGCTACCACCAGCCGGGCTCGAAATTCATGATCCAGGCCGATCCGGAGGGGGAGGACACCCCCTGGGTCATGAACGAACTGCCCCAGTTCATCGAAACACGGGGCGGCGAATATTTCTTTGTCCCCAGCCTCAACACCCTCAACATGATTGCCCTTGGCGTGGTGGACCCCACATGACCGACCTGCCCCCGAACATCTCCGAACCCGAGCAGATCAGGGCGCTGGTCGATATCAACCTTGCCTTTGCCAGGGAAAGCCCGACCCCCGCCCAGCGTTCCGAACATGGCAAGGGGGTCGCGGACCTGCGCGCCACCTTCACCGTGCTGGACCACCTGCCCGAGAAATGCCGCGTCGGTCTGTTCGCCAAACCGGGCCGTTTTGACGCGATCATCCGCTTCTCCAACAGTGCCATGCAGCGCGATGACAAGCGCGACACCCATGGCATGGCCGTCAAGGTGCTGGATGTCCCGATGCCGAGCGCACCGCGTGACGATGCGGGCGTGCCGGTGCAGGACTTCATCTTTATCGACAGCCCGGTCTTCGTGATCGGCGACCTGCGCACCTATATCCCCTTTGACGCGGCCTTCATGGAAGCCAAGCTGAACCTGATGGGCAAGCTCAGGATGGGGCTTCTGGTGCTGCGCAACCTGCATCTGCTGCCTGTCCTGCTGCGGCTGGCCCTGCGCCGGGCCAATGCCCCGCTCAGCGTAAGCTACTGGAGCACGACACCCTACCGGCTGGGCCCTGAACAGGTGGTGAAATACAAGGTCATGCCGATCGGCCCGAACCGCCCAACCCCGCGCATTCGCGGCAAGGACGGCAGGCGCCACGCGCTCAAGACGCAGCTGGCCTGGGGGCCGGGGCTGTTCTCCTTCGGGGTGATCCTGCGCAATACGCCAAAGACCCAGCCCATCGACAATCCGCGCGTGGACTGGGAGGAACAGGGCGCCCGCTTTGTGCCGCTGGCAGAGATCAGCATTCCCTCCGGCCAACCGGTCGAGGCACCCGCAGAGATGGAAAACGACCTTGCCTTCTCGCCCGGTCATGCATCGGAGGAACATTACCCGATGGGCGCGATCAACCGGGCGCGGGTGGCGATCTATGCCGCCGCGCAGGACGCCCGCAGAAAAGCCGCCGCGGGCCGCGCCGCCCCACCCCCGGAGTAGGCAGAGGACCGATTGAACCTTGCGGCTGAAAAACCCTGCGCCTGCCTGACAAAGGTTGCGCCAATCCGCGCTGATGCCTTGCACTGAGAGGCGCGCCGCGCAACACTGGCGCGGGGAACAGGTTACATGTCAGTCGATACCGTCAACAGCCAGAAGCGCAGTGGCACGGTGCTCTTTGCCGATGTCGTGGGATTTACGTCCTTTGCCGAGAAGATCGGCGAAGAGATGGCCTTTGAGATGATCCAGGATGTCACCGCCAAGATGCAGGCGGCCATCCACGCGCAGGAAGGCACCATCGGCGAATTCCGCGGCGATGGGATCATGGCATTGTTCAGCGTGACCGAAGGGCTTGAGGACGGCCCGTTGCGCGCCTGTCAGGCGGCGCTGGACATCCAGAAGGTGATTGCCGGAACCCAGGCCGACATGACCCGCGCCTATGGTGCGGCACCTCAGGTCCGTGTCGGGGTGCATTGCGGCCCTCTGGTGGTGGGCGACGTGGGCCACCGGAACAAGGCGCATGTGACCATTATCGGGGACACCGCCAATGTCGCCTCGCGGCTCGAAGGGCTGGCCGAGCCGGGACAGGTGCTGATCACCCGCGACCTCTTTTTGCTGGTCGAGGGGCAGGTGAGCGTGCAGGATCTCGGCCCGCATGAGGTCCGGGGCAAGGCGCAGCCGGTGCGGATCTACGCCCTGACGGAGGTGCGCCACCGGGTATCGCGGTTCGAGGCCTCCCGTTCGCGCGGGTTGTCGCGGCTTGTGGACCGCGATCTCGAACTGGCGCAGCTTGAGGACGTGTTCCAGCGCACGCTTGCCGGTCAGATCACCCTGGCGGGCATCCAGGGCGAGCCGGGGATAGGCAAATCACGGCTTGTGCACGAATTCCAGCAGACCCTGCCGGAGGACAAGGTGCGGGTGCTCAAGGGCGATTGCCGCGCGGATGGCACCACGGTGCCCTTTCTGCCCTTTGCCGATATCCTGCGCACGGCCCTGAACCTTGAGCCGCAATCCACCGCGGCCGAAACCGAAACGGCGGTGGATGCCCTGATCGCGCGGCTGCAGCTGGAGCCTGACACCACCCGGTCCTACCTGATGGCCCTGCTGGGCAAATCCGGTGAGGGCGCGCCGATGCGCGGCGAAAGCGCCGATATGATCGGGGCGCGCATCCGCCAGGTGATCATCGACCTGATCCTGAATGCCAGCCGGGAACGCCCCCTGGTCCTGATCGTGGAGGACCTGCATTGGGCCGATCCCGGCACCCTGCAGATCATCGAACGGCTGCTGTCGCTTGAGAGCGATGTACCGCTGATGATCCTGGGCACCTGCAGGCCCGGCTTTCAGAAGGCCTGGCTGATGCATGCACGCGCCACCCGCATCCTGCCCAAACCGATCAGCGAGGCGGCTGTGTCGGGCCTGATCAAGGCGGTGCTGGCCGGATCCGACCAGGCCGATCAACTGGCCGCCCTGGCCATCGAAAAGGCCGAAGGCAACCCGCTCTACGCCGAGGAAATCGCCAAGTTCCTGCTGCAACGTCAGGCAAGTATCGACGCAGGCGCGCCCCTGTCGGGGGACATCGTGCTGCCCACCAACCTGCAAAACATGGTGATGGCCCGCTTTGACAAGCTCGGCCCCGCCTGCCGCAAGCTGTTGCAGGCGGCCTCTGCCATCGGGCGGCGCTTTGACGCCGAGATGGCGCATGGCATCGTGGCCGGGGCGGCGCCGTTCAACCCTGCCCTGCTGGAGGAAGCGGTCGATGCCGAAGTCATTCTGCCCACCAGATCGGGATACCAGTTCAAACACGCGCTGGTGCAGGACGCGATCTATGACACGTTGCTGCGCGGCCAGCGGCGCGACCTTCACGCCAGGATCGCGCAGGCGCTGGAACATCGGTTCTCCAACCGTGCCGAAGAGACGGCGGAGGCGCTGGCCTATCATTTCGACGAGGCTGAAATGCCGGCCAAGGCGGTGCCCCATCTGATCGCCGCCGGCAGCCGCAACCTCAACCTGTTCTCGCTGGAGGTGGCGGGCACCTCCTTTGCCCGCGCCTTTGAACTGACCGAGGAATTCAAGCTGGATCCGGAACCGGCGCTGATGGGAGAGCTTTTTTCAGGATGGTTCGAGGTCCAGCAATGGCGTGCCGAATTCGGGCGGATCGTGACCCTGTTCGAGACCCAGCGCGCCCGTGTCGACCGGATCGAGGGGCATCCGACCTATCCGCGCATCCTGGCGCTGGCCGGTACCGCCTATTGCCAGAACAAGCACTTCAAATCCGCCGAAAAACTGTTCGAGCAGGCCATCGAGATCGGCGAGCGCAGCGGTGACGACGATGCGATCACCCATGGCTGCCTTGGCCTGATGGTCATGCATTGCTCTGCCCCCGGTCCGGGATATTGGGACAAGGTGCGCGTGTTGAGCACGCGGATCAACGACCTCTGGGGGGGAAACGCGCAGCCCTATTACCGCACCTACCTGGAATTCTACGAAACCTGGAGCCATTCGATCAGGGGCGACATTGATCAGGCGCTGGAAGAGGGTCAGCAGCTCTATGACTTTGGCAAGGCTGAGAATTTCCCCGGCGCGGTTGGTTATGGCGCGATCTGCATGGCCTTCAACGAGGCCTATTCGGAGAATTTCGACGCCGCGATCCGCCATGCCAGCGAGGGAGCCGAAGCGGCCGGCGGCAAGGTCGACCAGATGGTCAGCCTGGGGCTCAAGGGGCTGTCCATGGTCATGCAGGGCGATCCCGAGGGCGGCGAGAAGCTGCTGAACGCGGTCTATGAGGACGGTTTGCAGCTGGAATATCGTGGCGTTGCCAATATTGTCGATGGTCCCATCGGACTGGCCAAGGCCCTGCGCGGCGATCTGGGTGGCGGCGTGGCATGGCTGCGGGGTGCCATCGACCGCGCGCTGGAGGTGGGCAACAGCCATGGCGCTGCGATGTCGCATATCTCGCTCGGGACGATCTATCTGATGCTGGCGCGGGGTGACGAAAAACCCGGCCTCGGCATGCTGGCGCGGAACGCGATGTTCCTGCTGCGCGAGGCCCCTTTTGCCAAAAGCCGCGCCCTGGCGCATTTCGATCAGGCGTTGGAGATGGGCCGCGACGTTGGCATGACCGGCGTGGTCGCCCAGGCGCTGCATGGCAAGGGCATGGCGCTGCTGTCCAAACGCAAGAAGGATGCCGCCAGAGCTGCCCTTGAGGAGGCGCGGCATGCCGTCGGCCAGATCCGCTGGTCGTTGATGGAAAACCGCATCAGGGATGACCTGGCCGCAATCGGCTGATGTACTGCCCCCTTCGGATCAGCGCCCTAACCGCAGGCCACCACTGCCCAGAGCATGGCAACATAGGTCAGTTGATGCATCAGTTGATCCACGCCGAAGGCATGCCAGTATCCCGCCTGGTCCGGCCCCTTGCCCGAGCTTTCCGCATGGCGGCCCTTGATCCAGTCGATATGGAAATGCGCCACCCCTTCCACGAGGCAGACCACCAGCGCAAACAATGGCCCCACCCCGACCAGCAACAGAGCCACGAGCGACAGCCCCGCATGGACACCCGCATGCTGGACCCGGCCCAGATGCGCATAGCGCGCCCGGTCCGACAACATGCGCGGGGTCTGCAGAAAGTAATCCGCAAACAGGTGCTTTACCTGTAGAAGGGTCAGCAGAATCAACACCATTTGCATTTCATGCGTCACAGATTTCCCTCCGAAGTGGTAACAGCTTAACCTGCTGCCCCGCCACCGCAAATGATTTGATCTGATGCAGGCGGTCTTGCTACCCTTTGAGCGGGATCTGCCCTGCAAGAAACCGGCCCGCCTGCAAACCAAAGTGGAAATTTCCCATCGAACGCTCCCTGTTTTCCTTCATATGGAAGTATTCAAAACGCGATCAGCTTATCCTGCTGCTGGTCACGCTGACCCTGTTTCCACTGCTCTACCTGACCCTTGAACTGCCAAAGCGCATCATCAACGATGCCATCGGCGCCTCTTCCGAACGGGTGGAGGTGCTGGGATATGACATCGGTCAGGTCTCCTTCCTGATGATCCTGTGCGGATTGTTCCTTGTCTCCGTGCTGCTGCACGGGATCATGAAGATGCGCATCAACACGATGAAAGGCGTGCTGTCGGAACGTCTGCTCAGACGGCTGCGCTATACGCTGATTGCACGCATCCTGCGTTTTCCGGCCCCCTATTTCGAACGCACCAGCCAGGGTGAGCTGGTTTCCATGGTCACGTCAGAGGCTGAACCGATGGGCGGCCTGATGGGCGATGCGGTGGCGCAGCCGGTGTTGCAGGCCGGGCAGATGCTGACCATCCTGGCCTTCCTGTTCCTGCAAAGCGTGGCTTTCGGGCTGGCCGCCTGCGCGCTGATCCCGCTTCAGGCCTGGCTGATCCCGCGCCTGCAGCGGCGCATCAACCTGCTGAACAAAAGCCGTGTGATCCAGGTGCGGGCGCTGGCCGCCGAAATCGGCGAAAGCGCCGCAGGGGCCGCGACGCTGCGCACCAATGGCGGCTGGCGCTACCGGCTGGCGCTGATCTCGGACCGGCTCGGCCAGCTCTACGTGATCCGCTTCGAGATCTTCCAGAAGAAGTTCTTCATGAAGTTCCTCAACAACTTCATCGGACAGCTCACCCCGTTTTTCTTTTACAGCATCGGCGGATACCTCGCGATCACCGGCGACATCACCGTGGGTGCCCTGGTTGCGGCCCTTGCGGCCTACAAGGATCTGGCGAGCCCCTGGAAGGAACTGCTGGCCTATTACAACCAGTCACAGGACATGGCCGTGCGCTGGGAGACGATCACCGAAAGGTTCGCCCCCGCCGACATGATCGACGACCGGTTGTTCGATGGCTTCCCCGAGGATCTGCCGTCACTTTCCGGCGATCTGGAACTCAACGCCGTCTCCGTCGAGGATGCGGAAGGCAATGCCGTGCTGGACAGCATCACCGCCACCTTCCCCAAGGGCAGCACTGTGGCCATCAGCGCCGCCAGCGAAGAGGACCGCCGGGCACTGGCGGCCCTGCTGACCCGCGAGGTGATGCCGGTCAGCGGCAGCGTCACGATTGCCGGTCATGCTTTCGACCAGCTGCATCAGGCCACGATTGCGGCCCGGATCGGCTATGCCTCCTCCAACCCGGTGCTGTTTCAGGGGAATCTGGGCGAAAACATCAACATGGCCCTGCGCCGCGCGCCCCTTGCGCAGAGCGAGGACAACCGTGCCTTTGAAAGCCTGCGCACGGGCAACAGCACCGACCCGATTGCGGCAGAATGGCTGGACATGTCGGTCGGCGGGGCCAGAGATTTTGCCGAACTCAGTGCCTGGTGGATGCGCCTGGTGCGCGGCATGGGGATCGAAGACACGCTATTCCGCCGCGCGATGGAACAAAGGCTCGACAGCGCGGCGCACCCTGACCTTGCCGCCGCCCTTGTCGATTTGCGCGCGCCTCTGGCAAAGTCCATCGCGGAAGCGGACCTGCCGGGCCATATCAGCTTTTTCGACCCGCAGGAGTATACCACCACGCTCGCGGTGGCGGAAAACCTGCTGTTTGCCACCCCCCGCGTCCCGGTCACGGCGGCGCTGCTGGCGCAGCAAACCGACTTCATGGACCTGTTGCAGCAACTGGATCTGGAACAGGACCTTTTGCACCTTGCCGCGGATCTTGTCGAATTGTTGCGCCAGATTTTCGGCCACGACGGCACCGATCACCCGCTGTTCCGCAAGCTGGGGCTGGACCCGGAAACATATGGCGCCGCGCTGGACCTGCTGCCGCGCCACAAACGCGCCGAACCGCTGACCATCGCACAGAAGGCGCAGCTTCTGGCCGTGCCTTTCGTGATCCCGGCGGAAAAGATCGGCACCGCCTTCCCGCAGGACATCATCAACCGCGTGCTGCAGATGCGCGACCGGCATGGTGCCGCCCTGCGCGACAGCATGGCCGGGGTGTTTCAGCCGCTGGACGTGACAGCCCCCATCGAAGGGATGACCGTGCTGGAGAACGTCCTGTTCGGCAAGATCCGCGACGGCGCCGAAAGCGATGTCGTGCAGGCCCTGGTGACAACCCAGCTGCGCGAGGCCGGGCTGGAAAGCGCGGTGCTGCATCTGCTCTTTGACCTGCCGCTCAGCATCGGCGGCGCGAACCTGCCCGCGCAGCTCAGCGAACCGCTGGCCCTCAGCCGCGCCGCGATCAAACGGCCCGATGTGCTGGTGCTGGACAATGTGCTGGCCAGCTATGGCGCGGAACAGCGGCAGGGTCTGCAAGACCGCCTGCGCGACCTGCTGCCCGATACGACGATCATCTGCCTCTCCGCGGCCTTCGAGGACAGCGAGGCGTTCGACCGGCGCTTTGTCGTGCAACAGGGCCGGCTGTCGTCGCTGGCAGGCCAGGTCGAGGACACCGCCGATCAGACCGTCAGCGCCGATCTGGCACGCAAGCTGCGCGCCCTTGAACGCACCGATCTTTTTGCCGGGCTTGAGCGCAAGCAGTTGCGCCTGCTGGCCTTCGGCGCGCGCTGGTACGATGCCAAGGCGGGGGATTACGTTTTCCGCAAGGACGATGATCCGGGCGACGGTGCCTACCTCATCCTGTCCGGCGAGGCCGATCTGCTGCTGCCGCAGGAAGGGGCCGAAGACCGGCTGATCACCACCTCCGGCCCGGGGGCATTGGTGGGCGAACTGGGCCTGATCCGCAACGTCCCCCGCGCCCTGGACATGCGCGCCGCCTCCGACCTCTCCTGCCTGCGCATCGGCGCAGAGGAATTCCTCGCCGTGGTCGAGAACGACGCGGGCACCGCCTACAAGATCCTGCAGGTCGTCGCGGGCTACGTCTGACACCGGGGTCTACGCCGCCCTGTCAGCGACACCGGCCAAGGTCGCTGACGGGGGACAATATGGCAAACTGGAGATACAGAAGGCCCGGGACCAATCAGTACGCACATAAGCCTTCGCTGGGTCTTCCCCGCTACTTCACTGCAAGCTCGGCATGAAGATAGGCTTCGGGATAGCCCATCGGTCTGATCGGCCCGCGTGGCACGACATGGTTCCAGCTGCGCCCGAAATATCCCTGACGGCAATGCACCAGCGATCCCGCCTCCGCCACGCCGGGCAGCGCATAGACGCGGCAGAGCCATCGCCACAGATGCGGATAGTCGAGCACCCGTGCGCCGTTGAGTTTCATGCGCACATAATAGACCGGGTCGTGGCGATAAAGCGTCGGGAACAGGCGCAAATCGGCTTCGGTGAACCTGCCGCCCGTCAGAAAGGGGCGTCCATCCGACAGACGCTCCTCCAGCTTAGCGAAGGTTGCGAAATAGGCGTCAAAGGCAGCCTCATAGACCTTCTGATCCGATGAAAACCCGGCCTTATAGGCCCCGTTGTTGATCGTGGTATAGATCAGGTCGTTCAACTCACGAATGTCCTGGCGCAGCGCCTCGACTTCCGGGAAAAGCCGCAACCGATCCTCCGTCGCGATATTGCTGCCAAGCGGCTCCGCCTGCGCATCCAGCATGCGGATGATCTCGGCGCTTTCGTTGTTCACGATGCGGCCCGCGATCTTGTCATAGAGGATCGGGACAGATTGCTCGTCGGAGCCTTCGGCACGGTAGATCTGCCGGGCCAGACGCAGCGCCTTGCCGGTGCCGGTCTCAGCTGTGCATTCGGGCAGCACTGCCCCCGTCAGGCGCGCAATCCGGTCCGGGGCGAATTCCCACAGGTTCGGCCCTTCCGGATCGTCGTCTCCGGTGCGGTTGGGAAAGGCCACGTCCATCGTGATGCTGTCCTGCAACCCCAGCACGGAACGGGCCAGGGTGACGCGGTGGCACCAGGGGCAATTGAGCGCGACGAAGAGGTGATAGCGCGCCGTTTCCGCCGGAAATTCGGGATCGCCGATGGCATGGCGAAAACCGCTGACGCCGCGCACGAATTCACCCCGCGCGCGGCGCTGCCTGATGGCGGTCTGGTCTTCTTCGGTTGATCTGTCACTCATGGTGCCAGTTTCACCCTCTGAGCCTGTGATGCAAGATGATCGGCACTGCCAGCTCTTCTTCGTCGGTCAGATGCCGCTTCAGGAACGCCTCGATCGTCGCGGCCGTGGCATGCACCTGTCCGGCTTCCTCATGGGCCTGCGCCTCATCCAGCGCAGAGAGCTTGATCAGCCGGTTGGCCGTGCGGGTGAAATCGTCCAGCACCCTGTCCAGATCGGCGTGATCCTGTTCCAGCACCTCAAGCCCTGACTCAAATCGCGGGTCCGCCGCCGAGAGTTCGGGAAAGTAGCTGCGGTCTTCCCAGCCGTGGTGGCCATGCAGGTTCCCGACCAGATTGCCGCCGTAATAGGACAGACGCCCGGCGTAATCCTCCAGCCCCATAGCGCGGTCCAGCAGGGTTTCCGTATCCAGCCGGACACGCTCCGCCACCCGGCGGAACATCTGATGCGCGCCAAGCCAGTGTCTGGTCTTTTCCTTGAAACCGGGATGAGCCTCCCAGCTGTCACGCGGATATCGATTGAAGAGAAACCGCATTTCCTGAGGCATCTCGGTCTGACGAATGGTGTAGGTATCGAGCATCGGTATTCTCCTTTCGGATCAAAGGTGGGACGGCCCGCCCTGCCCCACCAGTGCTGAAAAATGCACAGCGGATATGCGGATGCCCAGGGCGCAAGGAAGGGCGCAGAAAAATCAAAGATATACCGAAAGCACTTCGCAATTCAGTTGCGTCCCTGGCCTGCGAAAGAGCAGGACGACAGCGACCGCAAGCGAGCGCAGAATGCGTTTCCGGCGTTGCCCGAATGGCACTCTTCGACGACGCGTTAACCTGGCTTCTTTTCGGTGAACAGTTCGCAAAGATGTCGCGGCCCCGGCCCGACCCATCGTTTTGACGATGGGGCCCGGCACTGCCATGCATAAACAAAATGTCCTGCCGCCAAGCACAAGACGCGGAGCAATGCCCGTCCTGACGCTCCCGCTGTAGCAGCATTTTGCAGCAAGCGCCGGATTTGCCGGTTTCGTTGTTGGGAAACTGCAGGTTGACCCGTGGCCTACAGGTCAGGTGGCGGAGACGATGGGATTCGAACCCACGAGACCCTTCCGGGCCTACTCCCTTAGCAGGGGAGCGCCTTCGACCACTCGGCCACGTCTCCACCGACGCGTATAGCCAAGCGTCCATGGGGATTACAAGGCGAAATTGCCACGGCTGCGAAATCCTGATGGTGGCGGGAAAATCCCCCGCAAAACGCAGTCCCGCATGCGCAGGACAGCCCCGGCCCTGCCCCGCAGAGCCGGGCGAGGCCGTGACCGGTGGTCAGGACGCCAGCAGGACGCAAGCCGGTTCGAGGCCGGCCGCGCGTTCAAAAGCTCAGGTATTGAACAGGAAGTGCAGCACGTCGCCGTCCTTGACCACATAGGCCTTGCCTTCGGCGCGCATCTTGCCAGCTTCTTTCGCCGGACCCTCACCGCCCAGTGCCACGAAATCGTCAAAGGCGATGGTCTCCGCGCGGATGAAGCCCTTTTCGAAATCGCCGTGGATCACCCCGGCGGCCTTGGGGGCCGAAGTGCCGGATTTGATGGTCCAGGCGCGCGCCTCTTTCGGGCCGACGGTGAAATAAGTCTCAAGGTGCAGCAATTCGTATCCGGCCCGGATCAGCCGGTCGAGCCCCGCTTCGGCCAGACCCATTTCCTCAAGGAACATTTCGGCTTCCTCGCGGTCAAGCTGGCTGATCTCTTCCTCGATCTGGGCCGAGATGATCACATGGGCATTGCCCTGGGCCGCGGCCATTTCGGCCACTTTCGCAGAGAGCGCATTGCCCTGGGCCGCCTCTGCCTCACCCACGTTGCAGACATAAAGCACAGGCTTGGTGGTCAGCAGCTGCAACATGCGCCAGGCCTTGCGGTCTTCCTCGTCCACCTCGACGACGCGGGCGGGCTTGCCCGCTTCCAGAACCTCCAGCGCGGCGCGCATCAGCCGTTCCTGCTGCACCGCCTCCTTGTCACCGCCGCGCACCTTGCGCACGATGTTCTGCAACCGCTTCTCGATGCTCTCGATATCGGCCAGCATCAGCTCGGTCTCGATGGTCTCGGCATCTGCCACCGGGTCCACGCGCCCCTCGACATGGGTCACGTCACCATCCTCGAAACAGCGCAGCACATGGGCGATGGCATCGGTCTCGCGGATGTTGGCGAGAAACTGGTTGCCCAGACCTTCGCCCTTGGACGCGCCTTTCACCAGGCCCGCGATGTCGACAAATGTCATGCGCGTGGGGATGATCGACTTGGAATTGGCAATCGCCGCCAGCTGGTCCAGCCGCGCGTCGGGCACGGCAACCTCGCCCACATTGGGCTCGATCGTGCAGAAGGGAAAGTTCGCCGCCTGCGCCGCCGCCGTGCGGGTCAGCGCGTTAAACAGCGTCGATTTGCCCACGTTCGGCAGACCCACGATACCCATTTTGAAACCCATGATGCGGCCCCTTGCTCTTGCGTTTGAGCCCTCCTAGGGGGTCAGCGACGCGCGCGCAAGTCCTGCGCACGGGCGGCACGTTCGCGCGAGGAGAAGATCAGGAACCAGGCCAGCAGGATGAACATCGGATGGGTCAGCCCGCCGCTGAACAGCAGCGCGGGAATCCAGATCAGAAAGATCACGATCCCCAGGATCGGATGCCCCGTCAGAAAGATCGAAAGCGGCGGCAAAAGGATGGCAAGCAGGTAATTCATGTCATCCATATAGGGGCGTTTTCCGACAGTTGAAGTGGTGCCGCCCCTCAGGGCACCGGGGTGATCCCTGGCCAGATATGGCACCTGAGGCTGTACAGAGCCCCTGCCATGCCGATGAAATCCCCTTGTCTGCCAAGCTGCCGATTGCGTTTTGCCGCAAGTTTGGGCATGCAGCGGTACCAGCATTCCGAAAGGCCCGCCCATGACCCGCATCGACGCCAAATTCGCCGCGCTCAAATCTCAAGGCCGCAAGGCCTTTGTCTCCTACATCATGGCGGGCGATCCGGATTACGATAAATCCCTTGAGGTGATGCGCGGGTTGCCTGCCGCGGGGGTGGATGTGATCGAACTGGGCCTGCCCTTCACCGACCCGATGGCCGACGGGCCGACGATCCAGCTTGCCGGTCAGCGCGCGCTGGATGGCGGCATGACCCTGCGCCGGACCCTGCAGATGGCAGCGGCCTTCCGCGAAGCGGATGACACCACGCCAATCGTGCTGATGGGGTATTACAACCCGATCTATTCCATGGGCGTCGCAGCCTTCCTGGAGGCCGCCAGGACCGCAGGCATCGACGGGCTGATCGTCGTCGACCTGCCTCCCGAAGAGGACGAAGAGCTGTGCCTGCCGGCCCAGGCCGCAGGTCTGAACTTCATCCGTCTCGCCACGCCGACAACAGATGACAAGCGCCTGCCCCGCGTTGCCCGGAACACCTCGGGCTTTGTCTACTATGTCTCGATCACCGGCATCACCGGCTCGGCAGAGGCCGAGGCAACCGACGTCGGCCCCGAGGTCACCCGCATCCAGAAGGCCAGCGGCCTGCCGGTCATCGTGGGCTTCGGCGTCAACACGCCGGAGAAATCCCGCGCCATCGCCGGGGTTGCGGATGGGGTCGTGGTCGGCTCCGCCATCGTATCACGCATCGCCCGGGGCGACAGCACGGCAGATGTCCTGGCCTTTGTGAAAACCCTCTCCGACGGTGCCCACAGCGCCTGACCGCCCGATATGGCGGACACCCCGTTCCTTTCTTTTTGGCAGATAAATATCCCTGCACGACAGAATCCACGGGCGCGGCATATGCCGGGAAATCACCGGTTCTGACGTCAGTCCCGCGCGGCGTCCATGACCTCGCGCAGGCGTACCAGCACCGGCTGCAGCGCATCCTGCGATAGATCTCCAGTCCCTGTCTGAAGCCTGTGCTGGCGGGATCCGCCTGTGCCTCGCGGCTCAGCAGGCCCAGGGCCATCAGGCTCTCCAGAACGGTGCCGCCTCCGATCAGGGTTATGGCCTTGCGGCGCGACAGATTCATGGGGTCCCTCCATTTGGTGCGATAGTGCACCAATCGCCCCAAACCTTTCGATTGATCTCAAATCGCCGGATTGGTAAAGAAAGCAGACCAATATTGGAGTTTGCGCATGGCCGTCATCACCAACATCCAGGATCTCAAACGGATCTACGAACGTCGGGTGCCCCGGATGTTCTACGATTACTGCGAATCGGGCAGCTGGACCGAACAGACCTTCCGCGAGAACACCTCAGATTTCGACAAGCTGCGCCTGCGCCAGCGTGTCGCCGTGGACATGTCCGGACGCAGCACCGCCAGCCAGATGATCGGACAAGAGGTGTCGATGCCCGTGGCCCTGGCCCCGGTCGGGCTGACCGGCATGCAGCACGCGGATGGCGAGATCAAGGCGGCGACGGCGGCGCGTGATTTCGGGGTGCCTTTCACCCTGTCCACCATGTCGATCAACTCGATCGAGGATGTGGCCGAAGCGACCGGTGCGCCCTTCTGGTTCCAGCTTTATACCATGCGCGACACGGATTACGTCAGCCGCCTGATCCAGCGGGCGAAAGACGCAAATTGCTCCGCCCTGGTGATCACCCTTGACCTGCAGATCCTCGGCCAGCGCCACAAGGACCTCAAGAACGGCCTGTCCGCCCCGCCCAAACTGACGCCAAGAACAATTGCCAACCTGGCCACCAAATGGGCCTGGGGCATCGAGATGCTGCGTGCCAAGCGGCGCGAATTCGGCAATATCGTGGGCCATGTGAAGGGCATATCGGATGCTTCCAGCCTTGGCACCTGGACCGCCGAACAATTCGACCAGACGCTGGACTGGAACAAGATCGCGCGGCTCAAGGAGCAATGGGGCGGCAAGGTGATCCTCAAGGGCATCCTGGATGCAGAAGACGCGAAAATGGCGCTCAAGGTCGGGGCGGATGCCATTGTGGTGTCGAACCACGGCGGCCGCCAGCTTGACGGGGCGCTCAGTTCCATCGCCATGCTGCCCGCGATCCTGGACGCGGTGGGCGATCAGGTCGAAGTCCACCTCGATTCCGGCATCCGGTCGGGTCAGGACGTGCTCAAGGCGCTGGCGATGGGGGCCAAGGGCACCTTCATCGGGCGGGCGTTCATCTATGGGCTGGGCGCGATGGGCCAGAAAGGTGTGACAAAAGCGCTG
>Ga0189278_10293_pt1 | contig 27844 bp, 29 predicted proteins | sample N26A9minimetaG_FD_130326 | JGI IMG/M metagenome (GOLD analysis project Ga0189278, IMG submission 130326) | Marine microbial communities from the Costa Rica Dome - N26 A9 mini metaG | ecosystem: Environmental > Aquatic > Marine > Oceanic > Photic zone | place: Costa Rica: the Eastern Pacific...
GAACAACGCCGGCTGCGCCTCCTGCCGCGGTCCCATCATCGCCGTTCCTCCCATCCCCTACAGGAATTGAATCAGCCGACGGCCCTTCGATCAAGGTCGAGTTTTTCAACAAAATACGCCCAATCCCACCAATGCTGCGTCACGCTTGAATGTCCGCATTCGCGCAGTGTTGCTATGCCAGATTGACCTCATGCGCTTCCCACAACTGCGGCGGCTCTATTTTTTTCGACAGATGCGTAATTACAGCTTCCGGCACGGCATCTGGTCGATCTCTGTTCTGACGGCGCAGTTCGTTCGGGCCCGGTTCGAGATAGACAATCTCCACGCGTGCACCGTAGTCACGCAGTAGCCGCAGAACCCGTGAGCGGTTCTGTCGGGTCACATTAGTAGCGTTCCAAACAAAATCACGCCCGGCGCGCAGGTGCTCTCGCGCCCGTTCATGCGCAGCCTGGATGACCTGGCCTTGATTGTCAGTTGCAGAGACGCCTAATTCGTGCCGGATCAAATCAAGGCTGACGACAGGATATTCTGGGCGGTGTTTCCCGATCCAAGTATCCTTCCCGGCACCAGGCAAACCGGACATGACGGTGACCGTACAAGGAAACGTCTCGTGAGCCTCATAGTGCGGGTCTCGGTCTTCCGACTCGAAAAAGGCAACCCGGCTTTCATCATTGGCGAAGGCAAATTGGTGATCCCAACAGTTAGCCTCTTGGAAGGTCAATGCGGCGAGGCTCACACTCTCCAAAATCGATTGCTGGTCCTCACATTTACGCCCCATGGCGTCGGCCTTTGCATGAATGCAAAGGTGATCCGGCCTGCACCGCCACGAAGTTTCAATAGCCATACGGTTTGGATCAGGTCGCTCGATCAACCAAAATGGCAGTTGATGATGGGCAATGATCCCACACAGGGCCTCGCGCCACGCAAAGGGAGACCCCGCATACCAGAGCAGTTCTCGTGCAATTGATGCACCAACACGCGAATGACCACGGGAAGATATGCGTCCGTCGTCCTCGTGCTTTGTGACAGCGGGCTTACCGACATCATGCAAGACGGCGGCCCAGAACAGGTTGGTCCGGTCCATGTCGGGAAGACCTTGCCAGTCTGAGTCAGCCACCAGAGCCTCGACCACCATACGTGTGTGGGTGCCGACATCTCCTTCGGCATGATGGATCGGGTCCTGCGGACAAGTATCTAGGGCGGCAAGCTCTGGCCACAGCTTCCAAATCTCGCCCCAATCCACCTGCCGGAATGGGCTGGAGGGGACCAAGGCCAGTAGGTTTTCATGGGTGACTGACTGTTTGATTGGCTTACGCATCATAGGCCCCCTCCACACCCAACGTGGGTGCAAAGATATCGACACCATCGGTCAAGCTGTTCGGCAGAATAGGACGGTCGTGCCAATGCCCGTCAGCCGCTTCAATCGCCTGTAAGAAGTCAGCGCGGACGAACTTGAACCGATCCTCCACGTGATCTGCGGTCTCCTGTTTCAAGTACAGCCCTTCGGCCAGATCACTGTCCTCCGTCTGCTGATCGACCATGTCAGGGCGGCTGCCAGACCGCTCTGCGGCTAGTACCAGTGCATCACGCCACTCTTCCGATTTGTACGGTGAAGGCCGAGTCAAGCTGACCAATTGGTTGACGGACTTGATTTCGCCCTTATGCACAACAGGCACCGGCATAATCGGCAATCCGGTCAGCAAGGCCCGGCGGGCCGCTGTGCTGAGGAACAGGCCCGTCTCCCGATCCAAGACATCAAACTCCATAAAGTAATGCGGTAGCCGGTCATAAAACACGGTGTGTTTGGCATACATCCATTCGCCATACATGACGAAACGATGGCCCAGCGCCGGGTGCAGGACATGTGCATGGGCTGCAGCCCAGGTCTTTAGCAAAGAGAAGTGACGTTCGCGGCCACCGCCGGTCAGATAGTGCCCACGGCTTTGCAGCAGCAGGTTGCCGTCAGCGTCGAAGGACACGGCGGAGTTTGCCCCGTCCAGCTTTTCTTCGACAATCAGGTCCTGGCCTGAAAGTTCTTTGATTGATTTGTCATCCGCCATATCGCCCACCTGAAGGCGCGAACCTTCAATGTGCCGCGTACGCGGGTATTTGTAGATATTCATTACTGTCTCACAATGAATCGATTGGTCGCACAAAACTACCCGATAGGCTTTATCAGGTTGTCGGTTTGATTATGTGCAGAGCGATTACATCGGACTTCCGTGGGGCTCGGGGTTGAAACAGGTGACCCGGTTAACGTTGACAAACGCAAAAATCAACAGCGGTCATTCAAAGTCGTTTTCATATTGTCCGGTTTGTCCACTCAGCCGCCATTCGTCAACTTGTCGATGAAGGTCCGCTCTCAGCATGACTATGCCGACTGGGCGTGTCGATCCAGGCTGACTGGCTATGTTGAAAGCCACGGATCATGGCTGTCGGTTTGCGTGATCACCAGCACAGCAAAACCCAAGGACCGAACGTTCAACCGCTACCGCCCCTTGATCTCGATCGAGAAGCGCCGCATGGCCCCCTGTGGCGGTTTGGGGAAGGGGCCTGCGCCGCGCACCAGCCGGACAGCGGCCTGATCCAGTGTCGCGGAGCCCGAACTGCGGGCGAGCGAGACCGATGCGATGCCGCCGCTGGCCGCGATGGAAAAGGCGATCACGGCGGTCCCCCTTGCATTGACCCGCGGCTTGCCCGCGCGGGACAGCCTGCGCATCACCACGCCGGGGTAATTGCTGGCTGCCGCATTGCCTGCCGCCTGTTTCTGCCCGCCGTTGCCGCTGGCGCGTGCCTTGGCGGTGGCTTTGCCGGAGGCCTCACCGGCGCGGGTGTTCTGCCGGGCGTTGCCCTTGGGTTGTGACTTTTTCACAGCGCTGCGGGCTTCGGTCTTTGGCGGGGGCGGGGCCTTGTGTTTGGCCACAAAGGCGGCGCTGCGGAGCCTGGGGCGTGCAGATTGCGTGACGCTGGCGGTTTCGGGCGGCGTGCTGGCAAGCCTGTCGGGCACCGAGGTGCTGCTGAGGCTCCTGACCGCCGGGGCCGCGACATCGGGTTGCCGGGGGGCAAGCAAATCGCTGCTTGCCATGGCGGAGGGGGTGGCAGCCTCCGGTGCCATGGCTTCGGGGCTGCGCTGCGCTTCGGCCTTTGCGGCGGTTTTGGCCGGGGTGCTCTCGGCCGGTTCAGGCGTCAGTGCTGCATCTGCCTGTTCCGGCGCAAGCGTGCCTGCCGCCATGTCCTGAAAGCCACTGCCCAGGCGCACCTCGGCGGCGCCCTGCGCCCCTTCGATCTGCACAGGTTCCGGCGTGACCAGGACAAGCGCAAGCGCACCATGGGCCAGCACCGCGCACGACAGGGCGGCCCCTTTTGCGATGGTGGAAACACGGGTCATTGCAGCCCCCTTTCGGTGACGATGGCGACCTGTTTTGCCCCGGCGTTGCGCAGGTCTCGGCCCAGGGTGATCAGGGTTGCCGCCGGCAGGTCGCGGTCCGGCATGACCCGCACCCTGTCGCGCGCGCCCTGCGGCAGCTCGGCGTAGAATGCCGCAGCACTTGCCACCGGCGTGCCCCGGTGCGTCATGCGCCCGTCACTGTGCACGATCAGCACATGGGCCGGGGCGGTCCCCTCGATTCCTTCCGTGCGCACAAGCGCCAGATTTGCATCAAGTGGTGCCGCAATGGTGCCGGCCACCAGAAAGAAGATCAGCATCAGGAAAACGATGTTGATCAGCGCGATGGTGGGCTCGCGCCGGGATTTGCCACTGCGCCGTCTCATGACGGCTCCAGCACGGTCACGCTCAGCCCGGGGATGCCGCGCAGGGCGCCCAGAAGATCGGTCAGCCGTTGCGCCGTCACATCCGCGCGGGCCGCAACCAGAACGCCAAGCGGCGCGCCCTCCGCGCGGAGCGGGGCCAGCGCCCCGGAAAGCTCCGGAAGCGCCAGGGCAGTGCCGTTCAGGCGCAGATCATCTGCCGAGAGCGAGACAAAAACCGGTTTCTGCGCGGGCGTGGCAGCGCCCGAACCGGCAGAGGCGAATTCGACCTCCGCAAAGCGGGTAAAGGTGGAGGTCAGCATGAAGAACAGCAGCAGCAGAAAGATCACGTCGATCAGGGAGGTCATCGACAAGGCGCGCCGCTGGCGGGTTCTACGCATGGGCCGGAACCCCGACAGCCTCGCCCGCATTGCCGTGACCCTGCGGGGCCAGGATCGTTTGCAGCGCCTTTTGCGCCAGCACCCGGTCGGCATCCATCCGTGCCTCGAACCAGCTCAGTACCACCGATGTGGGCATCGCCACGGCAAGCCCCACCGCCGTTGTCAGCAGCGCGACCCAGATGCCACCTGCCAGGATCGAAGGATCAACCTGCGCGCCCGCTTCCTGCAGGGCCTGAAAGGCAGAGATCATGCCCAGAACCGTGCCGAACAGCCCCAGCAGCGGGGCCAGCTGGGCCACCGAATCCATCAGGCGGAAACCGCCTTCGAGCCGGGCAAAGCGCGCTTCGGCCTCCGCTTCGAGCCGGGCGCGATCGACCTGACCGTCGAAGGCCATGGTCATCACGGGCACAAGGTAGCTGCGCGATTGCGCGACATGGCCCCGCGCCGCGCTGCGGTCGCCCGCATCCCAGGCGGCGATGGCGGCCTGCAGCGCCTTGTGGCGGCCGACACCTTCGACCGTGAATTGCCAGAGCTTGTACAGCACAACACTCAGAACAAGAACCGAAATCACCCCCAGCAGAAGCACGACCGGCCCCCCCAGGTCGGTGACGCGCTGGATGGCTTCCCGCACCGCCGCGATCATCCCAACACCTCCGTCTCAACCCGGCTGCGCAGCTCCAGATCCTTGTTGCAGGCGTCATCGGGCAGGTCCGTGCCGGTGCAGGTTTCGGCCCCGTTGATCAGCAAACGGCCAAGCGCGGCGCAGGCCAGCCCCGGCACGACAAATTGCCGGGCCCTCGGGCGGCTGGCGGGCAGGCTGCCAAAATCGAAAAGGGTCAGCCGGTCTACCTGGCCGGAGGTGTCGAAAAGCACGGCCTCATAGACGGCGCTGTCGATGTCGGTGTCATGGCCGTTCTGGACAAGGAATGTGACCCGGCAGGCATCTTCGACCGGCTCAAGCGCGTTCAGCTCGATCATGACGTGCTTGCCCTGGGCCTCCTGGGCGAAACAGCCCGCGACCGGTTGGACAAGTATCAGCACTGTGGCTGCAAGGATATGTTGGATTGCCTGCATGGCTCCAGCCTCCGATTACCTCATGGATAGTCTGGCTGGGGCATTTGCCCTTGCTGGATGGCGCGGTGCTACCATCCGGCAAGGGAGGATTCAATACCTGATTGAATTAGTCTGCTTTTGAGGCCTCTGTACCTGCCGGCGGTCTGCCGCCGTTTTCGGGCCAGAGTTCAGATCAGAGTACAGGCTGCGGTTCAGGCCAGATGGGCGCGCAGAATCCAGGCGAATTTCTCATGCGCCTGGCCCCGTGCGATGCACAGATCCTCGGTCAGCGTGTCGCCCTGTTCGGCGGCCAGTTCACCGGCCCCGGCAAGGGTTTCAGCAAGCGTTTCCTGGGCCTCTTTCATCAGGCGGACCATGTCCGCTGCGTCGGGCACACCGGTGACTTCGGCCACCTTGGACCGCTTCAGCATACCGGCAAGGGTGCCTTCGGCATGGCCCTCAAGCGCCTTGACCCGTTCGGCCAGATCGTCCTGCGCGGTGAAATGATCCTCATAGATGGTCTGGAACAGGGCGTGCAGGGGGCCGAATGCCATGCCTGTCACGTTCCAGTGGAAATTCTGTGCGAGCATCGTGGTCACGGCGGTCTCGGCCACGCATTGGTTCAGCGCCTCGACGATCTGGGTCGCTGCATCGGTGGAAAGGGTCTGTGCTGTCTGGGTCATTGCGGCCTCCTGCATCATGAATGGGGTGCTGGCTGGCATCTGGCTGGCTTGCACCGTCAAATTACAGGTGGGGCAGAGGTTTGGCAAGTCGAATTAGAATTATTCTAAACTTGTTCCTGCGCATCGACGACAGTCTGCAAAAGGAAGGCAAGGTTCCGCCGCGCGTGTCTGGGCACGCGGGAATGCAGCAGGAAGGTCGCGCTGGCTGTGTCGTTCGATTTCAGGCTGCGGGCGAGGGCCATCAGCCAGTCCTCGTCAAAGGAAGTTGCCCGCTCGCCGCTCCGGTAGATCACGGGGCGTTGCCCCAGGGCCTGATGAAGACAGCGCATCAGCACCTCTGACGCGGCCTGCGCGGCCACCTGCCGGTTGCCGGACAGGGCGGCACAGGCGCCGAAGAGATCGACATAGGTCTTGCAGCGCCCCCTGCGGGCGGCATGGCGCAGGTGTTCCAGCAGCGAAAGGCCGGGCTGGTCGCTGGCCGGGCCCTCGCTGTCATCAAACGATACCTTGCGCTGTGCTGCTGTCATCTCTGCCTTGTCCTTTTCCGGTCTGCTCTGGTCTCTGCGGCCTGCCTGGTGCCTGATGCCTGATGCCTGATGCCGCCTTCACGCCGCCTTGCCGCCGGACAAGACGGAGAGGCTGATCTTCTTCTTGCGACAGCGGGTCTCATAGGCCTTTTCCCAGTGGCTGTAGCGCCCCATCACCGATTGCTGCGCAACCAGAAGTTCGATGAAGGCCTCGCGGGCGGCGTTCTTTTTCAGGCCCTTGAAGACGGACTTCTGTGCCTTTGTCATGGAACAGCCGATGCAATGGCCTTCGCGTTTGAATTTGCAGACGTCGATGCAGGGGCTGGGAACTTTGGTCATGGTCTACTCGCTTGAGGGGGGCTTTGGCCCGATCTGGCTTGGGTGTCCGGGTCAGTGAAGTGTGCGGCTCCGGACGGTTTCGGCAGTGCCGCGGGGCGGTGGTGACTGGCGGGCGATGCATTGCATGGCCAGGCCGACCTGCGCCGCCATCAGCGCCACATGTTCCGCCTGGGAGGCAGGCACAAGCAGGCTGGCCACCATCGCCGCTTCGGCCAGGTCGCCGCGTGCCGCCTCGCGCACGAGGGTTTGCAGCACCGCCTCGTCCGAGCCGATGCAGTCGCAGCCAAGGCCGTGCCGCACCAGCGGACGGCGCGCATAGGCGCAAAGCGCGGTCAGCAGTCTTTCGAACTGTCGGATCTCTGCACGGCCACCTGCGGTGCCGAAACAGCGGGCAAAGCCGGTGCCGACCTTTTCCTGCCCCTCAAGGCTGTCCATCCACAGGCGCATCGACAGAATCAGCTCCGCCTCCCAGGGCGGGACATTGGTCAGCCGGCCGACGACAGCGCTGCCCGGGCTATCCACCGCTTCGGTCATTTTGTCAAAATCAGCTTGCCCGCGCGGGTGATGCGCAGGGTATAGGTCTGGCCGTCCAGAACGATGTTGGCTTTCTGGCCGTTCACGATCAGATCGCGCGCGTCATAGACGGCGGTATCCTCGGGATTGTCCTGTGCGCGGTGGGCGGAAAGATCGGGCATCAGGATCATCGACTTTCTCCGACAGCATGCGGAAGGCCGGCCAGCTGCTCCAGGACAAGGTTGCCGATCTGTGTTTTGTCAGCCCCTGACATCACGATATCGCGCCAGCCGGGGCTGGCCGGGGCCGCCACCGGGGAGGGGGTGGCATCATGCTCGGGTTTGGTCACGTCTGTCTCCTTTTTCGTGAACATCCGGGCTGCCTGGGCGGTGGCTGGGACGGGTTTGGGCGGGCTCGTGTAAAAACCAACTGTTCGAGTCGGGTATTAATGCCTTGTTATCGTAATCTGACAAATTCAGTCAAGAATTGACTTGGCGATACCGGCAGCTTTATCGGGCAATGACTTGCCGTCTTTCTGGTCAAGAAAATTCAGCCGGTTGCCGAAGGGGTCCCAGACCCGCATCTGCAGGCCCCAGGGCAGCGGATCCAGCCCCGGACGCATGTTGGCATAGGGGGGCAGGGATGCATGCCAGGCGCGCAGGTTGTCCACATGGACCATCACGCTGGATCCCGGGGTAGCGTCGCCGTGGTGTTCGCTCAGATGCAGGTGGAACTCGCCCAGCCGCAGAAAGGCGTACAGCGGCGCATCCGCGTCAAACCGATGCTCCCCCACCCAGGTGAAACCGAGCCAGTCGAGATAGAATGCGCGCGCCTTGGCTTCGTCGAAACTGCGAAACACCGGCGCGGTGCGTGTCACCTGGGGGATCATGAAAGCACCTTTGTGGCGGCGGGGTGGGTCAGGGAGAAGATCATCATCGTGTCCTTTCGGTTGTGGGGTCTGCCCTGTACGTCACGCGACGTCAGGGTGGTCGCCGCATCGCCGATCCCCTCAGGCAGAGGCGGCATGGGGCAGGATATAGGGAATACCGGCGGCGGGTGGAGCGGAGACACGCAGCCTGCAGCCATAGGCCCGTGACAGGGTGTCATCCGTCAGCACCTCGGCAGGGGTGCCAAAGGCGATGCGCTGCCCCTCGGCCAGGATCGACACCCGGTCGGCATAAAGCGCGGTGAGGTTCAGGTCATGCATCACCGCGATCACGCCGCCGCCGTCACGGGCAAAACGCCGGGCGATTTCCATCACCTGCAGTTGATGGGCGATATCCAGGCTTGAAACCGGTTCATCCAGCAAGAGCCAGCGCGGCTGACCGTCCTCGACCGCCGCCCAGACCTGCGCCAGCACACGGGCCAGCATGACGCGCTGCGCCTCGCCCCCTGAAAGCGCCTGAAAGGTGCGGTCGGCGTAATGGGCCAGCCCGACACGGGCAAGCGCCTGCATCGGCACTTCGGGCCGGTCGCCGGCGGTGCCGCTTTGCAGGCCCAGGCGCACGACCTCGATCACGCTGAAAGGGAAGGCAAGCCGCGATGCCTGTGGCAGGACCGCGCGTTGCGCCGCCAGTTCCCAGGGTTTCATCCCGGCGATGTCGCGCCCGTTGATGCTGACCTTTCCGTCAAAGGGCAGGGTGGCGGTGATCGCCCCCAGCAGGGTGGATTTGCCCGATCCGTTCGGGCCGACGATGGCTGTGACCTCTCCGGCCCGGGCGGTCAGGCTGACGCCCCGCAGGGCGGCCCGGGAGCCATAGAAGACGCGGATGTTTTCGGCGATCAGGCTCACAGTTCCACCAGCCCCTTGCGTTTCAGCAGGATCCACAGGAACACCGGCGCGCCGAGTACGGCGGTGACGATCCCGATCGGCAGTTCCGCAGGGGCGATGACGACGCGGGCGATCACATCGGCGAGGATCAGCAGGGTTGCTCCCAACAGCGCGGCATTGGGCAGCAATGTCCGGTGATCGGGGCCAAAGCCCAGGCGCAGCAGATGCGGCACCACAATGCCGATGAACCCGATCCCGCCGGAGACCGCGACAGCCGCCCCTGTGGCCCCGGCCACCGCGAGGATGGCGATGGATTTCATGCGCTGCACGTCGATGCCGATATGGGCCGCCGTGGCCTCGCCCAGGGCCAGCCCGTTCAGCCCCCGGCCCAGCATCATGGCCGCGCCGAGCGCCAGCAGGATCATCGGCCCTGCACCCAGAACCTTGGCCCAGCTGGCCCCGGCCAGAGAGCCCAGACCCCAGAAGGTCAGGTCGCGCAATTGCCGGTCATCGGCCACATAGACAAGGATGCCGGACAGCGCCCCCGCCAGCGCGCCAAGGGCTATGCCCGCCAGCAGCATCGTCGCGACAGAGGTGCGCCCGTGCCGGGTCGACACCTTGTAAAGCAGGATGGTTGCGCCCCAGCCGCCCAGAAAGGCCGCAAAGGGGGTCAGTTGATTGCCGGTCAGATCAATCAGCCAGACGGGCAGCAAGGCGCCCAGCACGATGGCCAGGATCGCGCCCAGACCGGCCCCCGCGCCAACGCCGACGATGCCGGGATCGGCCAGCGGGTTGCGGAACAGCCCCTGCATGGCCGCCCCCGAAACCGCCAGCGCCGCGCCTACCAGCACCCCCATGGCCAGACGCGGCAGGCGGATGTCAAACAGAACCACCTGTTCCATATGCGACAGGGCCTGTCCCTGAAGGATCTTGCCCAGCATCGCGGAGAGGGTCACATCGGTTGCGCCGACCTCAAGACTGGCGATGCAGGCCAGCGCCAGCGCGCCTGCGAGCATCCAGTGCAGCGCACGGGCGCGGGCCAGACGATCCCTCGGGGCCGGGATGATCTCTGTCATCGAGGCCATCGGTCAGCTTTCCTGCCCGTAAAGCGCCGCGTTCAGGTCCCGGATCGCGCTGGCCGTGCGCGGCCCGAACCCCAGCATCAGCAGCCCGTCCATGCGCACCACAGACCGGGTTTGGGCCGCAGGCGTCAGGCTGATGGCGGGCAGGGCGAACAATTCGTCATCCGCCGCGCCATGGTCGCCGCCGCGATCCATCATCAGGATCACATCCGGCGCGGCCAGACCAACCGCCTCGTCGGTGATCTGCTTGTAGCCTTCATAGTCCGAAACCGCGTTCACCCCGCCTGCCATGCGGATCAGCGCATCGGCCTCCGTGCCGGTGCCGGAGGCGTTGATCTTGGCGCCCTGGGTGGACAGCACAAAGAGCACCCGCTTCTTTTCGCCTTGGGGTCGGGCGGCATCCGTCAGGGCATCGGCAAGCGCGGCCTCTACCTGTGCAGAGAGATCGGCAGCCCGGTCAGGCACATCAAGAGCGTCGCCGATCACCCTGATCTTGTTCAGAATTCCCTCCGCCGTAAGAGCGTCGGGCACCTCGACGAAATCGACATCGGCGGCGCGGATGACCTCCAGCGCCTCTGGCGGGCCTGCACCCTCTTCCGAAAGGATCAGCGCAGGTCCGACCGAGAGCACACCCTCTGGCGAGAGGGCGCGCATATAGCCCACGTCCGGCAGAGCGGTGATGGCGGGCGGATAGGCGGAGGTGGTATCGCGCGCCTTCAGCCGGTGCTGCTGGCCCAGGGCCACGACAATCTCCGTCACCGAACCGCCGATGGCCAGCACATCGGCCTGTGGCTGATCCGCGAAGGCGGCGGGGTGAAGGCCCAGCGTCAGCGTCAGGGGCAGGGCAAGGGCAGCGGCAAGCAGGCCGCGATGAAAGGCGATCCTCATGCCGGGACCTCTTCCAATGCCGGCAGGCCGGTGACGATGCGGCCCCAATGGGCGCGGGAATCGCGCCCTTCCTTGCCGAGGCCAAAGACCTGAAAGATCAGCCCGCCCTCGGCGTCAAAAGCCTCTACCGACACTGCCGGGCCGCGCTGCGTGGGCTTTTCCACCGCCCAGACCTCGGCCACCTTGTCGAGCCGCAGATGCAGGTTGAAACCCGGATCCATGACGTTCTGCCAGGGGCCCATCGGGTGCAGCTTGTGGATCGGGCCGCTGTGGATCTGGATGCAGCCCCGGTTCCCGACAAAGATCATCACCTCGATCCCGGCATCGCGCACGGCGTGCAGCATGTCATCCACGGCTTTCGGGGCAAGCTGGCGCACGAAAGGAGCCCCGGCAATGCGGTAGGCGCCCAGCCGGTTCATCTTGAGCTTGGAGCACAGGCGCAGGAACTGATGGGTGTCGGTCAGCCGCGCCCATTCGGCGCGCAGGATGTCCAGCTTTTCCGGGGCTGATTTTGCCGCCTCGACGGGTTTGCGTGGCGCGACCGTCTGGCCCTCTGCCTGATCCGCCATGGCCAGATCGGCCACGATCCCGGCCCATGCGTCCTGGTTCGAGGTCTCTCTGAGGTGGATCTTGTGTACCGCGTCGCCCGCCGCATCAAATATCTGCAACGCGCGACGCGGGCCCTGCTCGGCCTCTGTTTCGACCGCAAAGGCATGGACCCAATGGGACGGGAAGATGCGCAGGTCGATGTTCTCTGTCAGTGTCATCGCGGCATGGGGGCCGGGATGGTAATTGCCATATGCGCCGACCTTTTCGTGAACGCAGGCCGCAACCCGCGTCAGGGCCATGACCTCGCCCAGCTTTTCGGCGGCGGGAATCACCCTGTCGGGATGCGCCTCTATCCGGGTCACGCCGCGCCCGACGCGGGCGGCCACCAGCTCTGCCTCGGAAATGTTCAGCTGGTCAGCGGCATCGCGCGCGCGCAGTCTGGGGTTTTCGGCCTGAAAGGCACGGATGTCGGCAGGGGTTGGGTGGGTCATGGGCGTCCTCGGATGTGGGATGGTCCGATGGCTGCGCCCGACAGGTCCGGTACGTGGCTTTCGCAAAATACTTGACTGTTTTAGTCTGGTACGATTAAGGGTGCAACCCATACGATTGCGATAATCGTCAATTCACAAAAACCTGCCGCGCCAGCCTCCGCAAGCTTCGGCTATTTATCCCTGAAGGATGGCGCATATGCTTACCCCCCTACTTCGCGGCACGACCGCGCTTGTCTGCCTGTCGCTGGCAGCACCGGCCCTGGCCCAGGACCATGCCCAGGACGAGGGCACCCCCGGTTTCCTTGGCACCCTGATCCTGACCGGCGGCAAGCGCGACCTGAGCTTTGGCACGGCGCTGGCGCGGACCGTCGTGGGGGAGGAGGAGATTGCCGACCGGCAGGCCAGCACCGTGGCCCAGGTGATCGATTCCATACCCGGTGTGACCCTTGTGAACGGCACCACGCCGCAGGGTTCGGGCATCAACATCCGGGGGTTCGGGGCCAATACGACCTATGGGTCGGACCAGAAGATCGCCGTGCTGGTGGATGGTGCCACCGTCGGATCGGAAGAGCTTTACCGCATCGGCACGCAATTGTTCACCGATCCGCTGCTCTATCGTCAGGTCGAAGTGCTGCGTGGCACCATCGGCAGCTTTGCCTATGGGTCCGGCATTGTCGGCGGGGTGGTCAAGCTGGAGACAAAGGACGCCTCCGATTTCACCGGCGGCGTGCCGGGCTTTGGCGGCTCCCAGACCTTTGAATACAGTTCCAACGGCGACGGAAAGGTCAGTTCGACCAATCTGGCCTGGATGCCGACGACACGCGCCGAATTCCTGCTGAACTATTCCTTCCGGGATCAGAACGATCTGCAATCCGGGGATGGCGCCGTGATCGGGAACAGCGCGTTCCAGACGCCATCCTATCTGGCCAAGGCGAAATTCACCTTCGGGCAGGACGATGCGCAATCCCTGACCTTCAGCCAGTCGCGCACCGTGGCCGACGACAAGGATGTCCCCTATGACCAGTTCGACACCACCGGCGGCAGTTTCGGCAATGTGGACCGGCTGACGGATACCGCCCAGAGCGTTCTGGAATACCGGTATAATCCCGCCAGCGCGCTGATCGACCTGCGGGCCAATCTTTCCTATGCCGATCAGATCATCGAATATGATTACGTGCCGGGGTCTTCGCCGCTGGAAGGGACGCCGACCTTTCCCTTCCTTCTGGATACGGTCAACGCCGATCAGCGCTATGAGACCACAAAGCTGACCCTGACGAACCGCGCCCTGTTCCAGACAGGGATGCTGTCACATGACATGCTGGCGGGGCTTGAGGTGCAGCGCCGGGAGCGGGCCGACAACACCGCTGCCGGGGCACCCGGTGGCCGTGATGACCGTTACGCGCTTTTCGTGGTGGACGAGATGACGGTGGGACGGTTCACCATCACACCTGCGTTGCGCTATGAAAATTCCCGCATCACCTCGGCGCTGCCGCTGGCACCTGAACCGGATAGCTATCAAAAGGATGCGCTGATGGGCGGGCTGGCGCTGGCCTATGATTTCGGCAATGGCCTCTCCGTCTTTGGCAGCGCCGCCTATACCGAAGGGCTGCCGATCATCGACGATCTGGGCACCAGCCCCACGGCCCAGCGGCGCATCGCCACGGCAGAGAAATCGCATACGCTGGAGTTCGGGGCGGCCTATACCGGCACCGATGTCTTTGCGCCGGAGGACAGTTTTACCATCCGGGGTAATCTCTATGCGACGAAATTGCGTGACATCACCAGCTATACGGTTGCCGGGGCAACCGGGACGGAGTTGGATCATGTGGAATCGAGAGGCTTTGAACTGGAGGCCTCCTATGGGATGGCCAGCGGTTTCTATGCCGATTTCTCAGGCCATCTGGGACAAGGGACAGAATACAATCCCGATGGCACCTCGACCGTCTGGCGCAACAGTGCGGCGGACCGGGTTCATCTGACCCTGGGCAAACGGTGGAACGACGATTTCGATCTGAGCTGGGAAATTGTCCATTCGGCGGACCAGCGGGATGCCTTGGGGGCCGATCTGCCAAACAGCACAGCACATAACCTGCGGGCGACATGGCGGCCCGATCAGGGCTGGCTGGACGGGACCGAAGTGCGCTTTGGCGTGGAGAATGTCTTTGACAGGGATTACGTGGGACACCTGTCGTCGCCCTCTCGCAAGGCACCGGGCCGGACCTTCAAGGTGTCGCTCACCAAATCGTTCTGACCGGGCAAGCCGGGTTTCAGGCGGCAGCCGGTGCCGCGCTGCCGATCAGATCCCAGCGGTTGCCAAAGATGTCGCGAAAGACGGCAACGGTGCCGTAGGGTTCATGGCGCGGGAGCTCCTCGAACACGACAGCCTTGGCGCGCAGGGCATTGTAATCGCGCTCAAAGTTGTCGGTGTTCAGAAACAGCCAGACCCGCCCTGCGCCCTGGTTGCCGATGGCGGCGCGCTGCCCCTCATTGGCCGGTTCGGCCAGGATCATGCCCGCGCCCCCGCCGGGTGGCGTGACGCGGACCCAGCGTTTGTGGCCCTGGTCGATGTCTTCGGTCAGGTCAAAACCCATCACATCGCAATAAAAGGCGATGGCTTCGTCATAATCGGGGATGATCAGGGTCAGGGCAGAAAGATGCATGGGGGCAAGATGCCCGCATTCACGGGGCCGCGCAACACGGGATCAGGGCAGGCCGCGCATGGTCTGCCCCTCCGGCGGGCATCGCCAGCGTCAGCCCATGATGTCCAGCAGCGGGTCTGGCGGGATCGGCGCGGATTGGTCGGTTGCGCTGTAGGGGCTGTCGAACACGGTGTCGTATCCCATGTCCTCCAGCGCGGCGATGGTCATCAGCGACACGAAACTGCCTGTGTCCACATAGCCGGTCATCAGTTCCGCATTGAACAGGACCTCATCCCAATGGCTGCCCGCCGTGCCGGAGCCGCCATCGGTTTCCACAGGCACCCCCAGGGGCGCGCCCGGATCATTGGCGGCGATGCCGGGAAATTCGCTCTGATAGACATCCGTGGCATTTGCGCCGGTAAAGCGGAGGTCGCCCCCGCCGACCGAACCGCTGGTCAGCCCCATCAGCGACCAGAGCGAGCCAAAGCCCATGGCGTGCATCATCTCATGCAGGATGATGGCCTCCCAATTGCCAAGGCCAAGCTGGTTCTGGGCATCCGCGCTGTCAAAGGTCATGGCACCTGTCGCGGGCAGGTAGCTGCCATCGCCGCGCAGCTCACGGGGGCCTGCGCTGCCCAGGATGCCGCCGACGCCGTCGATCGTGTCCAGCGTGGCGGTGATGGTGATGTCATCAATGGCGATGCCGTCCACCAGCGCATCCGGCAGATCACCCAGGATGATCGTGCTCAGATAATCCGCCGCTTCGATAAAGGCGCTTTGCAATTCGGCGGTCCAGGTGCCGACGAAATCAATGGTGACATTATACGCCGTGCCGGCCGGGCCACCGCTGGTGTAGCCGGTCAGCGGGATCGCACCGGGGTCCGGCATGGCGTCCGGATCACGGCCGCTTTCGGCATTGTCACTGCCCGGTGGCGGGCTGGGCGGTGTCACCTGCGGCGTGCCCGGGGTGGCCCCGCCGGGCCGGCCTGAGGTGACGGGCGGCACTTCCGGCTCAACTGGCGGATCAAGGGGCGGGGGCGCCGGATCGGGGTCTTGGTCCATGGGCGTCGTGGGGGCCGGGTCGGGGTCCGGCCTGCCATCGCCATTCTCATCGGCGGTGACGTTCCCGCCTTCCTCCACCGGGGTTTCCACGTCTTGCGCGCCCCTGTCAGAGGCTGCAGGCGCATCAAGTTCAAAGGTGAATTCGAAATGATCGCCCCGCGCTTGCTGCTGGGATTCTGTCGCCTCCGCCGCGTGGTCGTTCGGGTGCTGGCGGTGGTCCTCTGACCCCGGGGATCGCCCTGTGTCGCCCCGATGCGGCAGGTCGGACCGATCATGCCGGTCCTCTGCGACAAACCGTTCCGCGCCGGGTTCGAGCTGTCTTCCGGAATGGCGGGATGCGGGCGCCTCAGCCCCAATTGAATTGCGAAAATACATCTGATCAACCTTGCTCATGAAAATATGAAAAAACTGTACAGAACTCTGCCAAAAGTCCAAAGAAATTCATCTTAGGCGGGAAATCTCATCTGACAGGTTGATCCGAAGAACGGGCCGGGTGGGCGCGGCCCAAACGCAAACCCCCGGTCCAGCAACCGGACCGGGGGTCAATCTTGTCGTGCAGCCGGGGCAGGCGCCCGGGGGATCAGCCCCGGGCTATTCCAGTTCGACCAGCAGGTCCTTTGCGTCGATCTGGGCGCCGGGCTGGATGTGGAGGGCCTTGATCACGGCGTCGCGTTCGGCGTGGATGCCGGTTTCCATCTTCATCGCCTCGATGGTCAGCAACAGATCGCCCGCCTTGATCTTCTGGCCCGCCGTGGCTGCAACCGAGGCGACGACGCCCGGCATCGGGGCGCCGATGTGGCTTTCGTTGCCTGCCTCCGCCTTGGGCCGCCGGGCGGTGGTGGCCGTGATCAGGCGGTTCGGCACCCGGATCACCCGGGGCTGGCCGTTGAGTTCGAAGAAGACCTTCACCTCGCCGTCCTCGGAGGTCTCGCTCAGGGCCTGCATGCGGATTTCCAGTGTCTTTCCGGGGTCGATCTCGGCCGAGATTTCCTCGGAAGGTTCCATCCCGTAAAAGAAGGTCGCGGTGGGCAGGGTGCGCACCGGGCCGTATTGCTGGTGACGCTCCATGTAATCGGTAAAGACGCGTGGGTACATCAGGTAGCCGCAGAGATCCTCATCGTCGATCTCGGCGCCATCGAACTTCTCCGAGACCTCCTTGCGGGTTGCCTCCAGGTCCACGGGTGCGAGGTGTTTGCCGGGACGCTCAAGATTGGGTTTCTCGCCCTTGAGCACCTTCTTCACGATCCCCTCGGGGAATCCGCCGGGGGGCTGGCCCAGGTTGCCGCGCATCATGTCGATCACGCTGTCGGGAAAGGACACATCGGTTTCGGGGTCTTCGACCTGCGCGCGGGTCAGGCCCTGGCTGACCATCATCAGCGCCATGTCCCCCACGACCTTGGACGAGGGCGTGACCTTGACGATGTCGCCGAACATCTGGTTCACGTCCCGGTAGGTGCGCGCGACCTGCGGCCAGCGGTCATCCAGCCCCATGGAGGCCGCCTGCGCCTTGAGGTTGGTGAACTGGCCACCGGGCATCTCATGCAGGTAGACCTCGGAGGAAGGCGCCTGCATGCCGGTCTCGAAGGCACCGTAATGGGCGCGCACCTCTTCCCAGTAGTCCGAGATCTCGCGGATCGCGGTCATGTCCAGCCCGGTGTCGCGGTCGGTATGTTGCAGCGCCGAGACAACCGAGCCCAGTGTGGCCTGCGAGGTATTGCCCGACAGCGCATCCATGGCGCAATCGACAGCATCGACCCCGGCTTCGGACGCGGCGAGGATGGTGGCGCAGGCGATGCCCGCGGTGTCATGGGTGTGGAAGTGGATCGGCAGGCCGACCTCGGATTTCAGGGCCTTGATCAGCACCCGCGCCTGGGCGGGTTTCAGCAGCCCGGCCATGTCCTTCAGCCCCAGCACATGGGCGCCCGCGGCCTTCAGGTCCTGACCCATCCTGACGTAATACTTCAGGTCATACTTGGCCCGGTCCGGGTCAAAGATGTCACCGGTATAGCAGATCGTGCCCTCGCAGACCTTGTTCGCCTCGATCACCGCATCCATGGCGACGCGCATGTTCTCCACCCAGTTGAGACTGTCGAAGACGCGGAAGACATCCACGCCCGAGCTGGCGGCGGTCCGGACAAAATGCTGCACCACATTGTCGGGATAATTGGTGTAGCCCACCCCGTTGGAGGCGCGCAGCAGCATCTGGGTCATCAGGTTGGGCATGCCTTCGCGCAGGTCGCGCAACCGCTGCCAGGGGCATTCCTGCAAGAACCGGTAGGCCACGTCAAAGGTGGCACCGCCCCAGCATTCGACGCTGAACAGCTGCGGCAGGTTGGCGGCATAGGCGGGGGCGACCTTGATCATGTCATGGCTGCGCATCCGCGTGGCCAGCAGCGACTGATGCCCGTCGCGCATGGTGGTGTCGGTGATCAGCAACTGGCGCTGCTGGCTCATCCAGTCGGCGACCGCCTGGGGGCCCTTCTGCTCCAGCAGGTTGCGGGTGCCCATCATCGGCTCGGCCCGGCTGGCGGGCGGCCTGGGGTCACGCAGATGCGCGCCGGGGCGGGCATGGCCCTTGGTCTCCGGATGGCCGTTCACGGTGATATCCGCGATATAGGTCAGCACCTTGGTGCCCCGGTCGCGGCGCGAGGAGAACTGGAACAGCTCCGGCGTCTCGTCGATGAACTTCGTGTGGTAGGTGTTGTTCAGGAAGGTCGGGTGCTTCAGCAGGTTCTCGACAAAGGCGATGTTGGTGCTGACGCCGCGGATGCGGAACTCGCGCAGGGCGCGGTCCATGCGGGCGATGGCCATCTCCGGCGTCGGCGCCTTGGCGGTGATCTTGGTCAGCAGGCTGTCGTAATAGCGGGTGATCACCCCGCCCGCATAGGCGGTGCCGCCATCCAGGCGAATGCCCATGCCGGTGGCAGAGCGATAGGCGGTCAGGCGGCCATAGTCGGGGATGAAGTTGTTCTGCGGATCCTCGGTGGTGATCCGGGTCTGCAGCGCATGGCCGGTCAGATGCACGTCTTCCTGGCTGGCCTTGCCGGTGGCCTCGGCGATGCTCTTGCCCTCGGCGATCAGGATCTGGGCGCGCACGATGTCGATGCCGGTGACTTCCTCGGTGACGGTATGTTCCACCTGCACCCGCGGGTTCACCTCGATGAAGTAGAACTGCTCATCCGCCATATCCATCAGGAACTCGACGGTGCCCGCGCATTCATAGCCGACATGGGCGCAGATCTTGCGGCCCAGCTCGCAGATCTCGGCGCGCTGTGCCTCGGTCAGATAGGGGGCGGGGGCGCGTTCGACAACCTTCTGGTTGCGGCGCTGGACCGAGCAGTCGCGCTCAAAGAGGTGATAGATCTCGCCCTGTTTGTCGCCCAGGATCTGCACCTCGACGTGGCGCGCCTTTAGGATCATCTTTTCCAGATAGCCCTCGCCATTGCCAAAGGCCGCTTCCGCCTCGCGGCGGCCTTCCAGGATCTTCTCCTCCAGCTCTTCTTCCTTGTAGATCGGGCGCATGCCGCGTCCGCCGCCGCCCCAGGAGGCCTTGAGCATGAAGGGATAGCCGATCTCGCGCGCCTCGGCGCGGATCGCATCCATGTCGTCGCCCAGCACTTCGGAGGCCGGGATCACCGGCACCCCGGCCTCGATGGCAACCCGCCGCGCGCTGGCCTTGTCGCCAAGCGCGCGCATGGTCTCGGCGCGCGGGCCGATGAAGGTGATGCCGTTCTGCACGCAGGCATCCACCAGATCGGGGTTCTCCGACAGCAGCCCGTAGCCCGGATGGATCGCATCCGCGCCCGAGGCCTTGGCCACGCGAATGATCTCGTCAATGCTCAGATAGGCCGCAACCGGCCCCAGCCCCTCGCCAATGCGATAGGCCTCGTCCGCCTTGAACCGGTGCAGCCCCAGCTTGTCCTCCTCCGCAAAGACGGCAACCGTCTTCTTCCCCATCTCATTGGCCGCACGCATGATGCGAATGGCAATCTCACCACGGTTGGCAATCAGGATCTTCGAAAAGTCAGGCATGGCTTGTCTTCCTCTGGACAGGTTTCGCGCATACTAGGGATGCTGCGGTGCGGCGCAACAGCCAGAAGGTCATGATTGTAACAATTTTGCAAGGTTTGCTGCGGCGTCTTGCAGCGGCATTGCGACCTCAGGACAGGAAGATCGGGTCGGGCAGGCTGGCGAGGTCTGCCAGGCCCAGCTGGCCCATGTTGGCGATCATGTCCTTTGCCAGCAGGTCGATCAGATGATCGGCGCCGCGCGGGCCAAGGGCGCCCAGGGCAAAATGGAAGGCCCGCCCCAGCATCACGAAATCCGCCCCGAGCGCCAGCGCGCGCAGGATGTCGAGCCCGCCTTCGATGCCGCTGTCGAAGATCAGGGGCAGGGAGGTGGCGGCGCGGATGTCCGGCAGCGCCTCGATGCTGGCGGGGGCGCCGTCGAACTGGCGGCCCGCGTGGTTGGAGACCCAGACCGCGTCGATGCCCATCTGTGCCAGCCGCACCGCGTCGTCGGGGCGCAGCACGCCCTTGACGATGAAGGGCCCCTCCCAGGCGTCGCGCAGCCAGGCGACATACTCCCAGTCGGGGGCGGTGCGCAGCAGGTAGCCCATATGTGCGGTCGGCGGCAGGTTTGCGGTGGCGTCGGTGACGTATTTGTCCAGACCGCGCATATGCGGCATGCCGCGTTTCGCCGTCTGCCAGGCCCAGGTGGGCCGCGTTGCCACCTGTGCCAGCAGCCGTGGGGTCAGCCGGGGCGGATTGGTCAGCCCCGAGCGTACCTGACGTTCGCGCCGGGAGGAGGCGGGCACATCCACGGTCAGGACCAGCGTGCCGAAACCGGCGGTGCGGGCGCGCGCCAGCATGTCGGCGCGAATCTCGGGGTCGCGGGGCGGGTAAAGCTGGAACCAGGCGTGTTTGCCCAGGTCGGGGGCGATGTCTTCGGGGCCCTGGGTGGCGACGGTCGAGATCGCATAGGGGATCTCGTGGCGGGCCGCGGCGCGGGCCAGGTGGCCCTCGGCCCCGGGCCAGATCAGCCCCGACATGCCAATCGGTGCGATGCCGAAGGGGACCGGGAAGGTCTGACCCAGAAACTCCGTGGTCAGATCCGGCGTGATCTCGCCATGCAGGACCGATGGCATCATGCCGATCCGGTCCAGCGCCGTGCGGTTACGGGACTTGGCGGCCTCGGTGCCGGTGCCGCTGTCGAGGTATTCCCAGACAAAGGGCGGAATGCGCCGTTGCGCGCGGGCGCGCAGGTCGGCGATGGCGGGGTATCTGTTGTGAAGGTCCATGCGCCATTTGTGCCGGGTCAGATGGCAATGTCCAGATGCCCGGTGACGGCGCCAGATCGTCAGTTGCTTGCGGAAGCCCGATGCGATGACAGGGCGTCGTGATCCGGCATTGCACCGATCAGCGCCACCAGCGCCGTGATCGCGGCGTCAACCTCATCCGTGTTGTGGGTTTGCGACTTGGGCGTTTCGATCAGGTGGATCCGGGCAGGGGCCAGGGCGCGGGCGGCACGGTCATTGATACGCTTTTCCGCGGCGGTGCGGATTTCGTTCAGCTTGGAATCAATCGTGCGGCACAGGCCGGCCAGCATCCCGGCCGAGCCTGCCAGACGTTCGGAATCGAAATGTCCCTGTTCCACGGCTTCAAGCAGCGCGGATACCTTGCCCAGCTCACAGCCCGATGCGGCAGCAAGATACCGCATGTCCTGAAAGGCAAGCTCGTCATGGTCGTCATGTTCGATCCGCTCCAGCACGATGGCGCTGCCGATGATCCGGTCCGGCTGTCCGGCGATATGCGCATATTGCAAGGTCGTATCCCAGATCATCGCCCCGCTTGGCAGGTTCAGAACCTCCCGGTAGCGCTGGGGGGTTTTTTCCGTCAGGCATTTTTCATATTTCTCCGCGACGGCGGCGGCCTGTTTCGGTGGCAACAGATCACTCAGGGGTTTGCCCATCACGTCCTTCATCGACATGCCGCTTTCGATTTCGTGCCGGCGGTTCAGGGCAAGAATTTCAAAAGTGTCGGTGTCGCGGTAGCGCTGGGCGATGAACATGGGCACATTGAACCTGTCGATCTGCCGCCGCAGGCCCCGGACATCTGCTGTGGTGAACATTGCTTCTTCCTTGTTCTTGTTGCCCAACTCCAAACAAACTAAGCGCCATTTGGTTAGAGAACCGTAAACAGTTAAAGCCGTTGAAAATTCTTCTAAAGCATATGGTTAGACTGAAACTTTCAGGCTCTGTTAGGGTTGATTTACGAGCCGTGAACATAATGAGAACCTGGCTTTCCATCAGGCCCGCGACTCGCTATGTTTCGCGGCATGAGCAGCTTTGATGAAATGGACGCCTTCGAAGGCGCGTCGCTGTCCGCCCGCGCAATGGCAGCGCGGCCGCAGCCCTACCTGGATGGTCTGAACCCCGCGCAACGTGCCGCGGTCGAACAATTGGACGGCCCCGTGCTGATGCTGGCGGGGGCAGGCACCGGCAAGACCAAGGCGCTGACCACGCGGATCGTGCACCTGATGGTGACGGGCCGTGCGCGGCCCAATGAAGTGCTGGCGGTGACCTTCACCAACAAGGCGGCGCGCGAGATGAAGAATCGCGTGGGCCAGATGCTGGGTCAGCAGGTCGAGGGGATGCCCTGGCTGGGCACGTTCCACGCCATCTGCGTGAAACTTCTGCGCCGTCACGCCGAACTGGTGGGGCTGAAGTCGAACTTCACCATTCTGGACACGGATGATCAGCTGCGCCTGCTCAAGCAATTGGTTGCGGCAGAGAACATCGACGACAAGCGCTGGCCCGCCCGGATGCTGTCCGGAATCATCGACAGTTGGAAGAACCGCGCGCTGACGCCTGAAAAGGTGCCTGCTGCCGATGCGGGACTCTACAACAATCGCGGCACCGAGATCTACGATCAGTACCAGCGGCGGCTGAAAGAGCTGAACGCCTGCGATTTCGGCGACCTGCTGCTGCATATGGTCACGATCTTTCAAAGGCACCCGGATGTGCTGGAGCAATATCAGCGCTGGTTCAGATATATTCTGGTGGATGAATACCAGGATACCAACGTGGCCCAGTACCTCTGGCTGCGGCTGCTGGCGCAGGGGCACCGCAACATCTGCTGCGTGGGCGACGACGACCAGTCGATCTATGGCTGGCGCGGCGCCGAAGTGGGCAACATCCTGCGCTTCGAGACCGACTTTCCCGGCGCGCATGTGGTCAAGCTGGAGCAGAACTACCGCTCCACCCCGCATATCCTTGCTGCCGCTTCCGGCGTGATCGCGGGCAACGAGGGGCGGCTGGGCAAGACGCTGTGGACCGAGGCCGAGGAGGGCGAGAAGGTGCGCCTGATCGGCCATTGGGACGGTGAGGAAGAGGCGCGCTGGATCGGCGAGGAAATCGAGGCGATGCAGCGCGGCACCCGTGGGATGGATGCGATGGGGCTCGATTCCATGGCGATCCTGGTGCGCGCCAGCCACCAGATGCGTGCCTTCGAGGACCGGTTCCTGACCATCGGTCTGCCCTACCGGGTGATCGGCGGGCCGCGTTTCTACGAGCGGTTGGAGATCCGGGACGCGATGGCCTATTTCCGGGTGGTGACCTCGCCCGATGACGATCTGGCCTTCGAGCGGATCGTGAACACGCCCAAGCGGGGGCTGGGCAATGTGGCGCAGCAGAAGATCCAGACCACCGCCCGCGAACATGGTGTGAACCTGGTGGAAGGCGCACGCATCCTGCTGGCGCATGACGGCATCGGCGGCAAGGGGGCGGCGCAGCTGCGGCAGCTGATCGAGGGGATCGACCGCTGGGGGCGCAGGGCGGCGGATGACGGCAGCAGCCATGTGGAACTGGCCGAGATCATCCTGGACGAATCCGGCTATACCGGCATGTGGCAGAACGACAAGACGCCGGAGGCGCCCGGGCGGCTCGACAACCTCAAGGAACTGGTCAAGGCTCTGGAGCAATTCGAGAACCTGCAGGGTTTCCTGGAACATGTCAGCCTGATCATGGACAACGAAAGCGACGATGGCGGCGAGAAGATCAGCATCATGACCCTGCATGCGGCCAAGGGGCTGGAATTTCCGGCCGTCTTCCTGCCGGGCTGGGAGGACGGGCTGTTTCCCTCGCAGCGCTCCATGGATGAGAGCGGGATCAAGGGGCTGGAGGAAGAGCGCCGTCTGGCCTATGTCGGAATCACCCGGGCCGAGGAATTATGCACGATCTCATTCGCCGGGAACCGCATGGTGTTCGGCCAATGGCAAAGCGCCATGCCCTCGCGGTTCATCGACGAATTGCCCGAGGACCACGTGGAAGTGCTGACCCCGCCCGGCCTTTATGGCGGCAGTTTCGGGGCGGCGATGCCGAAAAGCACCCTGCATGAGGCGGCGGCGGAGGCGAATGTCTATAATTCGCCCGGCTGGCGGCGGCTGCAGGCGCGGGCGGGCGAACGTGGCATCAGCCAGCCGCGCGAGCAGCGCAATGTGACCATCGACATGCAGGCTGTCAGCAGTTTTGTCATGGGTGAACGGGTGTTTCACCAGAAGTTCGGCTATGGTGCGATCATCGGGATCGAAGGCGACAAGCTGGAAGTGGATTTCGAGAAGGCCGGGGTGAAAAAGGTGGTCTCGCGATTCCTGTCCGGCTGCGATGACGTGCCGTTCTGAGACGGCTGCCCTGATGCAGGCGTGATCCTGCGGAGCGCGCTGCGCGCGCAAGACATGCTTGATTTTCGCTGCGGGCCCACCATCCCAGAGGGTCTGGAGCCGCCCTTGATTGATCCCGTCCTGGCACCCGTCGTGCGGCCCCACAAGCAAAATAGCCGTATCCCCTTCGGGGGCCCTCGGCGATTTGGCTGGTGTGTCCGCCCGTCGCGCGCCCTGCCAGGTTCAAGCAAGGGCGGCGCCAGACCAGAGATGTTTGGGGGCGGATAAAGAAACAGCGGTGCCGTGGGAGGACGGCACCGCTGCTCTTTGTCGGCCCGAAGCGTCAAGGGAGGATCGGCTTCGGGTCTTGTCGGGGCGCTGCTGCATCAGGGAGGAGGAAAGTGCAGCGGCCCCGGGTACCAGTCGTCCAGCCGGGAGGAGGCGGACGACCGATTCAGGTATCTCAGCCGCGGGCGGCTTCCATCGCAATGCGCTTGATGTCGCTGCGGCTCAGGCCGAGGTCGGCCAGGTCGCGGTTGCTCAATGCGCTGAGACCGTCGAATGTTTCACGGTACATGCGGTGCTGTTTGTAGCGGGTTGCCAGCGCATCAAAGGCGGAGCCGATGCGGCTGAGCAAGGAAGATGTCGGTGCGGTTGTCAGTGTCGAATATGCCATTTTGGCGCCTCTTGTTTTCATATCATCGTCGTTTCGGATGAGAGGCATATACGCCTCAAAAAATCCTGAACAACGTCCATCGCTGCATTGCCGTTATGCGGCGCGCGCATGGGCTGCATTTTCGGCAAGTCATTGTTCTGAATGCGGAAACGCCGCGCTGTGGAGGGCGCGGTACTTGCGGGCAGGGGGGTGGAACAGAAAAAGGGCGGCGACATCAGGGAGGAGGAGGATGTCGCCGCCAATCACAGACGGTGTCGGGAGGAGGATGACCCCGTCTGGTCTTTCTCTCGAAGGGCGTTGCCGCGCTTCTTGTACACAATATCGCCGCAATGCTGCGCCTGCACAATGATTAGTTTTGCAATGCTGCTATGCAGCAAAAACATGGTGTTCCGGTACGTTTCCTGGGCGCTGTGCCGAAGACTTGGGCAGATGCGCGCCTCCCCTTGTGATTTTTGCAGAAACTGGCATGTCAGGGGCAGCCACAGGAGATTATCATGCCGATCACCAAGACCGATGTCGAAACCGCGCTTTCCCGTGTGAGCCTGCCCGATGGCAAGAACCTGATCGAACATGATCTGGTCCGGGCCTTGCGGATCGAGGATGATGTGGTGCGCTTTGTCATCGAGGCGCCCTCGGCCGAGGTGGCGCAGGCCATGGGCCCGCTGCGCGACGCGGCGGAAAAGGTTGTCGCGGAATTGCCGGGGGTGCGCAGCGTTTCCGTGGCCCTGACGGCACATGGGCCGGCCAGGAAACCGCCGGCACCGCCCAGCCTGAAGATCGGGGGCCATCCCAAGCCGCAGGAGGGCCCGGTCAGGCCCGCAGGGGTGGACCGCATTCTCGCCATTGCATCCGGCAAGGGCGGGGTGGGCAAATCCACCGTCAGTTCCAACCTTGCCGTGGCGCTGGCCCGTCAGGGCCGCCGGGTGGGGCTGCTGGACGCGGATATCTACGGCCCCAGCCAGCCCCGCATGATGGGGGTGAACAAGCGTCCCGCCAGCCCGGATGGCAAGACGATCATTCCCCTGCAGGCGCATGGGGTCACCATGATGTCCATCGGCTTCATGATGGAAGAGGGCAAGGCGGTGGTCTGGCGCGGACCGATGCTCATGGGCGCATTGCAGCAGATGCTGGGGCAGGTGCAATGGGGGGAGCTGGACGTGCTGCTGGTCGATCTGCCGCCGGGCACGGGGGATGTGCAGCTGACCCTTTGTACCAAGTCCGAACTGACCGGGGCGATTGTTGTCAGCACGCCGCAGGACGTGGCCCTGATCGATGCGCGCAAGGCCATCGACATGTTCGCGACGCTCAAGACCCCGGTTCTGGGGCTGATCGAGAACATGTCGATGTTTGTCTGTCCCGATTGCGGTGCGGAACATGCGATATTCGGGCATGGCGGTGTCGCGGCGGAGGCCGAGAAGATGGGCGTGCCCTTGCTCGGGGCTTTGCCGATTGATCTGGAAACCCGTCTGGCGGGGGATGCGGGCACGCCGGTGGCCGCCGGTGACGGCCCGATGGCGCAGGCCTATGCGCGGATTGCGGAAGGGCTGGTCAAGGGCGGCATGGCCTGAGCCGCTGCCGCTTCAGCCCAGGGGGCGTTTTTCCACCAGATGACCGTAGAGCGTGGTCAGGACCGAGACAAAGATGATCCCTTCGGCCAGGAACACGCAGGTTTCCAGCAGCAGGCCCGCGGGGCCGGGCCCCGGCAACAGCAGCGACAGGGTAACGCTTGTCGCCACGTTGATCAGGGACAGCAGGGCCGCAACCGACAGGATCGCGCCGGACATCGGGGCAGAGACGATCCAGCTTTGCAGCAGGCCCATACGCTGGCCCATGGCGGCGGCGGGCAGGGTGATGCTGAACCGCAGGGCGATCCAGATAAAGGCGATGCCCGCCAGAAGCCCGAGGATCATGGAGGAACCGGTCTGGCCCGGCGTGGCCTGCCAGCCGGTGAACCCGGCCAGCACGGTGAGGGCAGTCAGAATCGGAACGGCGGCCAGCATCTGGACAAGGGCAACGGTGATGGCCCGCCAGATGTAGAAGGCAATGACGCTCCAGCCCGGACGCAGGTCCCGGGCGCGCTCCGGGCCGTTCAGCAGGACATGGCGGTGCCAGTGGATCGCCATCAGGGCATAGCCCAGCAGCCCGGTCAGCCCCAGCGCCAGCATCAGCAGGACATCGGCGGGGGCGATCTGAAGTATCGCATTGGCGTTGCTGCCGGAGAGGGCGGCAATCACATCGGATACCAGCACTGTCGCGGCGATGGTGCTGAGCAGGACCATGGCCAGCCCCGGCAGGATCACCCGCAGGGTGGTGCCCGGCTCATGAATCAACATGCGTATGGCATGGGCGATGATGGCTAGTCCGACGGTCAAAAGTATGCTCCTGAAGTTATAAACCTTTTGGCTAATGTGCCGCGCCGGTGCAAGCAGATGCCGTCAAATTCTTGATCAGGAGGTCAGCAATCCGGCTGGAAATGAAAAAGCTGCGGCTTCCCGCAGCTTTCAGGCTGCTGAAAAAGCACGTTCCTGCACCCGCTCCTCCCGAAACAACGAAATCGTTCTTCCACGACGCCAGCCACAAGCCTTGGCCCGGGTGTCAGCCCGGGCCGCGCCCGACCCTCCCGTCAAACCGAAGATTTGCCACCGGCAAAACGGGAGGGCGCTTTTGGTGACTTCTCGTATCACACTGACAACATTGATATTTGTAAGGGAAGCGCTCCGAATGCGCGTCTCAATGCGCCCTCCCAGGCTCGGGCGCGGCCCTTC
>Ga0189278_10294_pt1 | contig 27780 bp, 29 predicted proteins | sample N26A9minimetaG_FD_130326 | JGI IMG/M metagenome (GOLD analysis project Ga0189278, IMG submission 130326) | Marine microbial communities from the Costa Rica Dome - N26 A9 mini metaG | ecosystem: Environmental > Aquatic > Marine > Oceanic > Photic zone | place: Costa Rica: the Eastern Pacific...
AATGGTCGGGGCCTCTTCCATCAATACGAAGGACGAATGTTGCCCCCGAAGGCTCATCTGTTTGATAACGGTATGGAGAATGGTGGCAATGATGGGGGAGTAGGCCGTTTCAAATTTGGGATGATTGACAATGGATAAGATGGCAGGATGCTCCGGGTTATTGATATCCAAGTCCACTTCATCAGCGGAGAGGGCCATGAATATCCGTTGGGTCGATATTTTCTTTAGAGCGTTGGCCAGCGTGGAAAGTACCCCGGCGGTCTGCCGTTGGGAGGCCCTGCCTGCAATAAAGGCGTCGGCCATCGCCTTGGCCACGAGATCTTGGCTCAGCCATTGGATGAGATGCTCTGGTTCCAAGAGTTGATATACTGCGATAAGGTGGGGGAGGGTACAGTGTTTGGGGTGATGGGTGCGAAGCATCCAGATCAACCCTCCCAGCAGTCCCTCGACAGCATCGTTAAAGAACTTGGAGGAACCCTGGGCCACCGACTCCCGTTGTTCAAGCAGGTTTTCCAGTAGGACCCGGGAGACCTCGTTCACGCTTTCCTCATCGGGCAGGTATCTGGGCGCTATGGGATTCACCCGTTTATGGATGGTATCAAAGGACACGATATGAAAAGGAATGCCTTGGTCATGGAAGAGGGGATAGGCCAATTCGGTAATCTCAAAATGTTTGTAATCGTGGATGACCCCACAGAACCCATGCTTCTGAAAATGCTGCAATAGGCCATAGACCACGGATTCTGTTTTCCCACTTCCCGCTGAACCTATTATGGAAATCCCCCGCCGTATGTTTTTAAGGGTGAGGGAGCCGCTGCGCAGTGGCAATCGCGCCCGGTATTTCGGGGGAATGGTATCTTCCTCTTCCCTGATATGAAGTAACAGCCCTATAAGCATATTCAGGAATAAGGAAGGGAGCAAGGCATGCAATAGTAAGGATACTACCATGCCCCATCCCAAGAAATAAACAAATAAGGCCCCTTCCAATAGAAACATCACTGATAAAAACAGAACACCCCATCGTTGGACATACTGGAACAGTAGCATGCCCAATCCCAATGGAAGGTATAGTAGCCACCAATGGTCGGTGAGAAAAGCATCAAGATGATTAAGGAACTCCATAGGTATAGGGTTTAGATTTCTATGGAGCTCGATTTTCGGGCGAGGGCGGCAGCCTTTTGCAAGCGGGCGATGGTCTTTCGGGCGATGGCTACCTTACTGGTTGGAATGTTGGGCAGCGGCACCTTGGCTCCGGTCTTGGACAGTAATTTGAAGGCAACAGCCCTTTTGGAGGCGGGCAGTCCCATGATTTTGGAGAAATAGGCCTTGGGGTCTTTGTCCAGGGTCTTTCGGGCATTGTAGGATTCCACATAGTTCCGGTTGTATTTAAACATCCGGTCAAAGGTCTTTTCGGCCTTCTCAAAAAACTCGTCCCTGCGAAACCCCCGTCTGACGGTCTGCCCATGGAGTTTGGCTTCAGACTCCCGATAGCTGCTCCCGGGGGACAGACTATAGGTGTTGGTAACGTCCTTACGGCTCATCACAACGTGTACGTGCGTTTGGGAACCCGGTTTTTGCATCCCCTCTGTGATGGGCTTTCCATCCAATTTATGTGGCATCTGTTTGTAGAGCCGATTGATATCCTGTTGGATGTGCTTGGGATTCCCTTGCAGGGCGCCACGTTTGACCTTGGCTAGGTCGTTTTGGAGTTTTGCGATTTGTGCTTTGTAGGGGCGGTTTTCCCGGATTTCACGGTCCCGTCCGGAATAGGTCCGTTCCTTTTCGATTTTGGCAAAATACTTCAACTGCTCCACTTGAACGGGCTCCTTGCGGTAGAAGGAAGCTGCATAATCCTTCATGACTTCCCGGACATAGGCTTTAAGCTTTTCGGGGTCATTTTGGATGGCGGCGAGTTCCCGCTGACTAGGATTGATGGTCAGAGAGTAGAACTTGGGCTCGCTTTGTTTGAGGCGGTCGGTATTTGCATCGATTTCCTGGACCACAGTCTTGGGATCGATGTGGTCTTGTTGCTGGTTAAAAAAAGGTTCCTGTTGTTCGGGGGCAAGTGCCTTGTTTTCCTTTTCCAGATAGTCCACAAAGTCTGCTGCACTTTGGGAAAAGGTCTCGCCGAGATGTTGTCGTGTGATGGTGATGTACATAGCTATGGTGTTTTAAATTGTTGTTCAACGGCTTTCCATTCGGAAAGGGTCATCTCCAATTGAAGACGGGGAGCCCCGAGAGGAGGTCGGATGATCTTGACTCGATTAAGGAGCTGCTCGTTGATTAGAGTTTTAAGCTGAGCCAGTTCCTGTTCCAGCAGTTGGCGTTGTTTGCGTTCTTCGAGCAGAGCAAACTCGGTATCAAGGTCCATGACTTGGATTTCAGGGATGACCAATTCGCCCTCGGGGATATCGCCAGACTTTTGAGTTGAGGAGGTAGGTCCCCCTTCAAAGAGCAGTTCCATCATCGCCTTGGTGGGCATGATACCATGCTTTTCAAGGTCCTTGATGATAGCGATGGTGGCATTGTTGCGTTTGGCGGTAAAGTCGCGGAACTTTTGGAGGAAGTCCATTATCAACCCAATGCGCTTGCCCAGGTTTTCATGGGGGGAGATTTCATTGTACTTGAAAAAATCGAGCATCCCAGATAGGGCCAGTGAATGGGTCTTGTAGTACATGCGCGAGAAGGACTGGAACCGTTTGGCGGTGTCCTTTTTGAAGCGTATGTTACTAAAACTTTCAGTCCCCATGGTAGTTTTTGATTTGGATTTGCCGCAAATCCGTGCCTGTTTATAAGGGGTTCGCGGGCATTTGCCGCAAATCGGGGCCTCCCAAGGCCCATGTTTAAAAATCTTTTCGATAATAAACCACTGTAAAACAGTGTGTTATTTTAAAATCAATGTATGCAACACCGGCTGGCCGTGTTGTCCTCTTGCTATTCTTTTCTGTGCGCAGCACAAAAATCATCGCCCAGTTCAAGGTATTTGGTGTGGGCCATTGAACGAAAAAGGGATAAAATTTTAAGAAGGAAAAGAGTATGGAATTATGGAGTTTGCAGCAAATACTAAAAAGAGGTGGATTTCTTTTAAATAGGGAGGGATGATTTAGTAAGGTGTATTGTCTCACCGTATTATCAACACCGTTGGAAAAACAGACCGAAAAGGAGGTGAAAAACGAGTTACATTTTAATGCAGAGAGGGAAATCATAGGACCAACAAAGCCACCCCAATAGGATGGCTCAAAATTTTTACAGCTGATCTAAAGGCTGTCTTGATTGGATAACTCACAGCATGCCATTATCTGCGAAACTGTAGTAGTCGCCATTGGGCACGATGATCAGGTGATCAAGGACTTTGATATCAAAAAGTGCTGCCGCCCGTTTGATCTTTTGGGTCAGCTGTTTATCGGGCTGGCTGGGTTTAAGGTTCCCCGAGGGGTGGTTATGGGCGAGGATGATGGCCACGCTGAGGGTCTTGAGCACCACGGCAAATAGGATGCGCAAGTCCACCACGGTACCTGTGATGCCGCCATCGGACACCTGATAGGTACCCTTGACCCGATTGGAGTTGTTGAGCAAAAGGATCTTAAAGGATTCTTTGAGTGCCAAGGTATCGGTATCCCAATTGGCGTGCAATAGAGCGGCCACATCCCGGGAAGAGGTCAATCGAGGAGCTTCTGAAATTCGGGTATGCTCCCGGTAACTGATTTTTATTTCGTTAACTTTAGGGGTCATTTTTCTGGATTTTAAGTGTTTCGAAAAATGATAGAGGGGATGTGCTAAGGGTTATTGGTGCATCCCCTCGACCATTTTAATATTCGGAGGGCAATAGGAGGGTATTGTCCACAAAAAAGAGTCGGATCTGTTCCAAGGGAAAATCCGTGAAATGGTATTGCTGTTTGGCAAGTACGGTACCATTGCCATCGGTATAGGAGATCAGGGCATCATAGCCGTGGGTTTCCACTTCGGATGGGGAATAACGTTTAAAGTCGATGGTAATAAAACGGCTTTTGTCCCTGAGGCTCTTGCCCATCACGGAGGCATCTGTCAGCAGCCAAAAGGCATTGGAGGTCTGTGCAAGGAATTGGATGCCCTCGGTGTACCGTGTTCGGCAGAGGGGAAGTGTGAAAATCTGCTGCGAGCCGCAAAACTGGCTCAGCTGTTCTTTGAGGTGTTGGATGTTTGTTTCCATGGGAATCGATTTGAATTGAACAAAAAAGAAAATGAAGGGATGCCCTAGGGCACCCCTTGGGTGCTAGGCATCCTTTTTGGTGGATGTCTTCTTGGCGCTCTTGGACTTAAGGGTCTTTGGTTCACTGGCCTCTTGGGCAGGTTTGGAGCCCAATAGCAGCACTTCGTCGGCGACGATTTCGGTCACGTAGCGCTGGTTGCCGTCCTCGGTGGTATAGGAACGGGTCTTGATCTTTCCTTGCACACCGATCTCGCTGCCCTTGGTGGTGTACTTTTCGAGGATATCGGCGGTCTTGCCCCAGGCCACGACCTGGTGCCAGTCGGTGTTCTGGATCTTTTCACCTTGGCTGTTGGTGTAATACTCATTGGTGGCCATGGGAAAACGGGCCACTTTACGTCCTCCATCGAGGAGGGTGATCTTGGGGTCTTCCCCCACATTTCCGATTAACTGTACATGATTTCTGAAATTGCTCATGATTGAAAGGATTTATGCCCAAAACGGGCGGTTAGAAAATAATTGAACTCTTGATTGAAAAACCGAACCACATCCCCAGCAGCAGGGGAAGAAAGGCCGAAGGCAACTGATTTACTTATGGTATCTGGAGCGTCTTCCTTTTTTTGATGGTTTTGTGCTGCTTCCGATAAATGGGATGTGTACGATTTCATGTTTTGTGGTATTTGATTTACTTCCAGTAGCGCCATCGCTGTCACCTTTTTTTTGATGCTAAATGGGGTACAGCATCCCTTGCTGTGGGAGCCGTATAAAAAAGAAACCCCTCCAAGGGGGAGGGGTCTGGCTTTATGCCGGCTACAGGAAGGGATGTTGTTGTTTTGCCACCCAAAAAAGGAGGGACGGCGGGCTTAACAGGGAATATCAATTGCGAAACATGAGAAGTTCATATGCCATGGAAGCAGTACAAAAAATGAGATAACAGGGAGGTATCTAAAGTCAATGTATAAACTTGTTAAATACCTTTCTAAGGAATAAAACTTAGCTAAAGTAGGAAGGGATCGATTGTAGGGCAGTGATATGGGAACATGTAGCTAAGTTTTGAACCGATTGATTGAACCGTTTTAGACTATAGAATGTGATATAAGCTGTAAGTTGTATTTGAATTTTTTATCATAACTAGAATATCTTGTCCTGCTAATGAAATTTTCGCTGATCAAACCTCTCAACTAGATAAACCATTTTTGCAAGCTTGTTTAGATGCCAAATGACCTTAATTTTTCTCGGTAGTTTCTTTTCAACATGTCAGCAAATGCTGATTTATCATTGCGCAGCAATTTTATGGCCTCTCCATTCATTAAAGAGGGGTGGACATCTCGAAGATGATGATCACTCCAATTGGCTAGCTCCACGATGATTGGGGTCAAGGCCAGGCCTTTTTCGGTCAAAAGATAAATGTTCGTTTTTTTGTTGTCGGGGAGTTTGTTTTTGGAAACAATTCCTATATCCTCTAACAATTTCAACTTTGTGGAAAGGATATTGGTAGCAATAGCTTCATCACTTTCCGTAAAGTGTTTAAACGTTTCCTTGCCTTCCAATAACATCTGTTTAACGATGACCAGCATCCACTTATCCCCTATGATATCGATAGCGGAGGTAATGGGACAATTGCACCTAAATTCCTGTTTCATGACTATTTTCAACCTTAATAGCTTGCATTTTGCAATTAACAGTTAATATTACTTGTTTTATGCAAGTTATTTTATATTTTTACTTTCAAAATAAAAGTAATTAATATTACGGAAATGGAAAAATCTATATCAAAAATACTGACAATACTAATGCTTGCAGGGTTTCTCACTTCCTGTGGCAACGATTCGAAAAAGACTTCAAACAAGGATTCATTAAAAAACACTACTATGGACAAAAAAGAGACGGTAAGCGTATTTTTTAACGCTGTGCTAAAGGGCGACACCGCCACTGTACGTGAGTTAACCAATTCGGATTATATTCAGCACAATCCTTTTATACCAACTGGACTGGAACCATTTATTCAAATGTTCCCCATATTGCAAGAAAGTGGCACCACTGCCGAGAATGTGCGGATGTTCCAAGATGGTAATTTTGTTTTCATGCATAATATTTGGAGAAACGCTACTCCTTTTGGAGCGGAAGAGATGGTGTCTTTTGATATCATCCGTTTGGATGAAAACGGAAAAGTAGCCGAGCATTGGGACGCCATGACCGTTTTAGTGAAAGAAACTGCGAGCGGAAGGACACAAACCGATGGACCAACAACTGTTGAGGACTTGGACAAAACCGAGGTAAACAAAGTCCTGGCAGTTTCTCTTGTTGAAGACGTTTTAATGGGTAAAAACCCAAGTAAGATTGGCGACTACATCAGTTCAGAAGAGTAGAGAACTATTCCAAGTTTTGATTTTAAATGGATTAGTCAGATAGTAACGACCACCAATAAACGGAACATTATAGCCATGCAAAAATTGGCCTTAGTGGTTTGAAAGTCAGATTTTTGTTTTGGTTCCAAGGGTGCTCAATTTTATCTATACTATGCCTGGCATTTCTAGGTAAGTCTCAATGCACTGTAAATAACGTTTATATTACACTAATACTTTCCTTTAAGTATGCTCATATCATCATATAATTTCTTGTCTATGACCTTGGCATAGATTTGGGTCGTCTTCAAGGATTGGTGCCCGAGCATCTTGCTGACCGACTCAATGGAAATGCCATTGGATAAGGTCACCGTGGTGGCAAAGGTGTGACGTGCCAAATGAAAGGTAAGCTTCTTTTTGATTCCGCAAGCGGAAGCAATTTCCTTTAGATATTTGTTTGTCTTTTGGTTGCTGATTACCGGAAGTAGTGCTGCAGTAATCAATTTCTGCGAATGGTCTTTGTACTTGCGCAATATTTTTTCAGCAATGGGCAGCAATGGAACACTGCTCAATGAATCTGTTTTGGCCCTTTTGATCTTGATCCATCTTTTACCTTCGATGCCACGTACTATGTGATTATTTGAAAGTTTTTTGACGTCGACATAGGCCAATCCGGTAAAGCAACAAAAAACAAAAATGTCCCTTACCTGCTCCAAACTTTTTGATACGAGTTGAAAGTCGATCAGGGTCCTAAGTTCTGCTTCGGTAAGAACGTCCCTTTCCACTTTTTTCCATTCGGCCTTCCAGGAATAGAAAGGATCTTTTTTCACCCAATTATTGGCAAAGGCCATTCTCATGATTTTTTTGAAGTTGACCACATATTTGGTAACCGTATTCTGATTGCCGATTTTCTGGGTCTTTAAATAATGGTGGAATCCATTGACGAAGTTTAAATCTACCTCCATGACATATAGGTCAGACACTTTATATTGTTTTTGGATAAAGCCGGCAAGATGGTTCATGGTACGTACATGCCTGCGGTAAGCACCATAGGAATAGTCAGGTCCGATCAACTCTTTTATCTTGGAATTGTGTTCTTCATAGATGGCAAGGAGGGTTTTGTGGGCAGTTCCTTTGCCCAGTAGTTTGTTTTTGATGGTCTCGGCATTGAAAGGCTTCTTTTTGACCACCAACTTTGAATGGATTTCATAAGCTTTGGATTCCAGCTTGTCCATATAGTGGTTCAACTCTTTGGCCCAAATGCTCGAGCCCTTTATCCTTCCTTTGACCGAGCACCATTTTTCGGGGTTTGTTTTTCGTTTGATACTGAGTTCTGCCCTTTGACCGTTCACGGTAATTCTTAGATAGATACCGGCTTTTCCATTTTTGTCCAATCTGGAATTTCTTAAATAGAAGATTGAAGAGAATGTTTTTGTTTCCATTTGTCATCGATTTACTGATTCAATTTTGTTCCGGAACATTTGAAAAAAAATGTTCGGAGTGTTTTTAACATTGATCAGGTGCCATTTTTGCGGATTCAAAAAGTGCGCACCGAATTGCGCACCGCGATATATGGTACAATTTGATATCAAATGAAATCAATAAAAACAAAAAAGTCTGTAAATCAGTGATTTACAGACTTTTTGAATATTTTTGAAAGCTCAAAAGTGACCTGACTGGGGCTCGAACCCAGGACCCTCTCCTTAAAAGGGAGATGCTCTACCAACTGAGCTATCAGGTCTTTCAGTAAGTGCCTAGCTGTTTGGCTAAGCGGGTGCAAATATAACATCAATAATCTATTTTCCAAGGTGAATTCTGGATAAATTTGTGTTTTTTTGAAATCGGATAATATTCTTCGATATGAAAATAGTTTTACTGGGATATATGGCAAGTGGAAAGTCGACCGTTGGACGATTGTTGGCCAGGCAATTAGGGACATCGTTTGTCGATTTGGATGATTATATCGAACAGCAGCAAAAAAAATCCATAAAAGATATTTTTTCTGAAAAAGGCGAGATTTTCTTTCGCAAATTGGAGCATCAAATGCTAAAAGAGGTTTTGGATTCACATACAGCGGTGGTGCTTTCCACTGGGGGAGGGACTCCTTGTTATGCCAACAATATGGAGACCATTTTACAACAGTCAGACAATTCCATCTATTTAAACCACAGCATACCGGTTTTAGTGGAACGTATCACCAAAGAGAAGGAACACCGTCCTCTTGTAAAAAACATTCCGGATAATGATTTGCCAGAGTTTGTCGGCAAGCATCTGTTCGAGCGTCGACCCTTTTATATGCAGGCCGAACACCGGGTAGATTGTGACCCTTTGTCCGCAGAGGAAGTGGTAGCTGAAATCAAGAAACTACTCTAGGTACACTGCGTTGTTTTTGGGCTCAAAATCCACTCGGATGTGCTCGTTCAACGAAGTGGACAGCGAAATCCCCTTAAAATCTGCCTTAATCGGGTATTTTTTATGGTTGCGGTTTACCAGTACAGCGGTTTTTAGTCGTTTTATCGGGGTTTTTAGAAAGTGATGGGTGCCATAGATCAAAGTGGTCCCGGAATTCAACACATCATCCACAAGAACAATGGATTTGTTTTTGTAGGCTTCCTCCCCCAAGGAGGTGGCCACACCGCTCGTTAGCGGATTCTTTTTGTCCATATCCATTTTGCACATCACAATATGGGCATCCGTTATCTTTTTGAGGACAGCAACGATCTTTTTGGCAAAACTTTCCCCACCGCCCGTAATTCCGGCCACAATAATTTCCTCCTCATCCACATTGGACTCGTAGATTTGGTAGGCGATACGTTTGGTAATATGCTGAATTTGGTCGTGGGTAAGAATACGGTTCATCATAGTTGTGGATACTTGTTTCAAAGATAGGAAAACGGATTATTCCGATTCATCCAAAAAATCGTCCAAATCCCTTCGGTCCTTTTTGGTAGGTCTGCCAAGTCCTTTTTTGCGATAGTGCTTTTTGGCAAACTGCAGTAACTCATTGTGCTCAAAGGCATCTTTGGGCGTGGTGTCCTTTCGGTAGATGTCCACCAATTTGGCCCCAACACGGCTTTCAGGAAGGTCCAGTACGGTAAGCTGATAGTCGATTTGGTTTTTTCTGACCACGATCTTGTCCATAGGGTATACCTCCCGCGATGGTTTTACGGAATCACCATTCACTTTCACCTGACCTTTCTTTACGGCGGTGGAGGCAATGTTTCTTGTTTTAAAGTATCTGGTGCACCAAAGGTACTTGTCTATTCGCATGGTCTTCGCAAATCTTTGTTAAGGGGCGGAACAAAAATAATGGAAAATTGTATCTTGCGCGCCTAATTACAGACTTGATGAGGTACGGAATTTTAGTATTTATTGGTTTTGCGGTAACACTGCTGTCCTGCAACAATGACGACGACGGAGGAATCGAACAAGTGCCGCCCAGATTATTGAGCGAGGTATCACCAGAGGACGACGAGATCATACAAGAGTTCATGAGAACCCATTTTTACAACTATGAGGATTTTGAAACACCTCCAGAAGGGTTCAACTACAGGATTGTAATCGACACCATTGCAGGAGCCAATGCCGATAAGAGACCTTTGATAGAGGAAGACTACAAAACCTTCACCGTAAACGTATCTTCAAGCTTTTTGGGATTGGACACCGGGGAGGAAGATATCCCGCATACGCTCTATTATATTGAAGCAAGACCCGGAGGAGGAGCGAATCCTACTTTTGCCGATTCCACCTTGGTTCGCTATCAGGGAACTTTGTTGGATGGAACCACTTTTGATGAAAACCAAGATTTTTTGTGGCAAGAACTACCCTTTACGGTACGGGGCTATGCCAACGGGATTGCACAAATGAAATCAGGAACACCCGATCAGATTGTCGATAATCCTGATGGTACCTACGGTATTTCCAATAGTAGTGTAGGAATTATTATAATGCCCTCCGGTTTGGCCTATTTCAATAACCCACCATCTTCTTTGATTCCAAGATATGCCCCCCTTATCTTTAAAGTGGAGCTTGGACTTTTTATCGAGGATACGGATAATGATAATGATGGCGTTCCCTCCATTGATGAAGATTTGAACGGTAATGGATATTTGTTCGACGACAACACCGATTTTGAGCAAGAAGCATTGGGCGGTCGTTTGGCGAATTTTAGGGATGCAGATGATGATGCCGATGGGGTATCTACACGAACAGAGATCACGGACGATAATGGGGAGATTCTTATCCCTTATCCCGATTCCGATGGGGATGGGATTCCGGATTACTTGGATCGTGATTCCAACTAGTCAGAATGAAAAAAAAAATAAAACAAAAAAAATCCCCGTTGAAAGCAACGGGGATTTTTTTTAGATCAACATGTACTATTACAATTTCAATAGTGCTGAGAAAATGATTTGTGATGGTCTCGTGTCCACTCTACCAGAAACGTCGGTAATATTGTTTCCAATAAAACGGGCTTCGTTTTCAGAGAATCCTCTTTCATACCGAACGTCAAGGCCCAATCTTCCGATGTTGACTCCAACACCTACGTTTAGGCCAACGGTAAAGTCGTTTTCCACGTCTTCTACCTGCAAATCGCCCAAATCGTTGTTCAAGGTATATTGAAAAGCAGGTCCAGCAAAAATGTGTAGGGGGCCAATCAATTTATAGCCCAATAAAACAGGCAGGTCCAATTTGGACACATCGTAATCCTGGGAGTTTCCGTCCACGTCATACGAACTTTTTGTTTTCGAGTACACCAATTCGGGTCTGAGGTAAATCTTTGGAAAATCCAATTTTCCCCAAAAACCAAAATGATATCCCGTTTTGCCTTCGGCGCCCTCAATAATATCCTGACCGCCATCGCCGACAGAACCGATCAAATCCCCATTTTTGTTGTAGGAAAGTCCAGCCTTGATTCCAAAACCAGAGCCGCTTTGTGCCATTACAGCAGCGCCCATAAGTGCAAATGCTACTACTAGAAACGTTTTTTTCATAAGTGTGTTCATTTTAGAAGTTGAATATCCCCAAAAGGGATAGTTGAAACTACTTACGTTTCAACACCTTTAAAACGGCCGATTCTATGGCTTTATTGTTCAATCCATACTTCTCCATCAGCTGTTCGGGCGTTCCACTCTCCCCAAAAGTATCCTGTGTTGCCACAAACTCTTGAGGGGTAGGATGGTGCGTAGCCAGCACTCGTGCCACACTTTCTCCGAGTCCACCCAAATAATTGTGTTCTTCGGCAGTCACCACACAACCTGTTTTTTTAACGGAATCCAAAATAGCCTTATCGTCCAACGGTTTTATAGTATGTATGTTGATGACCTCTGCGGAGATGCCTTGGTTTTCCAAACTTTCTGCCGCCAGCAAAGCTTCCCAAACCAGATGACCTGTAGCAATAATGGTCACATCGGTACCTTCATTGAGCATAAGGGCCTTCCCGATTTCAAATTTCTGGTCCGCTGGGGTAAAATTGGCCACTTTGGGTCGTCCAAATCGAAGATAGACCGGTCCATGGTGCTCAGCAATCGCAATGGTAGCTGCCTTGGTTTGGTTGTAATCACATGGATTGATAACTGTCATCCCGGGCAACATTTTCATCAAACCGATATCCTCTAAAATCTGGTGCGTCGCGCCATCCTCGCCCAAGGTCAAACCAGAGTGGGATGCACATATTTTCACGTTCTTATCGGAATAGGCGATGGATTGACGGATTTGATCGTATACACGGCCTGTGGCAAAGTTGGCAAATGTGGATGCAAAGGGTATTTTGCCTCCAATGGTCAAGCCAGCCGCAATACCCATCATATTTGCCTCGGCGATGCCCACTTGAAAGAAGCGCTCGGGATTTTCCTCGATAAACGTTTCTATTTTTAGGGAACCTACCAAATCGGCGCAAAGCGCTACCACGTTTGGATTGGTTCTCCCTAATTCTGTCATTCCCGCGCCATAACCGCTACGGGTATCTTGTTTTCCTTGATCTGTATATTTTGTCATTCTATCTTTTTCTATGATTAGTAATCGCCTAGGGTCTCTGGGTTTTGCTCCAATGCTGTGGCCAATTGTTCATCGTTTGGCGCTTTACCGTGCCAAGCATGTGTGCCCATCATAAAGTCTACTCCATTGCCCATTTCGGTGGTCATCACAATACAAACCGGCTTTCCTTGTCCTGTTCTGCTTTTGGCTTCCTTTAGGCCTGCAATGACTTGTTCCAAATCGTTTCCGTTTTCTATTTCGAGTACATCCCAACCGAAAACCCGGAACTTTTCCGCAACATCACCTAGGGGAAGTACATCCTCCGTACCGCCATCAATTTGTTGGCCGTTTCTGTCCACGGTTGCAATAAGATTGTCCACTTTATTGCCGGCAGCGTACATAATGGCTTCCCAGTTTTGCCCTTCCTGTAATTCACCATCACCGTGTAAACTGAATACCAAATGGTCATCTCCGTTCAGTTTTTTGGCCAGAGCGGCACCAATGGCTACGGACATGCCCTGTCCCAAAGAACCGGATGCTACGCGGACCCCTGGTAAACCTTCGTGCGTGGTGGGATGGCCCTGTAATCTGGAATCGATTAGCCTAAAAGTGTTCAATTCCTCCAATGGGAAATAACCTCTTCGAGCTAAAACACTATAAAAAACGGGCGAAATGTGACCATTGGACAGGAAAAAGACATCTTCCCCGATTCCGTCCATATCAAACCCATCCTTTAACTCCATAATTTCGTTGTAGAGTGCTACAAAAAACTCGGTACAGCCCAAGGATCCTCCCGGGTGCCCCGAATTTACGTTATGGACCATTCGTAAAATGTCCCTTCTTACCTGTACGACCAGGTCTTGTAATTCTTGCGTATTCGGCATGGTGTCTTATATATTTAGATATCAAATGTAATGGCATTATTCGTCTAAAACAAGTTTGGCAATGAAGCCTTTAGGTCACTTGCTTCCAGAAACTTTATTTTTTTGTTAAGGATTGGCCAAACCGAGTTAATTATATTTGCGGTTCTAAAACGAACAATTGGAATTTACCTTAACACAAAAGGACGGAAAAACCAAGGCACGGGCCGGGGAATTACTTACGGACAATGGTATCATACAAACTCCGATCTTTATGCCCGTGGGTACGGTTGCCTCGGTAAAAGGGGTGCATCAGCGGGAACTAAAGGAGGAAATTAATCCGGATATTATTTTAGGAAATACGTATCACCTGTACCTCAGGCCTGGCACTGGGATTCTGGAAGAAGCTGGCGGACTCCATCAATTTATGGGGTGGGACCGTCCTATTTTGACCGATAGCGGGGGGTATCAGGTATATTCACTTTCCGATAACAGAAAAATTAAGGAGGAGGGCGTTAAGTTCAAGTCGCATATTGATGGCTCCCTGCATGTATTTACCCCAGAAAATGTGATGGAAATACAGCGCACCATTGGAGCTGATATTATTATGGCTTTTGATGAGTGTACGCCGTATCCCTGCGATTACCAATATGCGAAGCGTTCCATGCACCTTACCCATAGGTGGCTGGACAGGTGTATCGATCATTTGGAAAAACTTCCATTCAAATACGGCTATTCCCAAAGTTTTTTCCCCATTGTTCAAGGGTCTACCTATAAAGATTTAAGGAAACAATCAGCGGAATATATTGCATCCGTGGAAGCTGAAGGCAATGCCATTGGTGGACTTTCCACGGGAGAGCCTGCCGAGGAGATGTACGAAATGGCCGAGATTGTTTGCGATATATTGCCAGAGGACAAGCCCAGATATTTAATGGGGGTAGGAACACCCATCAATATTTTGGAGAACATTGCCCTTGGTGTGGATATGTTCGATTGTGTAATGCCCACTCGAAATGCACGCAATGGCATGTTGTTCACAGCGCACGGCACCATCAACATCAAAAACAAAAAATGGGAAAACGATTTTTCTCCCATAGACGAAATGGGCATCACCTTTGTGGATACCGAGTATTCGAAAGCTTACTTGCGACATTTATTTGCAGCCAACGAGTATTTGGGCAAGCAGATTGCCACCATCCATAACCTGGGCTTTTATTTGTGGTTGGTGCGTACGGCAAGAGAACGTATTTTAGCCGGAGATTTCTTGGAGTGGAAGACCATGATGGTGAACCAAATGGATAAACGACTGTAATGCTTACCATACTCGATAGATACATCCTTAAACGCTACCTCATTACCTTTATGGGGATGCTCCTGTTGTTCGTGCCCATTGGGATTATGGCCAACTTAGCGGAGAAAATTGGGAAAATCATTGACAACGAGGCCCCTTTGGCAGAGGTCATTGTGTTTTACGGCAACTTTACTTTAGTAATCGGAAACTTGTTGTTGCCCATATTCCTGTTTCTATCGATTATATTTTTTACCTCCAAATTGGCCAGTAATACCGAAATCGTTGCGATTTTGAGCAGCGGCGTCTCCTTTTGGCGGTTTTTGAGACCTTATTTTGTAGGGGCAACCCTAGTGGCCATTCTGATTTTTATGATGGGGATGTTTATTGTGCCACATGCCAGTATTGGTTTCAATGAGTTTGAGTACAAATACTTTAAAAAAGGGAAGCGCGACCGTGTAACGGAAAATATCTTCAACCAATTGAACGAACGGGATTACATTTACGTGAGCAGTTTTGATCCCAACCGTCAGATTGGTTACAATTTCACTTACGAGCACTTCGATTCCATTGGTAAACTGGACTACAAGATTTCCGCTAGCAACATCCGGTGGGTAAAGGATGATAGCCTTTACAGGTTGACGAACTACGAAAAGCGCACCTTGCGCAACGAAACCGAATATATCGAGGCCAAAAGGCGATTGGATACCATCTTTTCATTTCAGATTGATGACCTTACCCCAGTGTCCTACGTAGCGGAAACCAAAAACCTTTTTGAGCTCAACGACTTTATAGAAGACCAGCGAAGAAAGGGCGCATCCAATATCAATGCTTACGTGCTGGTGAAGTACAAACGGTGGGCACTTCCCATTGCAGCTTTTATCCTTACCGTAATTGCCGTAGCTGTTTCTTCCATGAAACGAAGGGGCGGTATGGGGCTCAATTTGGCCTTTGGTATCGGGGTGGCCTTTGTCTACATCTTTTTCGACAAGGTTTTTGGGACATTGGCGGAGCAATCCGGTTTTTCACCGCTATTGGCCGTGGTGATACCCAACCTTCTTTTTGGCGTTTTTGCTGTTTATATGCTCATGAAAGCCAAGCGCTAATCTGTCCAAAATAGTGTATATTGTTGACGTTAAAAGACTTGTATATTTCAGGTGAGTATGCCATAATGTTATATATTTGTCCCCATTGTTTTTCGTGAAAATAAAAGACTTCCCATGGAATATCTAGAATTTGAACTCCCCATCAAAGAACTTGAAGAGCAACTTCAAAAATGTATGGTGATCGGGGAAGAAAGTGATGTAGACGTTACCGAAACCTGCTCGCAAATCGAGAAAAAACTCGAAAAGACCCGAAAGGATATTTACCAAAATCTCACGGCCTGGCAAAGGGTTCAGCTCTCAAGGCACCCCAGTAGACCCTATACCATGGACTACATCAATGCCATTTGCGGGGATACCTTTTTGGAACTTCATGGGGATAGAAATGTAAAGGATGACAAGGCCATGGTGGGCGGATTGGGAAAAATCGGCGACCAGAGCTATATGTTCATTGGACAGCAAAAAGGATATAACACCAAGACCCGCCAATACCGAAATTTTGGTATGGCGAATCCCGAGGGATATAGGAAAGCATTGCGTTTGATGAAATCTGCCGAGAAGTTCAAGATTCCAGTAGTGTGCTTTGTGGATACTCCCGGTGCCTATCCCGGCATTGAGGCGGAAGAGCGCGGACAAGGTGAGGCCATTGCCAGAAATATCTTGGAAATGACCCGTCTTAAAGTCCCGATCATCGTTATCATTATTGGGGAAGGAGCTTCTGGAGGTGCTTTGGGCATTGGAGTAGGGGACAAGGTGTTGATGTTGGAAAACACATGGTATTCCGTAATCTCCCCAGAATCTTGCTCATCCATTCTTTGGAGAAGCTGGGAATACAAGGAACAGGCTGCAGAAGCCCTCAAATTGACCGCCACCGATATGAAGAAGCAAGGGTTGGTCGATGAAATCGTGAAGGAGCCCCTTGGTGGAGCCCATTCGAACCGGCAAAAGACCTTTGAGACCGTTGCGGACAAAATTTCTTCCCATTACGAAGAACTCAAAAAGTTATCACCAAAAGAATTGGTAAAAACCCGTATGGATAAATACGCCAACATGGGTGTTTTCAGCGAATAAATCTTGTTTTTCGGGGACTTATCTTTTTTGTTAGGTAATATCCCCGATTTTTTTTATGTTATCAACAGGTATTTTAAGTTATCAACATTTAAATTGTTGAGTACCTGTGGAAATCACATCTGTCAAAATTAAAGTTAACTAAAGGTTAATTAGCTACTTTCGCATTCATGGAAAAACCTAGCCCCATTGTTGGACATCGCGTGGACAAATCCACCCTTATCAATTTAGAGAAGGGAAAAATACCACCTCAAGCAGTTGATTTAGAGGAGGTTGTGCTGGGTGCGATGATGATTGACAAAAAAGGGGTGGATGAGGTCATCGATATTCTTCATCCAGATGTTTTCTATAAGGATTCCCACAAATATATTTACGAAGCCATCTTTAAATTGTTCGAATCTTCCGAACCGGTGGATTTATTAACCGTTTCGGCCCAATTGAAGAAAGATGGCAAGCTGGAAGCGGTAGGAGGTGATTTTTACTTGATAAAACTCACCCAAAAAGTAGCTTCTTCGGCGCATATTGAGTTTCACGCCAGGATCATACTCCAAAAATACATTCAAAGAAGTCTGATCAAGATTTCTAACGATATCATTGAAGAAGCTTACAGTGATGCCACCGATGTTTTTGATCTTCTGGACAATGCGGAGGCTAAATTGTACGAAGTCACCCAAGGAAACCTCAAACGTTCGGCCGAAACCGCCCAAAATTTGGTGATACAGGCCAAAAAGCGAATTGAGGAAATATCCAACAAAGAGGGGTTGAGTGGAATCCCCTCCGGTTTTGATAAATTGGACAAGTTGACCTCTGGATGGCAACCCAGTGATTTGATTATTGTGGCAGCACGTCCCGGTATGGGTAAAACGGCCTTGACCCTATCCATGGCTAGGAACATTGCGGTGAATTCAGAAATTCCCGTCGCCTTTTTCTCCTTGGAGATGTCATCCGTGCAGTTGATTACCCGTTTGATTTCTTCCGAAACAGGCTTGTCTTCCGAAAAGTTACGGACCGGTAAGCTGGAAAAGCATGAGTGGGAACAGCTCAACGTAAAAGTAAAGACCTTGGAAAAGGCACCTTTGTTCATTGATGACACTCCATCACTTTCCATATTTGACTTGAGGGCCAAGGCCAGACGATTGGCATCCCAACATGGCATCAAGTTGATCATCATTGACTACTTGCAGTTGATGACCGCAGGTGGAAGCCAAAAAGGAGGGAACCGTGAACAGGAAATATCCACTATCTCCAGAAACTTAAAGGCATTGGCAAAGGAACTCAACGTTCCCGTGATTGCCCTGTCACAATTATCGAGGGCAGTTGAGACAAGGGGAGGTAGTAAACGACCCATTCTTTCCGATTTGAGGGAATCGGGAGCCATTGAGCAGGATGCGGATATCGTTTCCTTTATTTACAGGCCGGAATACTATAAAATTGACGAGTGGGACGATGAGGAACGCACCCCCACCCAAGGTCAAGCCGAGTTTATTGTGGCCAAACACCGTAACGGAGGTTTAGAAAATATTAGGTTAAAATTTGTGGGTGCTCTGGGTAAATTTGATAACTTGGATGACTTTGATTCCCCATTCGAATTCCAATCGAAGATGAATGCGGACGAAGAAAATCCCTTTGCGACGCCAAATTATCCGAGTGCGGATGATGCTTTTGGCAGCGCAATGAACAGTGACGATGACCCAGATGATAATGACGTACCTTTTTAAAATAGTAACCTTTCTGTTACCTCGAGCGAAGTCGAGAGGTATCTTTTTTATTTTACTCTTACTTTCTTTACAATCTTTTGCCTCGGTCATCCTGGTACCGATGGATGCCGAAGGTCAAAAAAATCATTTAAAAGCTTACGGAATTACTTATTGGGTATTGTCCAAGCAGCAAAAGGTGCAATGGCTGCTCAATTATCGGGGCGGCTCTTTTTTATTGCCTGATGGTGATGCGATTCGAAAGGAATGCCAAATTCGTGGTGTTTCCTTTGAGGTCTTATCCGATGCGCAGGCCGAGCAAATCTTGGATGAAATCAGCAGTCCATCAAAGAATCAGGATGCCGTTATCCTTGAAAAAGCACCAAAGATTGCGGTGTATTCCCCAAAGGGGAACCAACCTTGGGACGATGCTGTGACCATGGTACTGACCTATGCGGAGATTCCCTATACCACCATATACGATACTGAAGTCCTTGGCGATAAATTGGCGCTATACGATTGGTTGCACCTGCACCATGAGGACTTTACAGGCCAGTATGGCCGCTTTTACGGACATTATCGAGCGGCTCCATGGTATATTGAGGATAAGGCCAACGCAGAGGCTTTGGCGCAGAGCTTGGGCTACTCAAAAGTTTCCGAAGAGAAATTGGCCGTTGCCCTCAAGATCAGAAATTATGTGATTGGGGGTGGGTTTATGTTTGCCATGTGCTCCGCAACCGATAGTTTTGATATTGCCCTTGCTGCAGAGGGAGTGGATATCTGTGAGCCCATGTTCGATGGGGACCCCTCGGATGCGAACTATCAAGCCAAATTGGATTTTAGCAAGACATTTGCCTTCACCAACTTTACCTTGGAACGGAACCCCATCCGATATGAGTTTTCCTCCATCGATATGACAAACAAACGTGCCAACGTACCCAGAGAATCGGATTATTTTTCTTTGATGGAGTTTTCCGCTAAATGGGACCCTGTACCTACCATGCTAACGCAAAACCATACGAGTTTGGTAAAAGGGTTTATGGGGCAGACCACTGCCTATACCCGAAACGAAGTGAAGCCCACGGTAATGGTCTTGGGCGAGAACAAAATCAATGGAGAGGCCCGATACATTCATGGTATAAAAGGGAAAGGTTTCTTCACCTTTTATGGTGGACATGATCCAGAGGATTACCAGCATAGGGTGGGGGACCCCAAAACGGAATTGGAATTGCACCCAACTTCACCAGGATACCGATTGATTTTGAACAACGTGTTGTTTCCCGCCGCCCGCAAAAAAAAGCAGAAGACCTAACCCAAGTGCTCTTTAAAGAAGTCAATGGTTCTTTTCCAAGCTAAATCGGCCGAGGCCTCATCAAAACGTGGTGTGGTATTGTTATGGAAGCCGTGGTTGACATCGGGATAAAAATGGACTTCGTAATCTTTATCGAGTTCCTTTAGTTTTGCTTCGTAATCGGGCCAACCCGCGTTCACCCGCTCATCCAATCCAGCATAATGAATCAATAGTGGGGCCTGTATTTGTGCTACTTCATTATCTTCGGGCTGACTTCCATAAAAAGGAACGGCAGCGGCCAAATCCGGCACTTTCACGGCCATCATATTGGAAATCCATCCGCCAAAACAGAAGCCAACTACACCCACTTTGCCATTACAGTCTTCGTGATTTTTGAGATACTCGTAGGCGGCGATAAAGTCTTCCAACATCTCGTTGCGATCTCGTTCCCGTTGCATGGCCCTTCCGTCATCATCATTTCCGGGATAACCTCCAAGCGGAGTAAGCGCATCCGGAGCTAATGAAATAAAACCGGCTTTTGCAGCTCTTCGCCCCACATCTTCTATATATGGATTGAGTCCGCGATTTTCGTGTACCACAACCACACCGCCCATTTTGCCCGAACTATTTTTTGGTTTGGACAATAATCCTTTGATTTCGCCACCGCCCTTTGGAGAGTTATAGGTGATGAACTTGGAATCCAATTCCGGGTCATTGGGCGATACGGTCAGCGTATCCTTGTAATTGGGCATTACAAAACTCATCAAAGAGGCCAGGGTAATGCCGCCCACTGCGTAAACAGAGAGCTTTTCCATGAATTCCCTACGGTCAATCTGGTTATGGGCATATTTGTCATACAGGTCAAAAACCTCCTGTTTGATGTCGTCTTTTTTTAAGGGTGCCATGCTGCTGCTTTTATAGTTTGTTCTTGAAGGTACAAATTTTCTAAAAGCAAATTGCTCGGAGAGAACTATTTAAGGCGGGATGATTTCATTATATCAATTTCTCCAGAATACGCTCCACTCCAAAATCGTCATTGCTATGGGTGGTATATTTGGCGGTTTTCAAAACATTGGGATGGGCATTGGCCATGGCAAAACTGTAATCGGATAGTTCCAGCATTTCCAAATCGTTGTTGTAATCCCCGAAGACCATAAGTTCGTGTGATGCAATCTGATATTCATCCATCACCTTTTGGAGTGCGTAGCCCTTGTGGGCATTTTTATTGGAAACATCGACCCAGTTGGCACCGGATACCTTTACCTTTAAGTCACCTTCCAGGTGTTTTACGCGGGGATAAATGTGCTTCTCGGAGTTCTCGAAGTGGTAGATGGCAATTTTCAGGACTTCTTCGTTCACTGTTTTCTGATCGGTTACAATTTCAAATTCGGAATAGTACTCGCGGAGCATTTCTAGAAACTCATCGGAATCACCACCTACGAAGGCGTTGTTTTGACAGCAAAGCACCGGATGAACATTCTGTAACGGGCGAACGGTATCTAGAATTCGGTGCACTTCGGACAGGTTGATGGGGGTGGTGAGCAAGGTCTCCTCTTGTTTTCTGATCAGGGCCCCGTTTTCGGCAATCACCAAAATCTCGTTCTTGATGGACTCCAATTTATCGACCATGCTGTGGTATTGTCTGCCACTAGCGGCCACAAAAGCGATATTCTTCTTTTTGAGTTTTTGGTAGATTTCAAAAAAGCGGGGGCTTACCTCATGTTTGGAATTCAACAAGGTGCCGTCCATATCGGTAACCACCATTTTTATCTGTGATAGGTCCATGCCAACAAATTAAGCCGCAAAGTTATCTGTTATTCGCCGAACTGTGGGGCTGTTTTGGTAAACTTTATATTAAATTGGGGTAGAGAATATGTTAGTATGAATTTTTATCAGAAGGAAATACAATTGCCCGCCCATCAAAGAGGCTTTCATTTAATTACGGAACAGGTACTTGATGCAATGCCGGATATCGAGAACATCAATACCGGTTTTTTACAGGTCTTCATCAAGCATACTTCGGCCAGTTTGACGATCAATGAGAATGCCGACCCCACGGTTAGAACGGATTTTGAGAGCCATGTCAACCAAATGGTCCCTGAAAACGCGCCTTATTACGTGCACAATTATGAGGGACCGGACGATATGCCCGCCCATATTAAAGCTTCGCTTATGGGATCGTCGGTCCAAGTACCGATTACCAATGGCAGGTTAAACTTGGGGATTTGGCAAGGTATTTATCTTTGTGAACACCGTGACCGTGCTTCGGGAAGAAGGTTGGTATTGACCGCATTCGGCAATTAATCAGCTTGGCGCTTGGTATAATTATTGTGGTTGAATCGACCAAACAAGCCTTAAAAATGAACATAAAGAGGACCCGTTTACTCGCCCTTGCCATACTACTGCCCTGTGTGCTTTTTTCCCAAGAATTTATTCAAGGACGTCTTTTGGATTCTGTTTCAAAAGCACCTGTGGTGTTTGCCAATATTCTCTTGGAAGGCTCTTCCAAAGGGGTTATATCCAATGAGGATGGTAGTTTTAGGATTCCGATGGAGTTCAAATCCGAATACGAAGGTCTTCTTATTTCATCTTTGGGGTACGAGTCTGTCTCCGTTGCCATGGATGCATTGTCGGAAGACCGTCTCAATACCATTTATCTTACACCAAGGACCATAGCTTTACAGGAGACCACGGTGGTCGGGTATACCAAAAGGTCTTTGGCCAAACGGATTGTTAGGAAGGCTATACGGGCCATCCCCCGAAATTTTTCAAAGGACCCTTTTAGCCTTGTGGGATATTATAGGGATTATCAACAAGATGAAGGAACGTACCTCAATTTGAATGAGTCGATTGTTGAGGTTAGAGACGAAGGTTTTCATAAAAGAGACGCCAAAACCACGAAATACCAGATTTACCGCTTGGTGAAGAACATGGATTTTCCAAGGGACAGTATTTCGAGTATGTCCTACGACTACGAAAATCAGAACAAGGTAATTGCCCAAGGATTTCTGCCTTCTTATAATGGGAATGAGTTGGTTATTCTGCGGGTTCACGATGCGGTACGCAATTATGACATTGATTCCTATTCATTTGTGAACAACCTTCGAAGGGATTTTGTTCACAATCATGATTTTCAAATGGGAAGTGATGTGTACTTGGATGGGGAATGGCTGTATAGTGTGCTGTTTGATACCTATAAAGAGAACGTTAGGGCAAAAGGGAGGATCATCATCTCCAAAACGGATTACTCCATTTACGGGTTAGATTATGCGGCCTATGAATGGAACAAGAAAAAGGAGGGAAGCGAACTATCCAATGAAGATTCCTCCCGGATGATATTCCACATACAATCGGAATATCGGCCGTACCAAGGTAAAATGTTCCTGAATTACCTCTCCTTTAGCAATCGGTTCGTGGTGCGTCTGCCCCCTGCATTCATGCTGAAGAACATAACTATCGATACGAACAATAAGATAACTTGGCTAGAATTTAACAATCCAGTGAACATTTCTTCCACATTGGACAAGGAGCATTATGAAGTATTTTTCAGAAAGAAGAAGTTGGCCTTTGAGCTATTGAAAGGTCATGAAGAGGAAGACAAGGTATTTATAAGACCTATTTTTACTTCGGAAAAGGATGAGACAGCCTATTTTTCAAATGATAGGGAAGCCCTTAAGAAACGTATGGTGTATAAAGTGAAAGGGTTGATGGATGTTTACGGGAATATGCTGGGTCATTCCGAGCAAAAAGAATATTTGCAATACAGGGAATTTTTTACCCAGCGCATACTACAGGGGAATGATGGAGCTGAAAATGGGGTTCCCATGGATAAGCAACGGCCATTGTTTGACCATGTGGTCACAGATGAATCGGTAGAGGCAGTACAGGACTATTGGATGAACACGCCGCTTCAGGAAGCAAACGACCCTCCAGAGTAATTTAAGCCGTTGAAGATGATATAAAATAAAAGATCCCGCCTTGTGCGGGATCTTTCAATAAGCGGGGTAAGTTTATATTAACTTTTTACTTTACTTTCTCAACGATGGCCTTGAAGGCATCTGGGTGGTTCATGGCCAAATCGGCAAGAACTTTTCTGTTGAGCTCTATTCCATTGGCTTTTACTTTACCCATAAATTGAGAGTAAGACATTCCGTGCATTCTGGCACCGGCGTTGATACGGGTGATCCATAGGGAACGGAACGTACGTTTTTTGTTTCTTCTATCGCGGTATGCATAAAGCATTGCTTTTTCTACCGCATTTTTGGCTACTGTCCAAACGTTTTTACGTCTTCCAAAGTAACCCTTGGCTTGCTTCATCACTTTTTTTCTTCTAGCTCGTGAAGCAACTGAATTTACTGATCTTGGCATAATGTCATTTTTTTGTAGCAGGCGTCCCTTTTAGAGATCTTTTAAGAGCCCGACTCCATGGTTAATAATTAATGTACCGTTGGAACGATTATTTTAAACGTAATTGTTCCTTGATGTTGTCCTCATCCGCTGGGTGAACCAAGGTCGAATGGGTCAACTTTAGCTTGCGCTTTTTCGATTTTTTCGTCAGAATGTGACTCTTGAAAGCGTGCTTTCTTTTGATTTTACCAGTTCCGGTAAGCTTAAAACGCTTTTTGGCACTGGATTTTGTTTTCATCTTAGGCATTTTCCTAGTATTTAACTCCGCTTATTGTACCGGACTCGGTCCGATTTATTTTTTACTCGTCTTTGGCGCAATGAACATCGTCATCCGCTTGCCCTCCAATTTGGGCATTTGCTCCACTTTTCCAAGTTCTTCCAAATCTTGGGCCAGCCTGAGCAGTAATATTTCGCCTTGGTCCTTGTAAACGATGGAACGTCCTTTAAAGAACACATAGGCTTTTAGTTTGGCACCATCTTTCAAGAATTTTTCTGCATGTCTTTTCTTGAACTCGTAATCATGGTCATCCGTTTGTGGCCCAAACCTTATTTCCTTTACGACCACTTTGCTCGCTTTGGCCTTCATGGCCTTGTCGCGTTTCTTCTGTTCGTAAAGAAACTTTTTATAATCCATTACCTTGCAAACAGGCGGTTCGGCATTTGGTGAAATCTCTACCAAATCCAACTCCTGTTCGTTGGCTATTTCCCTTGCCTTGGAAATGGGGTAAACACCCATCTCAACATTGTCGCCGACAAGCCTAACTTCCCGGGCTTTTATTTTCTCATTGATGTTGTGAGGGTTTTTGTTTTCCCTCCTTGGTTGGGGTCTAAATCTTCTTCTAATTGCTATGACGTAAACTTTTTAATTAAACTTAATTTTTTAGAACGACTTTAAGGTACTATTTATTTCAGTAGTTACCAAGTCCGAAAATGCATCAACGCTTAAACCGCCCAAATCTTCACCTCCGTGTCGCCTGACCGAAATGGTGGCAGACTCTTCTTCTTGTTCCCCAACAATGATCATAAAAGGGATTTTTTTGAGCTCTGCCTCGCGGATTTTCTTCCCTACCGTTTCGTTCCTGTTATCAATGAGCGCGCGAATTTCGTGATTTTCTAGCGAATTCAAAACTTTTTGCGCATATTTTTCATGCTTCTCACTGACAGGCAGAACAATAGCCTGTGTCGGAATCAGCCACAAGGGGAAGTTTCCTCCCGTATGTTCCAGCAATAGCGCCACAAACCGTTCCATACTTCCAAAGGGGGCACGGTGAATCATTACAGGCCTGTGCAATTCGTTGTCACTTCCTTTATAGGTAAGGTCAAATCGCTTGGGAAGGTTATAATCCACTTGGATGGTGCCCAATTGCCAACTTCTACCAAGCGCATCCTTGATCATAAAGTCCAGCTTGGGGCCGTAAAATGCGGCTTCACCACTTTCCACTACGTAGTTCAACCCTTTTTCCTCGGCCGCATCAATAATGGCCTGCTCGGCTTTTTCCCAATCTTCCTTGGCTCCAATATATTTTTCAGGATTCTCCAGGTCCCTTACGGATACCTGTGCAGTGAAGTTGTCAAACCCTAAAGAATTCAATACATATAAAGTAAGGTCGATTACGTTTTTGAACTCGTCGTTCAATTGTTCCGTGGTACAGAATATGTGGGCATCATCTTGAGTGAACCCACGAACTCGTGTTAGTCCATGCAACTCGCCGCTTTGCTCGTACCTGTATACAGTTCCAAATTCCGCATAGCGTTTAGGCAAATCCTTATAGCTAAAGGGCTGGCTGTTGTATATTTCACAATGGTGCGGACAGTTCATGGGCTTCAATAGGAACTCCTCATCTTCTTTTGGAGTGTGTATCGGCTGAAAGCTGTCTTCCCCGTACTTGGCGTAGTGGCCCGAGGTAACATACAGTTCCTTTTGTCCAATATGGGGAGTGACCACCATTTCGTAACCCGCTTTCTTTTGTGCCTTCTTCAGGAATTGCTCCAATCGCTCACGAAGGGCCGCTCCATTGGGCAACCACAGGGGAAGGCCTTGACCTACCTTTTGCGAAAAGGTGAACAGCTCCAATTCCTTACCCAATTTTCGATGATCCCTTTTCTTGGCCTCTTCCAATAAGTGCAAGTACTCGGTCAATTCTTTTTGCTTTGGGAACGAAATGCCATATACACGGGTCAGCTGGGTGTTGTTTTCATCACCTCTCCAGTAGGCGCCGGCAACGCTTAATAACTTGATGGCTTTAATGATTCCCGTATTAGGAATGTGTCCCCCACGGCATAGATCGGTAAAAGTGCTGTGGTCGCAAAAGGTAATGGTTCCGTCGTCGAGATTTTCGATGAGTTCTACCTTGTATTCGTTTCCCTGATTCTTATAATAGGAAACCGCATCCGCTTTGGAAACACTTCTCATTTTATAATCGTGCTTGCCACGGGCAATTTCCAATGCCTTTTTTTCGATTTTCGGAAAGTCCTTTTCGGAAATGGACTGGTCTCCAAAATCAACATCATAATAAAAACCGTTCTCAATAGCCGGTCCTATGGTAAGTTTTATGCCAGGATAAAGCTCTTCCAGTGCCTGTGCCACGACGTGCGAAGTGGAGTGCCAAAACGCCTTTTTTCCCTCATCATCATTCCATGTATATAAGGTCAAGGTCCCGTCTTCGTTCAAAGGGGTTACTGTTTCAACGGTGGTATCGTTGAATTTGGCCGAAATGACGTTTCGGGCCAATCCTTCACTAATACTTTTGGCAACATCCATGGGTGTAGTTCCCATTTCAACTTCTTTTACAGCACCATCGGGCAGTGTGATTTTTATCATGTTGTGTAAACTTCTATATTATGTAATCCAGAGGACAAAGATAATACCTTGTGTAGATGCTACAATAGTTAGTTGTAATACATGCTGATTTTCTTCACCTTTTAGATAGGATAGACTTCATTGGTTTGGATGGAAGAAAAGGCAAGGCAAAGGTGTTTTTGTAAGTTTAAAAAAAGTTGTATTTTTATCTGCTTCGTTTCCAGTGAGTTGATACTTATTGTGGGTAAAAGGCCAAAAAAAGCTCTTGTTTGTTGCCGAAATGGTGTTACATTTGCAGCCCGAAAACAACAAAAGGTTTGTTTTTTTGGATAAGTTCAGAGGTAGATTGACGTATTGTTTTGACGAATCGATAGGATTGAAAAAAACACAAAAAAAGCATTGTGTAATCCAAAAAAGCGTTTTACATTTGCAGCCCGAAAAACACCAAGGTGTTTTGAGGTAAGTTCTTGTAAAGACATCGTTTTTGAGGCAAAGAAAATGTTTTGATTTTTTTTTAAAAAAAAGCTTGCCGGTTTAGAAAACAGTTGTAAATTTGCAGCCGCTTTGCCAACGATGTAAATGGCAAAAACTGATGAGACGATTGATGTAATGTAGTTTGGCTCAGTTTTTAAGAGAATGAAGAAGTTCATATACATATTGTAACGACAGCGTAGAATTAAGAAAGAACCATTTTGATGCGGGGACTCGGGATTTCCGGGTGTCGGACAGACATTCAAGGAAATACAATGAAGAGTTTGATCC
>Ga0189278_10297_pt1 | contig 27534 bp, 28 predicted proteins | sample N26A9minimetaG_FD_130326 | JGI IMG/M metagenome (GOLD analysis project Ga0189278, IMG submission 130326) | Marine microbial communities from the Costa Rica Dome - N26 A9 mini metaG | ecosystem: Environmental > Aquatic > Marine > Oceanic > Photic zone | place: Costa Rica: the Eastern Pacific...
ACCCATCTCCCTGGCGCCTCGGAGGAGGCCTGTATATCGGTATCCGCTGCGGACGTTGCATCACCGCCACAGGCGCCACCACAGGATTTGCTCATGATACGACTCCACTTGAACAATGTTGTGGTACCATTTAAAACTATAAAGCTACTATAAGGTCAATAGAGTAAAGAATCCGTTGGGGAGGAGGCTGATGCGCATTGGTCAGTTGGCGCAGTTGGTAGGGGTCGAAACACAGACGATCCGCTTCTATGAACAGCAGGGCTTGTTGCCGCCGCCTGATCGGCAGGACAACGGTTACCGTGTCTATACCGAGAAGCATGGTGAGGGGCTGGCCTTCATCCGTCGCTGCAGAATCCTGGGCCTGTCACTGGCTGAGATTCACGAACTACAGAGCTATCAGGACGACCCTCATCAGCCTTGTACCGCCGTCAACGCCTTGCTCGATGATCACATCTCTCATGTGCGGTCGCAGATAACCGCTCTGCAAGCGCTTGAGAAACAACTCGTTTCACTGAGAGCGAGTTGCAACGATGACCGGGAAGTTGAGGCGTGTGGGGTTCTTGCTGGAATTAGCGAAGGAAACATGCACCAGCAGTAGGTGAAGCATCAACCAGATAATCCGATGAGATGCCGGTCTGTCTCACTCTCATGCAAAGGTAAGATCAACCATTTAATCCGCTTACCCACAAAACATTGGGGTGGCGGGAGTGGACTCGGGCGTATTGAGATCAACAGCGCGCATATCCCGGGTTGAAAAAGCAAAGGGGCGGTATCTCGCGATACCGCCCCTTTGCTTTTCAATTGGTGGAGCTGGCGGGAGTTGAACCCGCGTCCGTCAGTCCGCTGTCCTCGGATCTACATGCTTAGCGTCGTCTATTGAGTTAACCCGTACCGGCCCGACGGGCAGGGCGGTTTGGGCGAGCCTGGTGAGTTTTAGCTGCTTTGCGCCAGGCACACTCCACAGCGATCCTGTTCTATATGACGATTGCGATCACTGGTTTACAGGCATCCCGGTGGCAATCGCTCGCGGCTCTATTTAGGCTGCGAGAGCGTAGTTTTCGTCGTTGGCAACTATAGAAGTTGCATAGATTGATTTACGAGAGTCTATACCCTCTCGGCATGCACCTCGGATTTTGATACCGGCGTCGAATCCAAATCAGCCCCGAAATGACTTTCAGTGTATCACATAAGACAGGCCAGCCCGTTGATTTATTTCACCGTGGGTGGTTGTCAGCGCAGCAGGGCCTGAAGCTCTGCCATGTCGCCAGTGATCGCGATGGGCTTGTGCGCCGCCAGAGCTTCGGACTCATGAACGCCCCAGGTCACGCCGATGGCGGGCATACCAATTGCCTCTGCCATGGCCAGGTCGTAGACAGTATCTCCGATCATGACCGCCTCATCTGGCTCTATCTGGAAGTGTGCCAGTATTTCCAGCAGCATTGCGGGATCCGGTTTGGAGCGTGTTTCATCCGCACAGCGACTGAGGTGAAACCAGTGTGCCAGCCCGCTGGCCTGCAGAGCGAGATCGAGTCCGCGGCGGCTTTTACCGGTGGCGATGGCGCAGAGGCGGTTGCTGCTGTGCAGTGCTTCCAGAATGCCGGTAATCCCGGGAAATACGCGCTGATTTGCAGCCGAGGTTGCCATAAAATGCCGGCTATAGGCCTCACGCATGCTGCCCATCTGCTCAGCTGTTATGCCGGGATAAAGCTGTTTCAGTGCCTCTACAAGCCCAAGGCCGATGATGTTACGGTAAGCGGCCCGCTCCAGCGCTGGAAAGCCAATGGTAGTGGCGGCGTGATGCAGACAGTCAGTGATGTGTTCGACGGAGTCGACAACGGTGCCGTCCCAGTCGAATATCGCCACCTTGAAGGGCTGGGTTCTCATGGATTAATCAGTGTCCGGGCTTCAACGGTTCTGATGGCGAACGACACGCTGTTTCTGAATCGCCCATTCGCGATCCTTGATCGTGTCACGCTTATCGTGATCCTTCTTGCCTTTTGCCAGCGCTACCTGACACTTGACCAAGTGTCCCTTCCAGTAAAGCTTGGTGGCGATGCAGGTGTGGCCCTTCTGCTGCACGCTGGAGAACATCCGTGCGAGCTCCTTCTTGTGCAATAGCAGCTTGCGGGTGCGATCCGGATCGGCAACTACATGTGTGCTGGCGCTGTTCAGCGGGTTAATGCGACAGCCGATAATGGATGCCTCGCCATCTTTCAGAATGACATAGCTGTCCACCAGCTGCACTTTCCCCTCGCGCAGACTTTTTACTTCCCAGCCTTCCAGTGCCATACCGGCTTCAAAAGTGTCTTCCACAAAATAGTCGTGGAGCGCCTTTTTATTGCGGACAATGGTAGTATCGGGGACTTTGGATTTCTTTGCTTTGGCCATGGCGGCGGATTATACATTTATTTCCATGCCTTCGCTAAAATTGCCGGCCTATATTTGCGGTTGCTGGGCAGACTCCCTAAAATCCGCAGATCAACAACAAGAGGACGCATCATGGCAATAGATCGGGGTCAGTTCAGTTCACGCCTGGGTTTCGTGCTGGCGGCAGCAGGTTCGGCAGTTGGTCTGGGCAATCTGGTTGCATTCCCGGTCATGGCATCGAAAAACGGCGGTGCTGTCTTCCTGATGGTCTATATTCTCTTCGTCGCCTTGATCTGTTTCCCGGTATTGCTGGCTGAAATCGCTATCGGGCGCCATACACGGCGAAACCCGGTTGGCGCATTTTCTGCCCTGACCAACAATAGCACTGGCTGGCGTTGGGCGGGAAAACTGGCCATAGTCACTCCATTCATGATCGCCGTTTTCTACACGGTCGTGACAGTATGGATTCTCATATTTCTGTTTCGTGCGCTGACCGGTGGTCTGTCGGAGCTCGCTACCGATACCGCATTTGGAGAAATGATTGGGTCCCCAGGCATTTTCCCCTGGTTTGTACTGCTTCAGATACTCGTGTTCGGAGTGCTGCTCGGCGGCGTCAAAGGAGGCATCGAGAGGCTCGCACGTGTGCTGATGCCTACTCTGGCCTTAATGCTGGTGGGACTTATACTTTTTGTCATGACACTCGATGATGCAATGCTCGGGGTACAGTACTACCTGGTGCCTGACTTCAGTCGCCTGAATGGTCAGGTGATCAATGCCGCTTTGAATCAGGCATTCTTCTCGCTGTCTCTGGGCATGGGTATCATGATTACTTACGGCTCCTATTTCAGCCGGGAGGACAATATCCCCAATTCAGGCAAGATGGTTGCCATCGCTGACACCTCGGTTGCCTTTATGGCAGGCCTGCTGATATTGCCAGCAATCTTTGCTTTCAATCCCGCCACTGATCCGGATGATCTGTCTACCAGCAGCGTGGGATTGATCTTTACCTATCTGCCGCAGATATTCCTGTCCATGCAGGAGGCGGTCGGTTACTTTGGCGCCAGCATGGTGGCCACGGTGTTTTTTGCACTTGTGTTTTTTGCTGCCGTAACTTCTCTGGTGTCGATCCTGGAGATCCCGATTGCTTACATGATTGACGAGTTGAATTTCTCACGTCGCAAGGCAGTGCTAGTGCAGGCAACACTGGTGACTCTGTGTGCCGTGCTGGCGGCGCTGTCATTCGGCATGTCACCGATGCTGACGGATTTTATCCCCTATGGCGGTGGTCCCAAGTCATTGTTCGATCTGATCGCGGATACCTTCTCTGAAGTGATTCTGCCGCTGGTTGGTTTCTTTGCCTGTATCATCTGCGCCTATCGCTGGCGTGACGGTTTTGCCGCCGAGCTAAGCTCTGGCGATGCGGGTTTCAGCAGTTCGGGGCTGGCCCGCTATCTGACATTCTCTTTGCGTACCTTCGTGCCTGTCGTGCTGTTGTTTGTATTCATCAATTCAGTGGCGGCGAAGTATTTCGCTATTGATCTGATTGCCTTTTTGGCGGGCTAGCCGGGAGCCGGAGGATGGTAAGCATAGAGCGCAGTGCGCTGGTCAATTATTCCGCCGCCCAGATGTATGCGCTGGTGAACGACATCGAACAGTATCCCAATTTCATGCAGGGCTGCATTGCGGCAGAGATTCTGGAGCGTGACGAAGATGTGGTGGTGGGTAAGCTGACGCTGGGCAAGGCTGGAATTCGCTACAGTTTCACTACTCGCAATACTCTCGTGCCCAATGAGTCAATGCAGATGAGGCTGGTTGAGGGGCCGTTCCGAAGCTTTGATGCGACATGGCGCTTTACCTCGCTGTCCGATTCGGCCTGCAAAGTCAGTCTGGAAATGCATTTTGAGTGGTCGGGATCCTTGCTGGGTGCCGCTATGGAAAAGCTCTTCCAGCATTCGGCCAATTCGCAGGTCGACTCGGTCATCGCACGTGCACGGGTACTCTACGGGTAGTTATGCTTGAAGTAACAGTGATATACGCATTGCCGGATCAGCAGCATCAGGTGCCCCTTGAGGTACCTGATGGCACGACTGCATGGCAGGCAGTTGAGCTTTCCGGGCTGTTGCAGCAGTTTCCGGAAATCGACCAGGAGACAGTCAGAGTAGGGGTTTATGCACGTCTGCTCGATGGCCGTGGCAACCCTACAGCAGAGCAGTACCAGCTCGCCAACCACGATCGCGTAGAGTTGTACCGGCCATTGATCATTGATCCGAAAGAGGCCCGGCTTCTCAGGGCGAAACGCGCGAAGAAAGTCACCGTAAGAAGATCGACGGAGAAATCATGAGTAAGGAGTCGCCCGGCAGCTTTTTCAGGCAGCTGGAGAAAGGGCTGCGAGAGTTTTATGTGGCGCCCTATCGCCAGTCGTTTGCGCGTGCTCAAAGAGATGAAGACGATCTTTTTATGCTGATGGTGTTTGCAGAAACATTGGGCGTACCGAATCCGGCTGCCTACTACACGCTGGAACTGCTGCCAGTGGTCTACGACCGTTTCCATGAATGGCACCACCGCATGGGTCTTGAACACTCTCCATTGGATCACATCAAATGTTGCTGAAACTTGCCAGCTCACGGAAGATTCTTTTTTTTGGTGGTAAGGGTGGTGTCGGCAAGACCACTGTTTCCGCAGCAACTGCATTGGCTGCAGCGGACCAGGGCAAGAATGTGCTGCTGGTCTCGACAGACCCCGCACATAATCTGGGGCATCTGTTTGATCGGCGCATCGGCCCCAAGCCGGTAAAGCTGGCTTCAGGGCTGGACGGTCTGGAGCTGGACCCGGAGAAGACTGTTGATCGCCACCTTGAGGAGGTAACTGCTGCGTTGCGACGTATGATGCCGGCTCATTTGAGTGGTGAAATTGACAAGCACATGGAGCTGTCCCGCGATGCCCCCGGGATGCAGGAGGCAGCCATGCTGGAGCGTATTGCAGAAGTGATTGAACAGGCATCGGACTATGATCTGGTGGTGTTTGACACGGCGCCTTCAGGTCATACGGCCCGCTTGATGGCATTGCCGGAAATGATGTCGGCGTGGACCGAAGGTTTGATCAAGAGACGAGACAAAGCAGACAGCTTTAGCGCCGTCCTCAAGAGTCTGGCCCGTGACTCCAGTGTCGGCGCAAATGCGCTGGGGGATGAACCCGCACAACAGGACCAGGATCGCGAAAGCCGGATCCGGCGCCTGTTGAATCGTCGCAAGCAACGTTTTGCGGGCTTGCGTGATGCGCTCTCCGACGCCGGCAAGACAGGTTTTGTGATCGTTCTGGCGGCGGAACGCCTGCCCGTGCTGGAGACGATAGAGCTGCATGCGCAGCTCGTTCGTGCCGGCGTGGATGTTGCCGGCCTGGTGGTGAATAAACGGCTGCCAGATGGTCTGCAGGGTTTCCTGGCAGAGCGAAAGTCGCAGGAGGATATCCATCTTGCAACATTGAATGACAGTCTGGGGCAGGTGACACGACAGGACCTGCAACTGGCACCGGCTGACGTGCTTGGAGTTGACGCGCTGCGGGCTTTTGCGAGTCAGTTCTGAGGGCGGCTGGGGAATGGTTGTAATGCTTGCGTGTTACGCATAGCATTGGTTTGACTGATTGATCCTAAACTGACAGGAGTTGGCAAATGCGGCACGATAATAATGAAAAGCTTGCAGGTAAAACCTTGGCAGCGATTGCCCTGATGGCCACACTGAGCGCTTGTGGCGGCGGCGGTGATGGCGGTGGCAATACGGTGGTCAACCAGTTGCCGGTCGCTTTTGATGCAATCAAGGTTGCCTTGATCAATAAGGCCTCAGACCCTTACTGGTCCGCTACCTGGAACAATCCACAGACTGACCGCGACTTTCGAGAGCTGGAGCATCTCGCCTATCAGGTTCAGCTTGGTGGTGAATTGCTGCAAGTGCCAGGCACGGGGCAGGCCGATGCTGAGCTTGCGGCAGATCCTCGCTGGCTGGAGTTGGCGGAACAGCTGAGCCAGGACGGTGCCCGTGCGGTCAATGCGGTGCGTAGTCGCAATACAGATTTGATGCAGCGTGCAGGTGGGCAACTGATTGAGACCTGTGAAACCTGTCACCGGGAGTTTGCTCCGGAGCTGCCAACACTGGATCAGTTAAGCAATGCTACACCTGCGCCGGGTGTATCTCTTTAACTGGTTCTTCTGACCCCCAGCTCTTCAGTTGAGCTTGAGTGTAGCGCCAGCCCGCTGGCAGGCGCTACATATACCCCTGAATTCAAGTTGCTGGCGGGCCAGTGTGAATCCAGTGTCTTTGATATTGGCGCTGAGCTCGCTGAGAATTTCTTTGCGGATACCTACTTCCTCTACACCCTTGCAGCTGTCGCAGATCAGGAATTGTGGCACCTCGTGGTCGTGCTGGCAGCGAATATGTGAACATGGCAGGTACTGGTTGGTAGTCTCCAGGCGATGGACCAGCTCATTGTCCTTGAGGAAGTTAAGCATTCGATACACAGACATGACGGACAGCGTCTTTCCGTAGAGATCTCTATAGTTGTCGGCTATCTGGTAGGCGGACAGTGGCTCTGCCGATTCCAGAACAACCTGCAGGACACGACGGCGCTTCTCGGTTAGCCGCACACCCTGTTGTGTACAGATCTGCTGAGCATGTTCAAGCGTTTTGTCGATGTCGCTGATCATGAATTAAACCCTTCGCTTGAGTGGTTTCGAATAGCTGGTGGAAATGCTCAGGAAGCTTCCTGGGCTTCGCTGACACTGTGCCACGCAGCATCCGGGCCTGGCTCAAAGTCGCCTTCAAAGCGGACCAGTTCATCGTTTTCGAAGTACAGTGTCAGGCGTTCCTGGCCACGTTCGCCGCCGCCTGGCTGGTAATTGTAGACGTAATCCCAGCGCTGCTGATTGTATGGGTCACGCACCAGCGGTGAACCCATGACAAAGATCACCTGCCGGGGCGTCATGCCAGGTTCAAGCTGGTCAACCATTTCCTGGGTAATGATATTGCCCTGTGCGATTGGAATCTTGTAGACCCCCGGGAACTGTGGCACGGGCAGGGAGGAGCACGCGCCCAGGATGAGGCATGCCATGATGGCCATTGGCGCTAAGCGCCATTTTGGATGGCGGGATGTATTCATATGATCAACCATGGATAACGGGTCCAAACTTTTAACTCACCTGATTAGAGTGCATAATAGCGTATGCAGTTGCCTGCGGTAAAACAAGGCAGGATAACACCTTTAGCCAAAAACTGTGCGAGAATCAAAATGTCCTCAGAAAATCAGGAACTACGCAAAGCGGGCCTCAAAGTCACATTGCCGAGGGTAAAGATTCTGCAATTGCTGGAAAGTTCCGAAACCCGCCACATGAGTGCTGAAGATGTCTACAAGGCATTGATTGAAGCTGGTGAGGAAGTCGGCCTGGCTACGGTGTACCGCGTGCTGACCCAGTTCGAATCGGCTGGCCTGGTAATGCGACACCGCTTCGAGGGCGGACATTCTGTTTTCGAACTTCACACAGCCGAGCACCATGACCACCTGGTCTGCAACAAGTGTGGACGTGTGGAAGAGTTTTTTGATGAGGTCATTGAGGATCGGCAGGACAAGATTGCCGCCGAATTTGGCTTCGAAATAACCGATCACAGCCTCTACCTGTACGGCATATGCTCTGAGTGTCAGCGCTCTGCCTGAGATCTGCCTAACGATTCTTTCAACTGGTACTGATAGCCGTCAGTTCCCGTGCATGGGCAAGCGACTCTTCGCTGGGCCGGCCTTTCGATCCGCTGTCGCCGCCCAGCATTCTGGCGATTTCCGTCAACCTGTCCTCTTCTTCCAGCAGCGAGACACTCGATTGTGTCTGATTGCCTTGCGTCTGCTTGCTGACAAAAAGGTGTTGATTGGCCTGGCTGGCAACCAGAGGCTGGTGGGTCACGCACAATACCTGACTGCGCGCTCCAAGTTGCTTGAGCAGCCTGCCAACAGTCCGTGCGACAGAGCCTCCAATGCCTACGTCGACCTCGTCGAATACCAGCGTTGGTGTGTCCGAAGTCATCGCCGTGATTACCTGAATGGCCAGGCTGATGCGGGACAATTCGCCTCCTGAGGCAATCTTGGCCAGAGGTTTGGCGGACTGCCCGGTGTTGGTGCTGATCAGAAACTCCGCCTGTTCCAGGCCGAAGGGCTGCGGGTGGGCGCTGTCCTGTGCGACCAGCTCAACTGAAAGCCGCGCGTCTGGCATGGCAAGTGCAGCGAGCTGCTTATTGACGGCCTCTGAGAGAAGGTCGGCTGCCTTTGAGCGCGCGGCGCTAATCTGGCTGGCCTGATCCTGCCACTCGCGCTGCAAGCGGTCGGCTGCTTCCTGTAAGTGAGTGATTGCTTCGGCGCTGCTCGCCTGAGATTGAAGTTGTTGCTGCAGCTGTGCCCGCATCTCGACCAGTGACTCGGGTCTGACTTTATGTTTGCGCGCCAGTTGATGAATCTGTCCAAGCCGTTCGTTTACTTCATTCAGTCGTTCCGGGTTGATCTCGATACTGTCGAGATGACGGTTGATCTCGCTGGCGGCCTCTTCAACCTGTATCAGGGCTGTGCTGAGCATGTCCTGAATATTCTGCAGTGCGCTGCTCTGCCCGCATTCGGCGGCCAGTGCCTGGCTGTGCTGAAGCATCTGCACAATATTGGCTTCGTCATCCTCTCGACATAGCTGAAGCAGCGCCTGCAGTTTGGCCAGGCGCGATTCGGCGTGAGTTAACTCATCAAGTTCCTGGTCGAGGCTGTCCAGCTCGTCGTCCTGCAGGTTCAGCTGGTCCAGCTCTTCCAGCTGGTATCGGGCAAGTTCAAGTTGAGCAGACTGTTCATTACTGTCATTCAGCAGGCTCTCCAGCTCTTTATGCGTCTGGCGCCACTGCTCTGCCAGTTCGCGCAGCCTGGTCGTTGCTGGCGCATGGCCAGCGTAATCATCCAGCAGCTGCTGATGGGTAGCCTTCTTGAGCAGAGAGTGATGCTCATGCTGGCTGTGTATGTCCATCAGCAGAGCGCCGAGCTCGGCTAGCGACTGCAGAGTTACTGGTGCCCCATTGATCCATGCTCTTGAGCGCCCATCGGCTGATACGCTGCGCCGGATAAGGCACTGGTCCGGATGGTCCGAATCCAGAGCGTTGTCCGCCAGCCATTGGCGCGCTGCCGTCAGTCGGGAGACATCAAACTCGGCTGTGATATCGGCACGGTCGCAGCCGCTGCGAATTGCGTCGCGGTCGGCACGATCGCCGAGGATCAGGCTCATGGCCCCCAGGATGATTGACTTGCCGGCGCCGGTTTCGCCGGTAATGGCGGTCATGCCCGCCGACAGTTCAATATCCAGGCTCTCGGCGATGGCGTAGTTGCGTATGGACAGAAGTATCAGCATTTAATTTGATTATAGTGCCTGGTTTGAAAAATCGCTGTGTTGATGCCTTGAATCATATCACGACGCCCCCATATTGAGCAGATAGCCCGCGTGGCAGAAATTCGATGAGCTACAGAATCAAGATTGCAGAGGATTGAGGTTGCATAGATATGAGTGAGCAAACGCCTGAAACCAACAAGCAGGATACAAAGGAAGAAAACTTGCAGCCGAATGACGAGGGCGTCGAGCAGGCTGCCGGCACTGAGTCTGATGGCGCACAAGAAGCCTCCGCAGACAAGCAGGATGCGGCCGGTAATGACGGGCTGACCCTGCAGCAGGCACTGGACCGCCTGGCAGAGGCGGAGGAGAAAATGGCGGCTCATCAAAGCGAAGTTCTGCGCCTGCATGCTGACATGCAAAATATTCGGCGCCGGGCCGAACAGGATGTAGAGCGAGCGCACAAATATGGCCAGGAGAAGCTGGTCTCTGAACTGTTGCCTGTCATTGACAATCTGGAGCGTGCGCTGCAGGCGGCAGCGGACAAGGATGATGAGCTGGTAACGGCACTCAAGCAGGGTGTGGAACTGACGCTGAAGAGCTTCACCAACTGTCTGCAGAAGTTCAATGTATCGGCGCTGGATCCGGTGGGTGAGCCCTTCAACCCTGAATTCCATCAGGCCATGGGCATGATGGAGAGCGATACGGCAGAGCCCGATTCCGTGGTAGCGGTTATGCAGAAAGGTTACACACTCAATGGTCGCGTGCTGCGCCCTGCCATGGTCATGGTCGCCAAGGCGCCATCAGGCGCTGGCGGTCACGATGGCGTCAGCGTCAAAGCCTGAACGGGCTTAAATAAATTTGCTGCAGCCCTTGAAATCAGCGGCTGTGAACCAATATAGAAATCAAAGGTTTTCTGGAGAGGATATTATGGGCAAGATAATCGGTATTGACCTCGGTACAACCAACTCCTGTGTCTCCATTATGGAAGGCGGCAAGGCCAAGGTCATTGAGAATGCGGAAGGGGATCGTACAACGCCGTCCGTCATCGCCTACACTAAAGATGGCGAAACGCTGGTGGGTCAGCCCGCCAAGCGCCAGTCGGTCACCAACCCCAAAAATACGCTGTTTGCCATCAAGCGATTGATTGGCCGGCAGTTTAAAGACGAAGTTGTTCAGAAAGACATCAAGATGGTGCCTTACGAAATTACCAAGGCAGATAATGGTGATGCCTGGGTTCGTGTGAACGACAACAACATGTCACCGCCCCAGATTTCAGCCCAAGTGCTGAAAAAGATGAAAAAGACTGCTGAGGATTATCTGGGCGAACCAGTCACTGAGGCGGTGGTGACGGTGCCTGCCTATTTTAACGATTCACAGCGCCAGGCAACCAAGGATGCTGGCAAAATCGCGGGCCTTGAGGTCAAGCGCATCATCAATGAGCCGACCGCAGCGGCGCTGGCTTATGGTATGGACAAGAAGTCCGGCGACAGCACCATTGCAGTATACGACCTGGGTGGTGGTACGTTTGATATATCCATCATCGAAATTGCCGAAACAGATGGTGAACATACCTTCGAGGTACTGTCGACCAATGGCGATACCTTCCTCGGTGGTGAGGATTTCGACCTGCGTCTGATCGACTACCTGGCGGATGAGTTCAAGAAAGAGTCCGGCATGGATCTGCGCAGCGATCCGCTGGCACTGCAGCGTCTGAAAGAAGCTGCTGAGAAAGCCAAGATCGAGCTGTCATCGTCACAGCAGACAGAGGTGAATCTGCCTTACATTACTGCTGATGCATCAGGTCCCAAGCACCTTGTGCAAAAGCTGACCCGTGCCAAGTTCGAATCACTGGTGGAAGAGCTGGTTGAGCGCACACTGGAGCCGGTTCGTATCGCACTGAAAGACGCTGGTCTGGATGTTGGCAAAATCAACGACGTCATTCTGGTGGGTGGTCAGACACGTATGCCTCTTGTGCAGAAAAAAGTCGCTGACTTTTTCGGCAAGGAAGCACGTCGTGACGTTAACCCGGATGAGGCGGTTGCGATGGGCGCCGCAATTCAGGCTGCCGTACTGTCAGGCGAAGTGAATGACGTACTGTTGCTGGACGTAACTCCGCTGTCTCTGGGTATCGAAACACTGGGCGGTGTAACCAGTGTGTTGATCGATAAGAACACAACGATCCCCACCAAGAAGACACAGGTCTTCTCGACGGCGGACGACAACCAGACTGCGGTGACCATTCACGTCGTGCAGGGTGAGCGCAAGCAGGCTAACCAGAACAAGTCTCTGGGCCGTTTCGACCTGAGCGATATCCCGCCGGCACCGCGTGGCATGCCACAGATTGAAGTAGCATTCGACCTCGATGCCAACGGTATTCTGAACGTATCTGCCAAAGACAAGGCGACGGGCAAAGAACAGTCGATTGTCATCAAGGCGTCCAGCGGTCTGACCGACGAAGAGATCGAGCGTATGGTCAAGGATGCCGAAGCTAACGCAGCGGAAGACAAGAAGTTTGAGCAACTGGTGACAGCCCGCAATACAGCCGATGGACTGATCCATGCCACCCGCAAAACACTTGCTGATGCCGGTGACAAGGTGGACGCTGATGAAAAGGCCAAGATTGAGTCTGCCATCAACGATCTGGAAGAGGCCATGAAAGCTGGCGAGCTTGAGCAGATCGAGGAAAAGACCAAAGCCTTGACCGAAGCATCATCAGGCCTGGCTCAGAAGATGTATGCTGAGCAGCAGGGTGCCGCCGGAGCTGCAGATGCTGGTGCTGATGACGCTGGAGCCAACGACAAGTCCTCAGGCGCGGATGACGCAGTGGATGCGGAGTTCGAGGAAGTGAAGGACGATAAATAAGATACTGGCTGACGGACTATGTCGAAAAAAGATTATTACGAAGTACTGGGTGTAGCCCGCGATGCGTCGGAGGCCGATATCAAAAAGGCCTACCGGCGCGTTGCCATGAAGCATCACCCTGACAGGAATGCCGGCAACAAAGAGTCGGAAGAACTGTTCAAACAGGCCAACGAAGCATTTGAAGTGCTGTCCGACCCGGATAAACGTGCCCGCTACGACCAGTACGGGCACGCTGGTGTTAACCAGCAGGGTGGTGCTCATGGAGCCGGTGATTTCGGTGATATCTTCAGTGATATCTTTGGAGACATCTTTGGTGGAGGCGGCCGCGCTGGTGGCGGCCGCAGCGGAGTCCGCAAGGGCTCGGATCTGCGCTACAACCTGGAGCTGAATCTGGAAGACGCCGTCAAGGGAACAACGGTCAAGATTCGCATTCCAACCGCGGTCACCTGTGATAGCTGTGACGGCACAGGCGCCAAAAAAGGTTCGGCGCCCGTTGACTGTTCAACCTGCAACGGCCTGGGTCAGGTTCGAATGCAGCAGGGATTTTTCTCTGTGCAGCAGACCTGTCCACGCTGTCATGGCAGTGGCAAGCAGATCAAGGATCCCTGTAACTCCTGCCACGGCCGCGGTCAGGTTGAAGAGCAGAAGACTCTCTCGGTTAAAGTGCCTGCGGGCGTGGATGAGGGTGACCGAATCCGTCTCACCGGCGAAGGTCAGGCCGGTGTAAACGGAGGACCTCCCGGCGACCGGTACGGGCAGAGTCACATGCGCCCTCACAAAATATTTGTGCGGGAAGGCCGAGACCTGCACTGCGAAATTCCGATCAGTTTCGTTGATGCGGCTCTGGGAGGGGAACTTGAAGTCCCGACTCTCGATGGCCGTGTCAAACTGAAAATTCCTGCCGAGACACAAACCGGGAAATTATTCCGTCTGCGTGGCAAGGGCGTCAGTTCTGTCAGAGGTGGTGGCCCGGGCGACCTGCTGTGTCGGGTTGTGGTGGAAACGCCAGTCAAACTGACGCGCCGCCAGAAAGAATTGCTGCAGGAGTTTCAGACCATCGGAGATACCGAAGGTCAGCAGTCTCCAAAGAAAACCAGTTGGTTTGATGGCGTGAAGAAGTTCGTCGACGATCTTCGTGCCTGAATCGTGACTGTGCTGCCCGGCCCGCTGGCTAAACGCCTGCAGGGCCGGGCAAGTTGCCATCCGGGCCTACACTCAGTGGCCCGCTGAAAACAAGTCCTAGTTCAACTTCTCCAGCAAGCGTAAGTGCTGCTCCGGATCCAGTCGTGGGCCGAACTCAGTGACCACCGTTGCTGATGCCAGACTGGCAAGTTCACCGGCTTTCTGGAATGACATGCCCTGTGTGATGCCATAAAGAAATGCACCGGAAAACATGTCTCCCGCCCCGTTTGTGTCCACCGCCTTGACGCTGTGTGGCGCAATATCAATGTAATTCTGACCATCGAATAATAACGCGCCTCTGGCACCACGTGTAATCACAAAGCTAGTGGCCACTGTGGCAATTTTTTTACAGGCTTTTTCGAAATCGTCTTCGTCGGCCCAGATCTTGGCCTCCTGCTCATTGCAGAACAGCAGGTCGACGCCATCACCAAGCACTTCATTAACCCCATCTTTAAAATACTCGACCATCGCAGGATCGGAGAAGGTCAATGCCGTCTTGACGCCATGCTGCTCTGCGCAGGCCTTCAGTTTTTTTGCAGCCGCGCGCGCCGAATCAGATGTAACCAGATAACCCTCGATATATACGAATTTGGCCTGAGCCACGATTTCTTCCTGAACGTCTGACGGGGAGACCTGCGATGAGATGCCCAGGTGTGTCAGCATGGTCCGTTCAGCATCAGGTGTCACCATGACCAGGCAGCGGCCAGTCATACCAGGTTCGCGCTGAGCGCCCAGATTGGTGCTGATGTTATGGTCGCCAAGGGCGCTTACGTAAAAGTCGCCTGTCTCATCATTGGCTACTTTGCAGGCATAGAATGTTTTACCACCAAACTGGCTTACGGCGTATAGCGTGTTGGCAGCGGAACCGCCACCGGCCTGCTTTTTCAACGGATAGCGCTGGCTCAGCAGGTCCAGAATGACCTGCTGGGGGTGCTCATCCATCAGTGTCATGAAGCCTTTCTCGATACCTGCTTCGACAAAAAAGTTGTCGTCTACTTCGAATTCTTTGTCGACCAGCGCATTGCCGATGCCGTACACGTCATATGTTGTCATTGATAGTTCCTGATTTTGGTTCCTGATGTGTCACAGAGCGGCAAAAGCTTTTTTGGCAGCTGCCAGAGTCAGTTCGATTTCTTTGTCGCCATGCGCAGCTGAAACAAAACCAGCTTCAAAAGCAGATGGCGCCAGGTAGATGTTATTTTCCAGCATCAAATGGAAGTAGCGCTTGAATTGCTCCACGTTGCAGGCCATGACCTGGTCGAAACGTGTTACCTGCTCTTCCTCCGAGAAGAAACATCCAAACATGCCTCCCACCTGATTGGTTGTGAAGGGTATGCCAGCGGCGTCTGCCAGTTCCTGGAGGCCGGCCAGCATCTGCGCGGTGCGTGCGGTCAGCTGGTCATGGAAACCGGGTCGCTGGATCTCTGTCAGCATGGCCAGGCCAGCCGCCACTGCGAGCGGGCTGCCCGCCAGTGTGCCGGCCTGGTAAACTCCACCGAGTGGAGCAATACAATTCATGATCTCGGCCTTGCCACCGAAAGCGCCCACCGGCAAGCCTCCGCCTATAACTTTGCCCAATGTAGTCAGGTCGGGTGTCACACCATAAACCGACTGGGCTCCACCCAGTGCGGTTCTGAATCCAGTCATGACTTCATCAAATATCAGCACTGCGCCATACTTGGTGCAAAGCTCGCGCATCGCCTCCAGGAATCCGGGCACTGGTGGTACCAGGTTCATGTTGCCGGCTACTGGCTCCACAATGACGCAGGCAATTTCCTCGCCCCGTTGATCGAATAACTCGCGCATGCCGTCGATATCATTGTAGGTCAGCACAAAGGTCTGATCTGTGTACGATGTCGGCACACCCAAAGAGTCAGGCTCGCCAAGTGTCAGTGCCCCTGAGCCGGCTTTGACCAGTAATCCGTCAACATGGCCATGATAGCAGCCCTCAAACTTGACCACCTTGTCGCGGCGGGTGTAACCGCGTGCCAGGCGAATGGCGCTCATGGTTGCCTCAGTACCGGAGGTTACCAGGCGGACCTTTTCTATGGACGGAACCAGCTTGCAGATGGTTTTGGCGATCTCTACTTCCGCTGCTGTTGAGGCCCCATATCCGAGGCCCTTGTTCAGCTGCAGCTGCAGTGCCTGAATGACGGACGGATGGCAATGGCCGAGAATCATGGGGCCCCAGGCGCCAACAAAGTCTACGTAACGGTTTTCGTCTTCGTCTATCAGGTAAGCACCCTGTCCGCCACTGAAAAAAAGTGGCGTGCCGCCCACACCGCGGAATGCCCGGACCGGTGAATTAACGCCACCGGGGATATACTGTTGAGCTTCTTCGAACAGGGCCGCAGAGCGTTTGGGGTCGTGGTGGGGTACGTGTGATTCAGTCATATCGGGTTTAATCCTTCTGTCTGGATGTTCTGTCAGGCAAATAATTGGGCCAGGGCTTCGGCTCGTTTTTTTACATCTGGCTTGGCGAACAGGTAATGAATGACTGCCAGCATGTCGGCACCAAGATCCAGCAAAGCGCCGCCATTATCAGCAGTGACACCGCCAATCGCGACTATTGGCAAAGTCGTCAACTGTCTTACGCGTCGCAAGTCATTCAGGTTTGCAGCTGGTGCATCAGGTTTGGTCTCTGACGGGAAAAACCGGCCAAGAGCAATATAACTTGCACCTTCCTGTTCTGCTTTGACTACAAGCTCGTCCCGATTGTGGCAGGTGATGCCGATAATGGCATCCGGGCCGAGTGTGCGTCTGGCCTGCACAAGGCTGGTGTCACTCTGGCCAAGATGCACACCTGCTGCGCCGGCCGCCAGGCACAATTCAATGTCATCGTTGATCAGCAGCATTGCGCCGAATTTGCTGCAGAGGGCCTGCAGGCTCGTCGCTTCGCCAAGTCGCACTGACCAGTCTGCACTCTTGTTACGGTACTGGACCAGGCTCACACCACCTGCCAGGGCCTCTTCGACTGCAGGAAGCAATCGCTTCTCGCCGAGCAGCTTTGCGTCAGTGATTGCATATACGCCGCGAAGCATTTGCGCCTGCTGGTCGGTCAAAAGTTTAATCCTGGGTTGTCTGCACCGCCCGCCATTCTAGCAAAGCAGGCGGCCGTATCATATCTCAAGCGGATACCGGCGATTGGGAATGAGCTGTCCGGCACCAGGCTGCCAGCCGTACTTGATGGCTTGCCAGGTGAAGTCCTGCGCCAGGCTGGCGGCGTCTGTGACGATATGGCCCTGAGCAAGATACGACGCCAACGCTGCGGCCAGTGTGCATCCGGAACCGTGATACTCCCCGGGCTGGCGTGCCCATTGCCACTGAGAGGGTTCGTCGCCCTTTTGGCCAGAGTAGAGGCGGTTGGTGATCAGCTCGCCGGGTTCGTGACCGCCCGTCACAAGTACATGTTTCGCACCGGCCTGCAGCAATCTTTCGGCCGCCTCTGACTGAGAATCAGATCCCTTGGCGAGCCGGAAAAGTTCATGGGTATTGGGAGTCATGATGGTGGCGTGAGGAGCGATCTGTTCGAGATAGAGGTCGATAATATCGACGGCGCCAAAATCATAGCCGCCTCCCGCGATCAATACCGGGTCCGCAACCACTGGGACGTCGCGCAACTGCTTGAGAATGTCCGCCACCACACGGACATTGTCGGGACCATCAAGCAGGCCGATCTTGACTGCCGAAATGCTGAGGTCGGACAGGAGTGATTCGACCTGGTGACGCAATATTTCGCCGCTAACGGGCTGTGTGGCCTGCACGTTCTGGGTGTTCTGAACCGTCAGTGATGTAATGACCGGCAGGCAGTGTGAGCCGGTCATCAGCATTGCCTCCATGTCCGCCTGAATGCCGGCACCACCACTGGGATCCAGTCCGCTCAGACACAGCACCATGGGTTTTGTATGCGCTGACCTGCTCAAAACGGTTTTACCACGGCCAGGATGACAATCGCGACCAGGGCGAACACTGGCACTTCATTGTAGATGCGAAAGAACTTGTGGCTGTGAGTGTTGCGATCGTCGCGAAACCGTGCCCAGAACCAGCCGCAGCTGATGTGGTAAGCGATCAGCAGGGCAACGATGACGAGCTTCACGTGCAACCAGCCCTGGCGCAGATAAAAATCCGGTGCGCTATAGATCAGCCAGGCGCCGAAGAACACAGTGGCCACGGCAGATGGCGTCATGATGCCCCTGTACAGCTTGCGCTCCATGATAACAAAGCGCTCTTTGCTGATGGGGTCGTCGCTCATGGCGTGATAGACAAATAGCCGCGGCAGATAAAAAATACCTGCAAACCAGCAGATTACCGAGATCAAATGAAATGCTTCCAGCCAGGCCATGTCTGTCCTTCAAAAACTTGGATTGATGAATTCACGATTATGCAGATGGCAGCAGCCTGAGTACAGCCGCATCCGGCAAAAAGCTGCTCGCTGGTGTTAGAATACGGAACAAAGCCATTATTGGGATCGGGAGAAAGTTGTGATCAAAGTCGGAATTGTCGGTGCCACCGGATACACAGGCGTTGAATTGCTGCGCTTGCTGGCGCTTCGCGATGACGTGCGAATAGACGTTGTCACCTCGCGCGAGCTTGAGGGGACCTCTGTAGCAGACCTGTTCCCTAATTTGCGGGGGTATCTTGATATCCGCTTTACGGTTCCTGACGATGATGCGTTGGCTGCCTGCGATGTGGTGTTTTATGCCACACCCCATACCGTTGCGATGAAAAGTGCGGCAAGCCTCATGGCGCGCGGCGTGCGGATAATCGACCTGTCGGCCGATTTTCGCCTGAAAGATCGCGAGCTTTGGGAGAAGTGGTATAAAGAGGAGCATGAAAGCCCGGAGCTGATCGAAAAGGCTGTTTATGGCCTGCCCGAAGTCAATCGTGCCGCGATTCGCGATGCACAGCTGATTGCTGTTCCGGGTTGTTATCCGACAGCTGTGCAGTTGGGCCTCATTCCCTTGCTGGAAAAAGGCCTGGTAGATCCAGCGCATTTGATTGCCGATGCCAAGTCGGGTGTCAGCGGCGCTGGCCGCGGCGCCAAAGTGGGCAGTCTCCTGTGTGAGGCATCAGAGTCGATGAGCGCCTATGGCGTGGCGGGGCATCGTCATTTACCCGAGATTTCTCAGGGGTTGCGAAATGCGGCAGGCACGGATGTTAATCTGACCTTTATTCCACATCTGACACCGATGATTCGCGGCATTCATGCGACTCTTTATGCCAGGCCGACCTCTGAGGTGACGGCGCAGCAACTACAGAGTCTGTTTGAAGATCGCTACCGCGATGAACCGTTTGTAGATGTGATGCCAGCTGGTAGCCATCCAGCTACACGCAATGTCAAAGGCTCGAACCGTTGCCAGATAGCTGTTCACTATCTGGCTGACAGCGATACCATTGTGGTTCTATCGGTCATCGACAATCTGGTTAAAGGTGCCTCCGGGCAGGCGGTGCAGAATATGAACATCATGTTTGGTCTCAGTGAGCGCAGCGGTCTGGACACGCTGTCGCTGTTACTGTAAACGACACGCTGATTGGCGATGCCTGGGGCCGTCAAGGGTAGCAAGCAATATCGGATGCGGGTTGTCAGGTATCGGCCATGGCAGCCGTATATCCTCGGTCTGGCTGCTCTGGTTATTATTGCCCTGGCCGCTGCGGCTGGCTACTGGTATGGCAGCGACGATCGCCAGCAACTGGCGCAGCAGCTCGCCCAATTGCGCGCGATGGAGCCGGAGAATGCCACCCAGCTAACGAACCTGCAGGCACAGCTCGCCGTCAGTGAACGCAATCGCGAACTTGATCAGCAGGCACTGAGCCAGGCACAGACGACAATCGCGTCCCTGCGTGAAAGCAATATCGAGTTGCAGCGTGACAACGGGCTCTACCGACAGGTAATGAGCCTGGCAAGCAGTGCGACGCCCGCGCTGACTATTGTTCAGTTCAAGCTCTCGGATGTAGCGCAGGTAGAACGTGGCTACGCCTATCAATTACTGGTTGCAGTACATGGCAATCAGGATGCTGTGGTGGACGTAGAAGCCAACATAGTTATCAATGGTGAGCTGGCCGGTGAGCCGCAATCGTTTGATCTGGATACCATCGCAGTGCTGCCTCAGGAGCTGAAGGCAAGCTTTAACTATCTGTATCGCTTTTCCGGCAGCATTGTGTTGCCCGAGGGGTTTGTACCGACAGCGGCAGAAATAAGTGTTGCGGATGCGAGCGCGACACTGCCTGCTTCGTCTATCAATGCCGAATGGCAACAACAGGGGCCCGTTCATGTTCAAATCGAATGACAACAAGCTGGTATCCAAAAGTCGAACCGACGCACATACGCTGATTTCGGTAGATACCGAGGTGACCGGTAACCTTGCCTTCAAGGGGGAGTTGATTATCGAAGGGCTGGTGGTTGGGGACATCAAGGCTGCCGATGATAGCGCGGCCGTATTGCGAATAGCAGAGACAGGACGGGTCAATGGCAACATCAGCGTTCCCAACGCTGTGGTTAATGGCGAAATAGAAGGTGACGTCAAAGTTGCCTCCCACCTTGAACTTGCAGCAAAAGCCCGCATTACTGGCTCAGTGCAGTATCGATTGCTGGAAATGGTGGCGGGCGCCCAGGTGAACGGCAGTCTTGTCTGCGGTGATGAGGCTAAGTCTCAATTGAGAGCCCTGACGCACGATGATGGCGCCCATTCCAGTGTCGCCCAGGGCAGCTGAAGCTGCTGCATAATAGTTGACTAAAATACTCGGATATGTCCATAATTTCGTGAGAAATATTCTGCAGTTGTTTTGAGTAAGTTGAAATATGTCCACGGTACAGACACACGATCCGGTCATTATTGCGTTAACAGATAACGCGGCCGACAAAGTAAAAAGCCTGATCGAGGAAGAAGGCAAGCCATCCCTGAAGTTACGCGTATTCGTAACCGGCGGCGGTTGCTCAGGTTTTCAGTACGGTTTCAGCTTTGACGAGGAAGTTGGGGACGAAGATACCGTGGTGGATCACAAGGGGGCAACCCTGCTGGTTGATCCATTGAGTTATCAGTATCTGGTCGGCGCGCGCGTCGACTATGTCGAGAATCTTGAAGGCTCACGTTTTGTTGTCAACAATCCAATGGCAGCCACTACCTGTGGTTGTGGCTCGTCGTTCTCCATCTGAAACGACCTATCTCTCCGACTGATAAATACCACCCAGAATCACGGGGCTGCGTGATCCGGTCAGTTTGCTGCAGTCTAAGGCAATGCCGCCGATAGTATTGCTGGCCAGCCATGCAAAGGTCGCAGCCTCTACCCAGTCGGCCGGCATACCGAGATGATCGCTGGAGACTACCTGATAGGTCGGGAGTTCGGTCTGCAATTGCGACATCAGGCTGCGATTGTGGGCGCCTCCACCACACACTGCGATTATGCCTGCATCTGTTGATTGGTCTACGCAGCCCGCGACAGCTTCGGCGATACTGAGAGCTGTAAGCTGCAGTAGAGTGCGTTGTACATCCTCTGGTGCATAGCTGGCGACGCCCTCCAGCTGCAGAGCCTGTTGCATCGCACTCCCAAGCCAGCGAGCGTTGAACAATTCTCGACCGGTGCTTTTTGGGGCTGGTAGCGAGAAATAGGGTTCCGCCATCAAGACCGAAAGCAGTGCTGGCAGCACCTGACCACTGGCGGCCCATGCGCCATCAGCATCGTAGGGCTTGCCGTAATACTGCTCTATCCACAGATCCATCAGGACATTGCCGGGACCGGTATCAAACCCTGTTGGACAGGCAGCAGGATTCATATCCACAACTGTAATATTGGCCATGCCGCCAATATTCAGCACCAGGGTGTGCTGCTCTGGAGAATGAAAGAAGTGCTGATGAAACAGGGGAGCCAGCGGCGCACCCTGACCTCCCATCGCCATGTCGCGCTGGCGAAAATCGGCAACGGTTGTCACGCCAGTAAGTGCAGCGATGGTGTTCGGGTCCCCCAGCTGAAGACTGAAGGTGTGAGTGCCTTGCGGCTGGTGATAGATGGTCTGTCCATGACTGCCTATGGCGACTATCTGACCTGCGGTCAGTCCTTCCTGTCGCATCAGCGCATTGGCTGCCGCCGCAAAGGCCTTGCCGATTGCGACGTCGGTGTCGCCAAGATCCGATAGTGATACCTGTCCATCATGGCAGATGGCCAGAATCTTTGAGCGAAGCGCGGGCGAGTATTCGAGCGCCTGCGTGGCCAGCAGCTGGGTACCCTCAGGACCGGTTTCAATCAGAGCGCAGTCAATGCCGTCGACACTGGTGCCGGATATAAGCCCAATATAAAGCCCGGCCGGCCCGTGGCGGGCTGAACTCGAAGGATCCGCCCGGGTGCTCACTAGTGTTCCAGCGACGGCAGTGCTGGTCCGGCCAGTGTCAGCAGGCGACTGTCGGCACTGGATGGTGGGAAGCGCTCAATAATTGCTCTTGAACGCTCCAGGAATCTCGGCATTTCAGCAGGCTCCAGTGTAACGGCTTGGGGCAGCTGATCGACGATAGTGCGTGGGTCCTTGTGAACGCCGCTCACCAGGAATTCATAATGCAGGTGCGGGCCAGTGGCGCCGCCAGTGGCACCAACGTAACCAATTACCTGGCCTTGTCTGACCCGGCTGCCTTTGCGAATACCATCGGCATAGTCATTCAGGTGCGCGTACTTGGTCTCGTAGGAGCCGTGATGTTCAATAACGACCAGCTTGCCAAATGAGCCATTGCGGGCTGCCCAGGTTACAGTGCCGTCCGCAGTTGCGCGTACTGGTGTTCCAGTCGGTGCTGCGTAGTCGGTGCCCTTATGCGCACGTATGGTGTTCAGAATTGGGTGGCGGCGGTTCGGGTTGAAATTGGAGCTGATTCTGAATACATCCAGCGGGTTCCTGAGGAAGGCCTTCTGCATGCTTTCGCCAGTTGGGCTGAAGAAGCCGCTTTCACCCTGGGTGTTTTCATATCGGACCGCGATATGCTCGCGACCGCGGTTGATGAATTGTGCACCTATTATTTCACCAGGGCCGACGTATTCGCCGTCGAGATACTTTTCCTGATAAATGATACTGAAGCGGTCGCCCTGTCGCGGATCGAGCAGGAAGTCGATTACGCCACCAAACACATCGGCCATACCCATGATGACATTGGCGGGGATATCGGCTCGTTGTGCGGCCAGGAACAGGCTGTCTGATATCTCGCCCTGTCTGACGACTTCCCGGATATCTGGAGTCCGCAAAACCGGCTCAACTTCATAACGTGCGTCGTAGCGCTTGTAGACAAAGCCTTCCAGTGGGGACGTCAGAACCTGCAGTTGTCGCAGTTCGCCGGGGCTGGGAATGTGAAAGCTCAGTTGATAGCCAGGCCGAAGACGGTTCAGCACAGTGGCTTCATCTGTGGTGTCGATCAGCCGGTGCAGCTCCTGAGCCGAGAGGCCCACTTCGTTGAAAATAGATGAAAGTGTGTCGCCGGGGGCGACCGTCAATTCCGTCCAGCCGTGATTTTTAGGCTGCATGGGGCCAATCATTGGTTGCGGCCCGACCTGATCTGCCAGCTGGCTCTGCATCGAAGCCAGTCTTGGCAATTGCTGGTCGGATGCCAGTCTGTCCCCGTGGGCGGACTCTTCCGGCATCATTGTTGTGACGGCAAACAGCACTGCGCTGAGTATGCTCGCGAGCACAATATGCTGTCGGGGAATCTGTTTCAGGCTGAGACGCTTGCCCTGCTGGGGCCCGGGTATGGCGCTGGCTTGGTATCGCTTCTGAAGCGTTGGCTTTTTGCGAGGTACGGTTGTTCTTTGGTGTATCGGTTCCATGGAATTCTTGTTGTCTCGATATTACTGGCTGGCGGACCAAATTATCCCCCAATTCTTAAGGCTTTCACGGGCAAGGTCAAGTCTTATTCCAACGTATGGTGTAGAATTGTCCGCCTTGTAGAAACTCGATGATTGGAATGACCGATATGTCTGTAAATAAAGTGGAAATTGTTGCCGATCTGGAGGCGCGTGGTTTGATCGCCCAGACGACTTCCGGAGATGAATTAAAAGCGCACCTGGCGGGTGGTAGCCGCACTCTGTATAGCGGCTTTGACCCGACGGCAGACAGTCTTCATATTGGCCATCTGGTTCCATTGCTGGTGCTGCGCCGCTTTCAGCTGGCCGGCCATAAACCCCTGGCTCTGGTCGGCGGTGCGACTGGCATGATTGGTGACCCCAGCTTTAAGGCGGCCGAGCGGCAGTTAAACTCTGTTGAAGTGATCAGCGGTTGGGTGTCCAGCCTTAAAGCGCAGCTGGAGCAGTTTCTCGACTTTGACTGCGGTGCTGCATCGGCAGTGGTGGTAAACAATCTGGATTGGACCAAGCAGCTCAGTGTGCTGGATTTTCTACGGGATGTTGGCAAGCATTTTTCGGTCAATGCAATGATTCAGAAAGAGTCGGTCAAGCAACGCATCGAAAGAGAGGGCTCAGGCATCTCCTTTACTGAGTTCAGTTACATGATTCTGCAGTCCTATGATTTTGCGCAGCTCTATCACCAGCACAACTGTACTTTACAGGTCGGTGGCAGTGATCAGTGGGGCAACATTACCGGCGGTATTGATCTGACCCGCCGGCTTTATCAGGGGCAGGTGTATGGCTTGACTGTGCCGCTGGTCACCAAGGCCGATGGGCAGAAGTTCGGCAAGACTGAAACGGGCACTGTGTGGCTGAACGCGGAAAAGACATCTCCCTATGCTTTTTATCAGTTCTGGTTAAATGCCGCAGATGCGGACGTCTATAAATTTCTGCGCTACTTTACGTTTCTGACGCCGGCACAGATTGATGAAATCGAGGCCGCCGATGTGGGTGCCAGCGGTCGGCCGCAGGCGCAGGGCATTCTGGCGCGCGAGGTGACTGGACTGGTCCATGGGCAAGAAGGTGTAGAGGCGGCCGAGCGAATCAGTTCGGCTCTGTTCTCGGGCAGGCTGGATGATCTGCGGGAACAAGATTTCGAGCAGCTGCGTCTGGATGGCTTGCCAGCCACAGATATAGGTGGCGAAGCGCTCACGCTGGTTCAGGCACTGGTGGACAGCGGGCTGGCGCAGTCCAATCGTGTCGCCAGGGAGTTTATTAATGCCGGTGCCGTGTCAGTGAATGGGGAAAAGATCTCCGACCTTGAGGCGAGCATTGGTCGCGAGCAGGCTCGCTTTGGTCGCTTCATTATCCTCAAGCGCGGCAAGAAGCAGTTTCATCTATTACGTATTTGCTAGTGTTGCGGCGCGATTTAAAGAAAATGACAGTGCTGTCATAAAAATCGCTTGCAGGCATCAAAAACTGTGGCATAATGCGCGCCCCTGACAGCTGAAGGGCAACTTCAGCAGGCAGGCCCGGTAAGGAATTTTGATCGACGGTTGATCAAAAAATTGTTCGAAAAAAGCCTTGCCAGACTGATTCAAACGCGTATAATACGCGGCCTCTTAGCCACGAAGGCTTCGAGGAAAGGTTCTTTAAAAGACAGAGATTAAGTAATAGAGGTGGGTGCTTGTCGAGGTGTTTTTGCGTCATTTCGTAAAGATATCAAAGGTAAGCAACTGCGTTAATTATTGAGTTAATTATTTAAGTCTTATAGACAGTAGTTGTGACTTTGAGCGTGATTTGGCTGGGGAGTTATTCGGTTAAGTAGTACGAATAATGAAACCGGCACAAAACTTAAACTGAAGAGTTTGATCATGGCTCAGATTGAACGCTGGCGGCAGGCTTAACACATGCAAGTCGAGCGGAAACGATGGGAGCTTGCTCCCAGGCGTCGAGCGGCGAACGGGTGAGTAACGCGTAGGAATCTGCCTGATAGAGGGGGATAGCCCGGGGAAACTCGGATTAATACCGCATACGCCCTACGGGGGAAAGCAGGGGATCTTCGGACCTTGCGCTATCAGATGAGCCTGCGTCGGATTAGCTAGTTGGTAGGGTAAAGGCCTACCAAGGCGACGATCCGTAGCTGGTCTGAGAGGATGATCAGCCACACCGGAACTGAGACACGGTCCGGACTCCTACGGGAGGCAGCAGTGGGGAATATTGGACAATGGGGGAAACCCTGATCCAGCCATGCCGCGTGTGTGAAGAAGGCCTTCGGGTTGTAAAGCACTTTAAGCAGGGAGGAAAGGGCAACGGCTAATATCCGTTGCAGTTGACGTTACCTGCAGAATAAGCACCGGCTAACTTCGTGCCAGCAGCCGCGGTAATACGAAGGGTGCAAGCGTTAATCGGAATTACTGGGCGTAAAGCGCGCGTAGGCGGTTTGGTAAGTGTGATGTGAAAGCCCAGGGCTCAACCTTGGAACTGCATCACATACTGTCAGACTAGAGTACGGGAGAGGGGGGTAGAATTCCACGTGTAGCGGTGAAATGCGTAGAGATGTGGAGGAATACCGGTGGCGAAGGCGGCCCCCTGGATCGATACTGACGCTGAGGTGCGAAAGCGTGGGGAGCAAACAGGATTAGATACCCTGGTAGTCCACGCCGTAAACGATGTCAACTAGCCGTTGGGGACGTAATGTCTTGAGTGGCGCAGCTAACGCACTAAGTTGACCGCCTGGGGAGTACGGTCGCAAGATTAAAACTCAAATGAATTGACGGGGGCCCGCACAAGCGGTGGAGCATGTGGTTTAATTCGACGCAACGCGAAGAACCTTACCTGGTCTTGACATCCAGAGAACTTTCCAGAGATGGATTGGTGCCTTCGGGAACTCTGAGACAGGTGCTGCATGGCTGTCGTCAGCTCGTGTCGTGAGATGTTGGGTTAAGTCCCGTAACGAGCGCAACCCTTGTCCTTATTTGCCATCATTAAGTTGGGCACTCTAAGGAGACTGCCGGTGACAAACCGGAGGAAGGTGGGGACGACGTCAAGTCATCATGGCCCTTACGACCAGGGCTACACACGTGCTACAATGGATCGTACAAAGGGTTGCCAAGCCGCGAGGTGGAGCTAATCCCATAAAACGTTTCGTAGTCCGGATTGGAGTCTGCAACTCGACTCCATGAAGTCGGAATCGCTAGTAATCGTAAATCAGAATGTTACGGTGAATACGTTCCCGGGCCTTGTACACACCGCCCGTCACACCATGGGAGTGGGTTGCAAAAGAAGTGGGTAGTCTAACTTCGGAGGACGCTCACCACTTTGTGATTCATGACTGGGGTGAAGTCGTAACAAGGTATCCGTAGGGGAACCTGCGGCTGGATCACCTCCTTAAACAGAAAGCGCAAGGCATCTCGGCCAAGTGCTCACCTCTATTACTTAATCCTGAATTTTTTAGAACCCCAGGGTCGTTGCTCGATAGCGGCTGACCTGACACGGATTCGGGTCTGTAGCTCAGTTGGTTAGAGCGCACCCCTGATAAGGGTGAGGTCGGCCGTTCAAATCGGCCCAGACCCACCATATTAGTGTGTCCGGTTTGCAGTTTTGTGACCGGCCACTGATAGTCCCTGGATCCTGTAGATTCAGGTAAGTGTTCTTTAACAATCGATGAATGAAGACATAGTTTGTTGGTTGATCGTCTTTGCAGTTTAAAGATGGTTGATCGATGGAATGTGTATGCTGTTCTTATACAAGCGCAAAAAATCTGTACGATGATCGAAGGCGAGTTTGGTTGTGTAGCGTTAGGCTTTTAAAGAGTCTGAGGTTATATGGTCAAGCAATTAAGCGTACGTGGTGGATGCCTTGGCAGCCAGAGGCGATGAAGGACGTGGTAGGCAACGAAATGCTTCGGGGAGCCGTCAAAC
>Ga0189278_10299_pt1 | contig 27005 bp, 26 predicted proteins | sample N26A9minimetaG_FD_130326 | JGI IMG/M metagenome (GOLD analysis project Ga0189278, IMG submission 130326) | Marine microbial communities from the Costa Rica Dome - N26 A9 mini metaG | ecosystem: Environmental > Aquatic > Marine > Oceanic > Photic zone | place: Costa Rica: the Eastern Pacific...
ATTCGAACTTGTCCACCGCCTTCATCAGGCCGATGTTGCCTTCCTGAATGAGATCAAGGAACTGCAAACCGCGGTTGGTGTATTTCTTGGCAATCGAGATCACCAGACGCAGGTTCGCCTCGACCATTTCCTTCTTGGCCTGACGGGCTTCTTTCTCGCCCTTCTGAACCTGCTGCACGATGCGGCGGAATTCAGAGATGTCGAGACCCACATATTGACCGACCTGCGCCATGTCGGCGCGCAGCTCTTCGACCTTGTCGGCAGAGCGTTCGATGAACATCTGCCAGCCGCGACCGGATTTGTCGGCCATCCGCTCCATCCAGTTGGGATCCAGCTCGTAGCCGCGATAGGCGTCGACAAATTCCTTGCGGTTGATGCGGGCCTGGTCGGCGAGTTTGACCATGGCGGAGTCGATCTGCATGATCCGGCGGTTGATGCCGTAAAGCTGGTCGATCAGCGCCTCGATACGGTTGTTGTGCAGATGCAGCTCGTTGACCAGCAACACGATCTCGGACCGCAGTTTCTGATATTTGTCTTCCTGCTTGCTGGAGAACGATCCATCCTCGTTCAGCGTGGCAGAAATCCGGCTGTCCTGCATTTCGCTCAGCTTGGCGTAATCGTCGGCGATGATGTCCAGCGCTTCCAGGACCTGCGGTTTCAGCGCCGCTTCCATGGCCGCCAGGCTCATGTTGGCCTGTTCGTCCTCGTCATCGTCGTCATCGCTGGCAATCGGGTTGCCGTCTGCGTCCAGTTCCTGCTTGTCGTCGTCCGACTTGGAGTCCGCAGCACCCCCGGGGGCCACCACGGGTGCAGTTACCTCCTCGTCGCCCAGCTGGTTGCCGAATGTCGCCTCAAGGTCGATCACATCGCGCAGCAGGATGTCCTCGGACAGCAGTTCGTCGCGCCAGATGGTGATCGCCTGAAAGGTCAGCGGGCTTTCACACAGGCCCGCGATCATGGTGTTGCGGCCGGCCTCGATCCGCTTGGCGATGGCGATTTCGCCCTCGCGGGACAGCAGTTCGACGCTGCCCATCTCGCGCAGGTACATGCGCACCGGGTCATCGGTGCGGTCCAGTTTCTCGGCGGTGCCGGAGGACAGCGCAACTTCCTTGGCGCTGTCGGTGGTGGCCAGTTCGGTGGACCCCTTGGCGTCCTCCTCCTCGGCGTCTTCATCCTCGATGACGTTGATGCCCATTTCGGACAGCATCGACATCACATCCTCGATCTGTTCGGAAGAGACCTGATCAGGGGGCAGAACGGTGTTCAGCTGGTCATAGGTGATATAGCCCCGTTCCCGCGCCTCGGAGATCATCTTCTTGACGGCGGCCTGGCTCATATCCAGCGAATGACCGCTGTCGGAGTCGTCCCGTTTGGTATCTTCGTTGGTGTCCTTAGCGGCCATGAACGTCCTCCAGCGCGGTTGCGCGAATCAGTGTGGTGATTCGGTTGTCGCGAATCATGCGGGGTTTGCGGTGATTCTTAAACCCGTTGTACTGCTTTTTCCCCAAGAGCCTGCGAAAAGGTCACTTTTCAACTGCGGCCCTTGGGTTTTTCATAGGTAATGTTCTCAAGCAGCGCGTCCAGCGCGCTGCGTTCATCGCGGGACATGCGTGCGCCATTCTCGCCCACCTCATATTCCGCCTTGTCTTCCTGCCCCGACCTCGTGGCCTGATCCGCGCTGCGCACAGCCTCGCTCAACCGCCAGGTCAGCCCTTCGTCGGCGGTGCCTGCCATGTCTTCCTCGGCCTCGGCAATTTCCGCGCTCAGCCCCCGCGCCGCCTCCAGCTTGGCCAGTTCCTCGGCCACGGTCATGGTGGCCATCTCGGTGTTGCCCGGGTTGCGGATACAGGGGGTGATCGCGACATGGCGCTGTGCGGTCAGGTTTTCAAGGGCATCCGGCCCCAGCGCGCTGGAAATTTTTTCGCGCAACACTGCCGCGCCCTGCGGCGCATGGCGCAGAATCATGTCGCGGATCACCGCATGGGTGCGGTCCTGACAGGCCATGCTTTGGAGGCCGCTTTCAAAATCCTCGGCAATCTCCGGGCAGCCCAGCACGGCGGCCAGGATCACCGCCTCGCGCAGGTGATGGGTCACATGGTTGTCGCCCCCCGCCAGCACCGAGGCCTTGGTGCTGGGCAAAGGGGCCAGCGGCGGGGCCTGCCACTTGCCGCCAGGCCGCGCCCCCCGGTTGGCAGAGCCGGTCCGCGCGCCGGGGCCCGGGCGGAACAGCTGCCAGCGCAGATCCTTGATCTCCTGGCCATAGTGGCTGCGGATCGACGGATCCCGGATCAGCTTGATCTTCTCGCGCAGGGATTTGTCCAGCGCCGCCTTGCGTTCGGGGCTGTCGAACACCCGGCCTTCGGTTTCGCGCTGCCACAGCAACCGCACCATCGGGATGGCCTGATCTATCAGCTTCTGAAAGGCCCCCGGTCCCGCCGCTTTCAGCAGATCGTCCGGGTCCTGCCCCTCTGGCATCATGGCAAAGCGAAGCGACTGGCCCGCCTCAAGCAGGGGCAGCGCAAGGTCGATCAGGCGCAGCGCGGCGCGCTGGCCTGCAGTGTCGCCATCCAGCGTGATGATCGGTTCGGGGTCGATCCGCCAGAGCATCTGCAACTGGTTTTCGGTGATCGCCGTGCCCAGGGGGGCCACCGCCGCCTCGAACCCCGCGCCATGCAGGGCAATCACATCCATATAACCTTCGGCCACCAGCAGCGGTTGCCCCTTGCCCGCCGCCGTGCGCGCGTCGCGCACGTTGTAAAGGCTGCGGCCCTTGTCGAACAATTCGGTCTCGGGCGAATTGAGGTATTTGGCATTGTCGTTCGGGTCCATCGCCCGGCCACCAAAGGCAATCGCCCGCCCCCGCGCATCGCGGATCGGGAACATGATCCGCCCGCGAAAGGTGTCATAGGGTTTGCCGCCCTTGGACGAAGGCTTGGCCAGCCCCGCATCCAGGATCATCTGCTCCGACACACCCTTGCCGGTCAGCGCGTCCCACAGCCCCTGCCAGCTGTCCGGCGCAAAGCCGATTTCCCAATGGTCGAGCGCCTTTTCCTCCAGCCCCCGCCGCGCCAGATAGGCCCGCGCCTCCGCCGCCGCCCCGGTCTGCAGTTGCAGGCGGAACCAGCGCACTGCCAGTTCCATCACCTCGGCCAGATCGCTGCGCTTGTCCGCCTTCTCGGCGGCCCTGGGGTCGCGTGCGGGCATCGGCATGCCCGCCTCGCGCGCAAGGATCTCCACCGCCTCCATGAAGCCGACATTCTCCGTCTCGCGCACGAATGAGATCGCATCCCCCTTGGCGTGACAGCCAAAGCAGTAATAGAATCCCTTGCGGTCATCGACATGGAAGCTGGCGGATTTTTCCTGATGGAAGGGGCAAGGCGCCCACATGTCGCCCTTGCCCTGATTGGACTTGCGCTGATCCCACATGACTTTGCGGCCGACGACCTGAGACAGGCTCGCTCGGCTGCGCAATTCGTCCAGGAATCCGGGTGGCAGGCTCATACCATATCTTACGCCCCGCGCCCGCCATCGTCCAGCGGGTGCCGCGTCAGCACATCAACAGGTTGGTGTTCCGGCAGCCCGGTCAGGCCGCCCGGTCGAGGGTCACTGTGACAGGCACATCTCTTTCCAGGCCGCAGACAGGTCCTGGGATTTCACGTCTCGCATCTTCATCTCGTAGACCCAGGGGGTCACCAGCGTGATCGCGGTATTGTAGCGGTCCGGCCATGTCGCCCTGGCGGCCACATGCGCAGGCACCTTGCGTTCGCCGATCCGGTCGATCCGCGCCTGCTGAACGGCGGCAACCACAGCCGCCTGATGCCCGCAATCGGTTTCCTTCTTGCTGGCTGCCATTGCCGGGCCGCAAAACGCTGCAACAACCGCCGAAACCACGAAATACTTTACCATTGGGTCACTCCACTCATGTGCTGACACCGCCTTAACCGCGCGCGGCCACAGCTTCCATCGCTGTTTTCATATCATGCACCAATGTGGCTGCCATCGACCGAAAGACAAGGATCATGAAGCTGTCCGCCCCGGTTTTCGTGATCGACGCGGACATGTGGTAAAGCTGTGTGCGCAGGCTGTGCCCGCGCTTGAACGAAGTTTCGCGCAGGTCCACCGGGACCAGCCGCGCCAGCACATCCACGGCGGCAGGCCCCTTCAGCTGCACCACGGCCCAGGCATCGGATTGATCCACAACGGCGCCATGATCGGCAAGTGCCGGATCGGGCACGGGCCCCATCAGCAGAGCCTCGCCGCGTCCGAACCAGATGCAACGCGCGCCCTGCTTGCCGGTCGCGCGCAGGGGGCCGGGCCAGCGCAGCCCATGGGCCTTTTCCAAAGCTGCACCCAAGCCCGCCGCATCGCCCAGAGGGGCAAGAGAGGTCAGCGCCCCGGCCGTCACTTCCATCAGCTCCGCATCCCCGATGGTCAGCGGCAGCAGCCCGTCACAGGGGGTTTTCGCTGTCAGTTCAACCACGCACCCGCTCCCCTTCACGATCCAGAAACACCGGATGGCAGATCTCGACATCCGCCTCCAGCCCGCGCAGATGATCCACCATGCGGATCACCTCGCCCTCGCGGGCCATGCCGCGCCTGACGAAACCCAGCCCGATCATATGCCCCAGATCGGGCGAGAACCCGACCGAGGTGATATAGCCCTGATCGTTCTCGCGCACCGCCTCTGCGCCCGCGTCGAACAGATGCGCGCCCGCGCTGATCTGCCGGACCGCGCCCACAGGTTTCAGCCCCACAAGCTGTTCACGCGTCTCCTCCACCAGACCGGGCCGCGCCGCCAGGGTCTTGCCGATGCAATCCTTCCTGGCCGAGACCATCCGCCCCATGCCGATGTCAAAGGCGGTTGTGCGCCCGTGAATCTCGGCATGGGTGATGAAGCCCTTTTCGATCCTGAGCACGTTCAGCGCCTCCATCCCATAGGCCCCGCCGCCCAGCGCCTCGGCGCGGCTGACCAGCAGGTCAAACAGGCTGGCACCGAAGCGCGCAGGCACCGCCACCTCATAGGCATGTTCGCCCGAAAAGGAGATCCGGAAGAGCCGCCCCTGCACCCCGCAGACCTCGACCGCACCGCAGGCCATGAAGGGCCAGCTTTCGCCGTCGATTTCGGCACCCAGCAGGCCATTCAGCAGCTCGCGCGACTTTGGCCCGGCCACGGCAAACTGCGCCCATTGTTCGGTGACTGAGGCAAAGGCGACCTGCCATTCGGGATGCAGACATTGGGTCACGAATTCCAGATGCCGCATCACCTGCCCCGCGGCGGCGGTGGTGGTGGTCATCACGTAATGCGCCTCCCCCAGCCGTGCGGTGGTGCCGTCATCCATCACATGGCCATCCTCGCGCAGCATCAGACCATAGCGCACCCGCCCGACCGGCAGCGTCGAAAACATGTTGGTATAGACGAAATCCAGCAGCTTCGCCGCGTCCGGCCCCTGAATGTCGATCTTGCCCAGGGTGGAGACATCGCAAACCCCCACCGCCTTGCGCACATGACCCACTTCCCGGTCACAGGATTGTCGCCAGCTGCTTTCCCCCGTCCTGGGGAAATAGCTGGGACGATACCAAAGCCCCGCTTCGATCATCGGCGCCCCCATCGCGATTGACGCCTGGTGCGAGGTGGTGAAACGCTGCGGCGCAAAGCCCTTGCCCTGCGCCCCTGCCCCCATCGCGGCAATCGCCACCGGCACATAGGGCGGGCGGAAGGTGGTGGTTCCGGTCTCCGGAATGCCCCGCCCGGTGGCATCCGCCAGGATCGCCAGCGCGGCCACGTTGGAATTCTTGCCCTGATCCGTCGCCATGCCCTGCGTCGTGTAACGCTTCATATGTTCGACCGAGCGGAAGTTCTCCACCGCCGCCTGTTTCACATCCTTGACCGAAACATCGTTCTGGAAATCGAGCCAGGCCCGCCCCTTGCCCGGCACCGCCCAAAGCGGCTCCATTGCATAGGCGTCATCCTCTGCCCGGGGCACCTCCATGGCACCCGCCTTCATGCCCAGCGCGGCGATCACTTCTGCCGCCGCATCAACCCCGGCCTGCAGGCAGGCCTGGGTCGGGAAGACACCATTGCAGGCCCCTGCCGCAACCATCCCCGGCACCGCATCGGGCCTCGGCACAAATGCCTGAATACCGGCGTCCCACCGGGGCCGCCCGTTCATATGGCAGGTCAGATGCACCGTGGGGTTCCAGCCCCCCGACATCGCCAGGCAATCGGTCTGGATCGCCTGTTCGCCCGAGGCGGTCCGGATGGTGATCGCTTCCAGCTCCTTACGGCCCGCCGCATTGCAGACCTGCGCACCGGTATGGACCGGGAAATCCGCCCCCTCGACCGTCACATCGGCGCGGCTGTCGATCAGCGCCGCCACATGGACCCCCGCCGCCGCCAGATCGCGCGCAGTGCGATGGGCATCGTCGTTGTTGCCGAATACCGTCACATGTTTGCCGGGGCTCACCCCCCAGCGGTTCAGATAGGCCCGCACCGCCCCGGCCGTCATCACGCCGGGCCGGTCGTTGTTCTGGAAGGCAACCGGCCGTTCCAGCGCCCCGGCCGCCAGGATGCTGCGGCGCGCATGGATGCGCCAGAAGGTCTCCAGCGGCAGGTTCGCGCAACGCGCGCCATGGTGGTTCACCCGCTCCAGCGCGCCATACATGCCGCCGTCATAGGCCCCGGTCACGGTGGTGCGGGTCATCAGCCGCACATTCGGCATGGCCGCAAGCTCTGCCACCAGCTCCGCCGCCCAGGCATGGCCCGGTTGATGGCCGATCACCCCGGTCTCGGCATTCAGCCGCCCGCCCATCCGCGCATCCTCATCCGCCAGGATCACGTCCGCCCCGGCCCGTGCCGCCGTCAGCGCCGCCATCAAACCCGTGGGGCCACCCCCGATCACCAGCAGATCGCAGAAGGCATAGGCGCGTTCGTAGCGGTCCTGATCATGCTTGCCGCTGAGCGCCCCCAGACCGGCAGCGCGCCGGATGATCGGCTCATAGACCGCTTCCCAGAACTTCGCGGGCCACATGAAGGTCTTGTAATAGAACCCCGCCCCCAGAAAGGGCGCGGCCAGGTCGTTCACCGCCATCACGTCGAAATCCAGCGAGGGCCAGGCATTCTGGCTGCGCACCTCCAGCCCGTCGTAAATCTCCTGCACGGTCGCACGCACATTGGGATCCGCCTCTGCCCCCCTGCCGACCGTGACCAGCGCGTTCGGCTCCTCCGAACCTGCGGTCAGCACGCCGCGCGGACGGTGATACTTGAACGACCGCCCCATCAGCTTTTGACCATTGGCCAGAAGCGCGGAGGCGACGGTATCGCCCTGGAACCCCTGGTAAGACCGCCCGTCGAACCGGAAAGTGACAGCTTTGCTGCGGTCGATCAGCCCCTTGCCCGCGATCCTCATGCCCCGGCCTCCTTCGCGTCGGTGGCCAGCACCACCCGGGAGATCGCATGGCTGACCGTGTCCCGCGTCACCACCAGCCAGGCCGAACAGCCTCCCTCGTGATGCCACAGCTCGCGGGTCTGCCCCGCCGGATTGTCGCGCAGATGCAGGTAATCGTCCCAGGCGGCCTCACCGGCATCCGGCGCCGGCCGCGCCAAAGCCACCGCAGCGCCCTGATAATAGAATTCGCGCCGGTCGCGCGATCCGCATAGGGGGCAGTCGATCCTCATGTGGTCCTCTCCGACAGGGCGCCAACACCCCGTTTCATTGTTCCCGAAATACACACCACGACGCCCGCCACAGGCGCGCGGCCGGCGTTGGGCTCAGTGAAGGTTATGCTGCGCACCGGTGCCCTCCTCGTCCATCAGCCCCCTGCCGGTGCGGAACCGGTCCAGCCGGAACTTCGCCGCCGGGGCGTGATGTTCCCCCGTCGCCATCAGATGGGCAAAGGAAAAGCCCGACCCCGGCACCGCCTTGAAGCCGCCGTAACACCAGCCGCAGTCAATGAACAAACCCTCGGTATCGGTCTTGTCGATGATCGGGCTGCCATCGGGTGTCATGTCCATGATCCCGCCCCAGCTGCGCAGCACCCTGGCCTTGCCGATCATCGGCATCAGGGTCATGCCGGCCTCCATCACATGTTCCATCATCGGCATGTTGCCGCGCTGCGCGTAAGAGGCGTAGAAATCCAGATCGCCGCCAAAGACCAGCCCGCCCTTGTCGGACTGGCTGATATAGAAGTGCCCCATGCCAAAGCTGACCACATGGTCGATCACCGGTTTCACGCCCTCGCTGACGAAGGCCTGCAGGATGTGGCTTTCGATCGGCAGGCGCATGCCGGCCATGGCGGCCACCTGGCCCGAACGGCCCGCCACCACGATGCCGACCTTCCTGGCCCGGATCGGGCCGCGGGTGGTCTGCACCCCCCGCACCTTGCCGTTTTCGATGTCGATGCCGGTCACTTCGCATTGCTGGATCAGGTCCACACCGCGCTGGTCCGCGCCGCGCGCATAGCCCCAGGCCACCGCATCATGCCGCGCGGTGCCGCCGCGCGGATGCAGCAGCCCGCCGTAGATCGGAAAGCGGCCATTGTCGAAGTCGAGATAGGGCAGATACCGGCGCACCCCCTCACGGTCCAGCAGCACCGCGTCGTCGCCCTGGTTGATCATCGCATTGCCGCGCCGGGCAAAGGCATCGCGCTGGCCGTCGGAGTGAAACAGGTTGATCAGCCCGCGCTGCGAATGCATCGCGTTGTAGTTCAGGTCTTTCTCCATCCCTTCCCACAGCTTCAGCGAGTGGGAATAGAACTCCGAATTGCCCTGCAGAAAGTAATTGGCGCGCACGATTGTCGTGTTGCGCCCCACGTTGCCCCCGCCGAGGTAGCCCTTTTCGAGCACCGCGATATTGGTCATGCCGTGGTTCCTGGCCAGGTAATAGGCGGTGGACAATCCATGCCCGCCGCCGCCGATGATCACGGCATCATATTCCGGCTTCGGTTCCGGATCGCGCCAATGCTGCGTCCAGCCCTTGTTGCCGGTCAGCCCTTCGCGCAGCACGCGCCACCCTGAAAACCGCATTCGAAACTCCCCTCGACTGGACCAAGTGAACCAAGTCCCGCCCAGAGGTGCAATGCCCGCCGGCCAGATGCACGGTGCTTTTCGACAGAAAGTTTATCATGGGCGACCATATCGCCAATTTACCGGCCATATGGTCGCCACAGGGCGCATGCGGCTGTCAGATGCCCTTTGCCCGGTAGCTGGCCGCAACCTTGCCGATTGCACAGATATAGGCCGCCGTGCGCAGGTCATCCACATCGTTGCGGCCGTGCCAGACCTCGGCCATGGACTGATAGGCGGTCTGCATCGTGTCATCGAGACCGGAACGGACCAGCTCAAGCTCGCCCGCGCCGCGCAGGTACTTGTCCTTGAAATTCGGGCTCAACTGCCAGCCGATGCCGCTATCCGCACTCAGCCGCTCCAGCTCGTCCACGACCAGCTGGTGGCGCGCTTCCTCCTGGCGGCGCTGCATCCGGCCAAAGCGGATGTGGCTGAGGTTCTTGACCCATTCGAAATAAGAGACCGTCACACCGCCCGCGTTGGCATACATGTCGGGAATGATGACCGTCCCCTTCTTGCGCAGGATCTCATCCGCGCCCGCGGTGACCGGGCCGTTCGCGGCCTCCACGATCAGCGGGGCCTTGATCCGGTCCGCGTTGGACAGGTTGATCACCCCTTCCAGCGCCGCCGGGATCAGCACGTCGCATTCCGCCTCCAGCAGCCTGGCACCATCCGGTTCAAGCGGCGCTTTGGGATAGCCCTTGATGGTGCCGTGCTTGACGATCCACTGATGCACCTGCTCCACATCCAGCCCCTTGTCGTCGAACAGCGCGCCGTCGCGCTCGATGATCGCGGTCACCAGACAGCCGTCTTCCTCGCTCAGGAACTTGGCGGCGTGATAGCCCACATTGCCCAGGCCCTGTACCACCAACCGCTTGCCATCCAGTTCGCCGGTCAGACCGGCCAGTTCCATCCCCTTGGGATCGCGGAAGAACGCATGCAGGGCATATTGCACGCCCCGCCCGGTGGCCTCTGTCCGGCCCTGGATACCGCCCGCATGGGTCGGCTTGCCGGTCACACAGGCCACGCCGTTGATATCGGTGGTGTTCATGCGCTTGTACTGATCCGCGATCCAGGCCATCTCACGCTCGCCCGTGCCCATGTCGGGGGCGGGCACGTTCTGTGCCGGGTTGATCAGATCGCGCTTGATCAGCTCATAGGCAAAGCGGCGCGTGATCAGTTCCAGCTCGTGTTCGTCGTAATCGCGCGGGTCGATGCACAACCCGCCCTTCGATCCGCCAAAGGGCGCCTCGACCAGCGCGCATTTATAGGTCATCAGCGCCGCCAGCGCCTCGACCTCGTCCTGGTTGACGCCCGGCGCATAGCGGATGCCGCCCTTGACCGGCTCCATATGTTCCGAATGAACGGAGCGGTAGCCGGTGAAAGTATGGATCTTGCCCCGCAGCCGCACGCCGAAGCGGACGGTATAGGTCGCGTTGCAGACCCTGATCTTTTCCTCCAGCCCCGGTGACAGGTCCATCAGCGCGACTGCGCGGGTGTACATCAGATCGACGCTTTCGCGAAAGCTCGGCTCATTGGATGGGGTCATCGTCTTCTCCAGTCATTTCGGTCCGGCCTCAGGAGCGACTCATCGGGCCGCATCCCGGCAAACCCACCCTAAGGCGGGTTTTTTCAAAGTGCGACCAGATTGAGCACATCCGCCCGAATCCCGGGCAGGATTTTCGATTCCCGAGCATAGGAGGGCTAAAGTTTACAGTTCCGAAACAACCACCCCGGAAACCTGAAATTGGCGCTAAAAACGCAGATAAAACGCGGTTTTTAGGCACTTTTCCGCCCAATTTACGCCATGTTGCCCGATCACAAGGGACCAACGGCAAAGACTGCCCGAAATCCGGCATGCAAAAAGTGTCTCGGTAGGAAAGGTTAACAAATATGAAACGTTGTAAACGTGAAAATCGCCTGACAGCCGGGGACCTGTTGGCACTCTCCCGCCATTTCTCAAAGTCGGAAGACGGCTCAATCACCATCTTCGCCTGCTTCATGATCCTGATCATGATGACGATCTGCGGCATCGGTGTGGACATGATGCGCCACGAAATGGAACGCACTCGCCTTCAGGCCGTGTCGGACCGCGCCGTTCTGGCGGCCGCCGACCTGGACCAGACCCTGGACCCCGAAGCGGTGGTGCGGGATTACTTCGCCAAATCCGGCATGGCCGAATACGTCTCGGCGGTGAATGTCGACGAGGGCCTGAACTACCGCACCGTGACGGTGGATGCCACCAATACGATCAAGACGCAGTTCATGAACACCCTCGGGGTTGACGACCTGTCGGTCCCCGCCCGCTCCAAGGCGGAAGAGAAAGTCGCAAAAGTAGAGATCTCGATGGTCCTGGACATCTCCGGGTCGATGGGATCCAACAACAAGATCCAGAACATGCGGAACGCGGCCAAGGTCTTTGTCGACACCGTAATCCGGGACGAGACGGAAGATCTGATCTCCGTTTCCGTCGTGCCCTACTCGGCCCATGTGAATGCCGGCCCCGAGATCTTTGATCGGATGGGCGTGCAACCTGTCCACAATTATTCACATTGCGTTGAATTTCCCGACTCGGACTTCGACGAGACCTTCCTCCATGCATCGGGCAGCCACTACAGCCACATGCAGCACTTTCAGAACCACGATCCGGGCTGGAACCAGATGAGCGAAACGGTCTGTCCGCGCTATGACTTTGAGCGGATCCAGCCGCTGAGCCAGAACGCAAGCGCCCTGAAGGCACAGATCGACCAGCTTGAACCCCGTGCCAACACTTCTATCTTCCTTGGCATGAAATGGGGCACCGCGCTGCTTGACCCCTCTTTCCGCCCGATCAACCAGAGCATGGCCAGCGCCGGGCTGACCGATCCGGCCTTCTCGTCCCGTCCCGCAAGCTATGACGATCCGGAAACCCTGAAAACCGTGATCCTCATGACGGATGGCCAGAACGTCACGACTTACCGCATCCCAAGCTGGTACTACAATTCGGACTCCGAAATCGTGCACTGGTCCCGCTACAATCTCGGCTGGTACGTCAATCGCTACGTCAGCTACTACTACCGCCAAAACTTCCGCACCCAGAAGTACTCCGATTACCAGGGCGATTTGCTTCTCAGCAAAATCTGCGGCGCGGCCAAGGACGCAAAGATCGTTGTCTGGTCCATCGGGTTCGAAGTGACCGACCACGGTGCCAATGTAATGCGCGACTGCGCCTCCTCGCCCAGCCACTTCTTCCGGGTGGAAGGTGTGGAGATCGAGGATGCCTTTGAAGCCATCGCACGCCAGATCAACCAGCTGAGGCTCACACAATGAAGACGCCCTTCTTCAGACGCCTGTTCCGGTTCCGTCGGGACGAAGAGGGCGGGATCTTCCTGATCGAGTTCTGCATCCTGGTGCCAATCCTGTTCGGTGCCTTCATGATGGCGGTCGAAATGGGCCTCTATTCCATGCGCCAGATGTATCTCGACCGGGGTGTGGATATCGCCGTCCGCTATATCCGGCTGAGCACGAACACACCGATCGCGCACAACCAGATCAAGCAGATCGTCTGCGCCAATGCGGGCTTCATCGAGGATTGCGACAGCACGCTGCGGCTGGAGATGATCCCGCTGCTGCCCCGCGCCTTCGCCACCTTTGACCAGACGCCCGACTGCGTGGACACCTCTGCACCGGCCACACCGGTCCGGGGGTTCATACTGGGCCGCGAGCACGAGATCATGATCCTGCGGGCCTGCGTGAAGTTCAAGCCTGTCTTCGCCACCACCGGCCTGGGCAAGGAGCTTGAGACAGACGGCAGCGGACGGGCCCGGCTGATCGCGGTCTCCGCCTTTGTACAGGAGCCGAAATGATGCGCGCCACCTTGCTCAAATTCCGTCTGAACGCCCTGCTGCGTTGCGATTTCCTGCGCAAGCAGGACGGGTCGATCTCCATTGAGGCGATGATCGTCCTGCCGGTGATGTTCTGGGCCTTCCTTGCCGCATTCTCGATCTTTGATGCCTTCCGCATGTACGGGATCAACCAGAAGGCGGCTTTCACCGTGGGCGACGCGATTTCCCGCGAGACACTGCCGCTGGATGACGATTACCTTGACGGTGTGCACAACCTGTTCGAGTACCTTTCCCTCAGCGAAGGCAAATCCGCGATGCGGGTCACTTCGATCTGGTTCGACGAGGACAACAACAGCTACCGCACCGACTGGTCCCAGACGCGCGGCAATGCTGTTGCATTGACCAATGCCGAAGTGCAGAACTGGCACAACCGCCTGCCGGTGATGCCGGACAATGAACGTGTCCTGCTGGTCGAAACCTGGAGCGATTACGTACCGCCCTTCGCCACCGGCCTGGAAGAGCGCGAGATCCAGAACTTCGTCTTCACGCGCCCGCGCTATGCGCCCCGCGTCTGCTGGGAATACTGCAACTAAGGCGCCCGACCCTATACTGAATCATCCTGTGACAGGAATGTCCCGGGAGCGCCGAAGGCGCGGCACCTATCGGCGATACAACTTGAACTGAAAGGCCATAGGCCCCGCGCCGCAGCGCCACATCAGACCCGCCGGACCCTCAGTCCTGCGGGTCCTTTTGTGCCAGCAGGGCGGCCAGCACATCTGCCATGAACTTGGTCTGGCTGCCCGGTGTCATACCGCCAATCCCGACCCGGCGGCCCATGCGCCACCACAACCCGGGCCGCCAGTGGCGGGCCCCGCCCTCGCCCAGTTTGAGCAGGAAGCCATTGGAGGGTTTGAAGGCAAAGAAGCCCCGGTCGATCCCGGTGATCTGATCGACCCGGGCAATCACGGTGCCATCCGCATCGCGCAGGACCAGCGGCGTCAGCTCCAGCTTGCTTGCAGTGGCGCGCCGCATGGCATCCGCAACCCACAGCGACCCCGCGCCGACAAGGATGAGAAACAGCTGCCAGTGCAGGGCCGGCGCACGCATGAAAGCCATGTAGATCAACAGGAGGCCCAGCAGCCCCAGGCAGCAGATCCCCATGGCGCGCCGCCCGGCAGAGGCCTGCACGGTGGCCAGTACTTCGGTGCTGTCGTCAAATTTCATGGGCGCTCCTTCGGCTTTGGTTCTGCCTAAGGCATTTGCGGCGGGTTGCAAACGGAAAGCGGAAGGGACTGCCCGGGCCCGAGCCCCGGTGGCCCATTTGCGCACCCGTCGCCATCAACTCCGACCCCCGGCGGCGAATTTTCTGAATCTTGTCAGTGGGCCGTGCCAGGCAATTCCGACACGAATGCCAGGCAATTCCGACCCAGACCGGACCTTGGGCGTGGTATGGGGCAAGGTCAGGTGAGCGGACGAAACTGCCGTTGGCAACGAAACCCCAAGCCGCGCATCGACGGGCCGTGGTGCGGCGATCCGACCTCAGTGACTGGCACTTTATGGCAGCAAAGCACTTCCAAGCTGTCGACAAAACCCAACAGCAGCCAAATCGCCGTGCCGTGGGGCGGCCCGGCGATGCGCGGCGGCCTGCAGCCTTGATTCCGCGCGGGGGAAGCGGAAAGGGCTCTTTCCGGACCTTCGCTGCAACGCGCGTGAAGGTCAGATAAGCGGGACTTTGCTGTCGTGCCATTGGCGCGGTGCATACCCCCAAGCGTCTTCGCCCGGCGTCAGCCGGGCATCGCCCGACCTCCCCCCGGAGGGCGATTTTGCACTGTCAGCCAAGCCATGATCCGGTCTGCGGGCTGAAACGTTTCCCATCACATACAGGTCTGGAACGCCCTCCAGGTCGGGCGATACCCGGCTGACGCCTCATGTCACTCAGGGCTCAATCCCGCCGTTTGCTACAATTTTCACGAGTGACCGCTGCCCCTGCCCCGTCCTTCGGACGTAGCGCCGCGCTCCGGTTCAGCGATGTGACGCAAAAATCGGTTTTGCCTGGCAACTGACACACGCCCCGGATGTGAGACCGGTCAGGGTTCGGCAAAGCCAGGCCGCACCCTCGATCATGTCATCTTTTGGTTGATCCCCAACATTCGGCAAACGTGGTCCCAGCTTTGCGGCTTCAAAAGCAGCGCAAAATCCCGGCCGTTCACGCGCGCCCCACGCCGGAACAATCAGCCAGCTGCCCGGAATTCCGCCGTCAATCCTCGGCTTCACGGCCCTCGCGCGGCTTCTTTCCGTGTTTGCCCGGCCTGCGCGTCAGCTCCGCCGCGACCCGGTCGGCATAGGCGGCCCGTTCCTCCGGCGACATCGAAGACACCTCGGCCAGCCATGCGCCTTCCGCAGCGGTCTGCAGCGCCAGCGCCACGCGCCCCTGTTCACGCAGGACATCCTCCACCTCTGCGGCGTCAAACGGCTCCTGGCGCAGGGCGGCAAGCACCCGGTCGTAAAGCGCCCGCCGCTCCGACCGGCTGGGCATGCCGCTGCCCGACCGGCGCAGATCACGGAACATTGCGCGCCGCACCTCGCGCGGCAACGCCCTGACATAGGGCGTGGCATAGCTGCGCGCGCCCGGACCACGGGCATGATCCCCCGCACCCGGCCCGCCCGCATGGCGATAGGCCGCCCCGGCAATCAGCCCGACGAAAATCAGGTTCAGCGCCAGCGACGCAATCAGAACCCAGCGCATCCGGCGCCTTGCAGCTGTGCCTGTCTTATCCATTCATCAACCCTCTTCGCTGTCCCATCCGAAACCGGACAAATCCGGCGCGGTTTCATCCATCACCACCTGCTGACCCAGGATCTGATCGGCCAGGTCCGGCATCCCGTCGGGTGGCGCCACGCCCAGCCAGAAACCGACACAGGTCGCCGTGACCAGCCCGCCCAGACCCGGCAGACCACCCAGCATCCGCCACCACCCGCCAAAGAGGCTGCCGGCGCGGGTGGGTTGCAGGTGCCGGGCATCGTCAAGGACCCGCGCCAGCAGATGCTCCGGCATTTCCGGCGGATGTGACCGCGCCCGGGCAAAAAGCGCCTCCAGCGCTCTGTCGTCGTCATGTTCTGACTTAGTCATGTTTCATACCCCAATGCCTCTTTCTGCCCCGCAAGGGCCGCCGCAAGCCCCCGCTTGCCCCGCGCCGTCAGGCTCTCGACCGCCTCCACCCCGATGTCGAGGATCTGCGCGATCTCGGGGTTGGCCAGCCCCTCGATATGCCGCAGGACCACCGCCTGCCGCTGCCGGTCCGGCAGGCTTTGCAAGGCAGCCTGCAAGGCATCGACCCTTGCGCGTTGCTGCAACTGCTGCGCGGCGTCCGGGCGCGGGTCTTCGGGCTCGGCCACCTCGTCCAGCGGCACCGACCGGCGCTTGCGCAGCCGGTCCGTGCACAGGTTGGCCACCACCCGGTAACACCAGGTGCTGACCTTCGCCTCGCCCGCCCGCCAGTCCGGAGCGATCTTCCACAGGCGCAGCAAAGCCTCCTGCGTCACATCCTCGGCCTCGTGACCGTCGCCCAGAACCCGGACCGCATGGGCAAAAAGCCGGGGCGCAAGCTGCACCGCCAGCAGGCGCGCCGCCGCAGCATCGCCGCCGGCATAGCGCGCCAGCAGCAAGGCCTCCGCATCGGGGGCGGGATCGGGCGGAAAATGACGCATAGGTTCAGGGCGTAGCGCGACCGGGCCCGCCAGGCAAGCAGGCCCGGACCGCATCTCAGCCCTTGTCGCCGTGGTGCCGCTTGCCGTGATGCCCGCGCATCTTGCCAAATTCCTCGGCACTCAATGCCCCGTCATCATCCGCATCCAGCTTGTCGAACATCCTGGCCGGATCGCGCCGGGCCGTCATCTCCTCAAGGCTCAGCTTGCCGTCCTTGTCGCCATCCATGCGGTCCATCATCCGGGCCTGCCATTTGCCGCCCCGCCCCGCGCCTGCGCGGCCTTCGCCCCGCGCGGCAAGTTCCTCGGCGTTCAGGGCACCATCGCCATCCTTGTCCAGTTCCCTGACCATCCGGGCAGAGCGTTCGAGCCGCATCGCATCGCGCGCCGCCGTCATCTCTTCCGGTGTCAGGAAACCGTCACCATCCGCATCTGCCGCCGCAAAGCGGGCTGCGGCATGTGCGGCAAGCTCTTCCCGGGTGATGGCGCCATCGCCATCGGCGTCAATCTTGCCGAACATCCCGGCGCGGTCGCCGGTCCTGGCCTGGGCGCCTGCAACCGCAGCCACCGCGATCAATGTGCTGAGGGCAACCAACTGGACTTGTGCTCGAAGTTTCATGTGATCTCTCCATTGTTCCTGCGCCCCTTCGTGCGGCGCGATACCCCCTCTAACGGGGCGGACTCTCACTTCCGTCGCGAAACGCCGGATTTTTTCGTCCCAACCCCGCCGGGCTTTGCGACACAGCGCCGCAAGGCCCGCCTTTGCTCTTCCATTCCAGGCGCCTTGCTTCCATTTAGATGCAAGACCAAGGAACAGCTCATGCAACAGAACCTCGACACCGCCTCCATCGAAACATCCCCGGCTGACCACCAGGACCGCGCCCGCTGGCCCGCCATGCGCAGGGGATGGCGCGGCAAATGCCCGAACTGCGGCTCGGGCCCCCTGCTCAAGGGTTATCTCAAGGTCAACCACGACTGTGCCGTCTGCCGCGAGGAATTCCACCATCACCGCGCCGATGACGGGCCGGCCTATCTGACCATTCTGCTTGTCGGCCATCTGATGGCCCCGACACTGCATCTGGCCTTTGTGACCTGGCGTCCGGAGCCGCTGACCCTGTTCACGATTTTTGCGGTTGGCTGCGTCGGCCTCTCGCTCTACCTTCTGCCCAGACTGAAGGGGGCCATGATCGGCTTTCAATGGGCCAAGGGCATGGGCGGCTTCGCAACCTCGGCCTGATCTCCCCTTTCGGCACCGCTGAACCGGGGGAACAGATGACCATCGACAAAAGCCAGATCCGCAATGCCGCCACGGTGATCGTGCTGCGCGACAGGTTCGACGCGCCGCGCATCCTGATGGGGCAGCGCGGGTCCAAGGCTGTTTTCATGCCCAACAAATTCGTCTTTCCCGGCGGCGCCGTGGATGCGGGCGATGCCGAGGTGCCCCTGGCCAGCCCCCTGCCCGAGACCTGTGCCGCCCGCATTGCAGAGGATGCGGAGCCCGGTCTGGCCCATGCCATCGCCGTCGCCGCCATCCGCGAACTCTGGGAAGAAACCGGCCTGATCCTGGGCCGCCCCGGCAGCTGGGACACACCCCCGCCCCCCGATTGGGAAAGCTTTGCCGCCACTGGCCATGTCCCCCATGCCGCCCCGCTACAATTCACCTTCCGCGCGCTCACCCCGCCGGGCCGCCCGCGCCGCTTTGACGCGCGGTTCTTCCTGGTGGATGCCGATGACATCGCCTCCGACCTCGATGATTTCGACGCCGCCTGCGATGAACTCAGCCACCTGCAATGGGTGCCGCTGTCAGAGGCGCGGTCCTTTGACATGCCCTTCATCACCGAAGTCGTCATGGCCGAGGTCGAGGCCCGCGCCCGCGACCGTACCCCGCCCGACTCCGTCCCGTTCTTCAAGAACGATGATGAGGAAAGCCTTTTCCTGCGTCTGCGGGGGAAGCTGCCGACCGGTTAGCAAAGAAACAGGGTCAGATGATGGCCATCGCCCGCAACACGATCTGCTTCTGATACAAAAGGGATGCGGAAACGGCGGTGCGCCGGGGCCGATCAACAGAAATAAATTAACCCATTGTTGGGTTTCGCGGCGAAACCTGTCTTGCCCCGGCGAAAGGACCATGCCCGACATCGCGCCGGTCAGATCACCAGGATCAGCATCAGGATCGACGCCACCAGCACCGCCATCCCGGCCCATTCGCGTCTGGTGATCTTTTCGTGGAAGAACAGCGTGGTGGCCGCCACGCTCAGGATCAGTTCAACCTGCCCCAGCGCCTTCACATAGGCCGCGTTCTGCAGGGTGAAGGCGATGAACCAGCACAACGATCCGCCCATCGAGGTCAGCCCGATCCACAGCGCCACCCGCCGCGCCGCCCAGACGGCCCTGATCTGCCCCGGCTCGCGCCACCGCAGCCAGACCAGCATGATCACGGTCTGCATCACCACCACCGCCGCCAGCGTCACCGCCGCGCGCAGGATCGGATCGGCCTCCGCCACGCTCAGCGAGGCACCCCGGTAGGTCACCGCCGAAATCGCGAACAACACGCCCGAGGCGATGCCCAGCCCCGCCGCCCGGTTGCGCATGTCGCGCCAGTGGAACCCGGTCACCTCCGGCCCGCCGGAAAGCAGCAGCAGCCCGACGATGCCCAGCGCAATGGCCGCGAAACCGGGCAGGGACACCCCCTCGCCCAGCACGATCCAGCCCACCAGCACGGTCTGGATGACTTCGGTTTTCTTGAAGGTGATGCCCACGGCAAAATTGCGCTGCTTGAACAGCATCACCACGCAGACCGTCGCCAGGATCTGTGCCGAGGCCCCCGCCAACCCATAAAGCCAGAACCCGTCGCCCAGGGCCGGAAGCGGCTTGTCCGCCGCCACCAGATAGACCGCCAGCAACAGCAGGATGAAGGGAACCGAATAGAGAAACCGCGAAAACGTGGCCCCCGCGGCAGAGAGCGTCGCCGTCGCCAGATGTTTTTGCAGCATGAAGCGCACCGTCTGAAACGATGCGGCGGCAAGGGTGACGAGAATCCACAGATCGGGCAAAACAGCACTCATGCCCACCGATTAGGTCAATCCTGCGACCCGCGCCAGAGCGGATGTGCCACCGGGTCCTTTGCCGAGAAGAGATATCGGCGGAACACCTCGGCATAGCTGCGGTAGACATAGCCATGATTGCGGCGCAGAAACTTGTCCCGCCGCGCCGCATAGACCCCCGGCAGCCGGTACCAGGGCAGCTGCGGATGCACGTGATGCACCACATGGAAATTGTTGTTCAGAAACAGCAGCGCCAGCAGCCCCCGGTCCTCCACCACCACAGTCCGCCCCGAGGCGCGGGCATGGGCCTGATGCTCCAGAAAGGTGCGGATCTTCAGCACCGACAGGGCACCGTAACAGGCCACCAGATACAACCAGACCGGCAAGGGCGACCAGGCGACCACGATCAGCGTCACCACAACCCCCGGCAGATGCAGCAGCCAGTGGCGGCGGACTTCGGCATTGCCCGTGCTGATCAGGCGCAGGTCATCGCGCAGAAAGGCCCCCATCCCCACCAGCGGCCCCAGCAACATCCGGCCCGCAAGGGTGTTGTTCAGCATCAGCACACGGCGGTGCCAGCGCGGCAGCTGCTCCCAGCGGTCCGGGTCCAGATAATTGCTTTCCGGATCGTCGTAGGGATCGGTCAGGCGGGAATCCTGGTGATGTTCCAGATGCAGCGCCTTGAAACGCAGATAGGGCACAAAAAGCCCCGGCTGTATCAGACCCAGCATCGTGCCTGCCCGGGCCGAGCGGAACGGGCCCCCATGCAGGAACTCGTGGCTGAGCGAGGAATGCAGCGTCAGCGCCAGGACCAGCAGGATCAGCGATACGCCCGCCGAGGTCAGCAGCACCGCAACAGCCCAGATCAGGACAACCGCCAGGAACAGGCCGATCGTGGGCCATTCCCAGCCCGCCATGGCCCGCAGCGCGGACCGCAGATACCGGGGGGTGGGGGTGGCGTGGTTCTGCCCGGCCTCGCTCAAATGCATCGCTGGTTCCTTATGGAAGTCCTTTGCCGCAAGGTGATCGCCCTTGCGCGATCAGACCATTCCGATAATGATGAACAAAGCTTACAATTGGTGATAAAAGTTAACACATGCCTAAGGCAGACAACAAATCGGCACGTGCCCAGGTCTTTCGCACCCGTCTTGCACAGGCGATCCGTACCGCCGGGATCAGCCAGAGCGCGCTGGCACGCGGCATCGGCGTTGACCGTTCCACCCTGTCACAGGCGCTCTCGGACCATGGCGCCCGCCTGCCCGGCGGCCATGTTGTCGGTGCCTGCGCCCAGGTGCTTGGCGTTTCTGCCGACTGGCTGCTGGGCATTTCGGACCGCCCAGAATCCGCCGCCGATCTGATGTCCAACAGCATCTCCATGTCACAGGCCCCGCGCGCCTTTGTCGATGATCAGCTTTTTGTCTGGCACCAGGAGGCACGGGGTTACAAGATCCGCCACGTCCCCGCCGCCCTGCCCGACATGCTGAAAACCGACGACATGCTGGCCTGGGAATACGGCCCCCACCTGCGCCGCACCGCGCAACAGGCGATCAACGCCTCGCGCGACCGGCTCGACCTGATGCTGGACGCCACCTCCGAATATGAAATCGCCCTGCCGCTTTATGAACTGGACTGCTTTGTGCGTGGCACAGGCTATTACCGTGGCCTGCCCGCTCCCGTCCGTCTGGCACAATGCGACCATATGATCCGGCTCTCGCGGCAGCTTTACCCCCGGCTGCGGCTCTACCAGTTCGACGCCCGCAGGCTTTATTCCGCCCCGATCACCATCTTCGGCCCGCTCATCGCGGTCCTTTATACCGGCGGCCACTACATGGCCTTCCGCGACCGCGCCCGGATCGACATTTTCACCCAGGACTTCGACACCCTCGTGCGCGAAGCCTCCAACACCGCCCGCGATTTCCCCGATCAGCTGAGCGAGATGCGCGCCCTGATCCGCTGACCCGCCTCTGGTCCGGAGCCGCCCTCGCTTGAGACCGGGACGGCGCGGCGCAGACCGGCGGTCCGGCAAAATCGCCGAGGGGCCCCGCATCGCGGGGAGACGGCTATTTTGCTGGAGGGACGGGCGGCGCGGTGCCAGACCGGGAATCAATCGCGGGCGGCTCCGGGCCTCTGGGACGGTGAGACCCGAAGCGGCAAACCAGGAATCGAATGCGCGCGCAGCGCGCGCCTTTTGACAACACCAAAAGCCAGAACACCAAAGGACACGTTACCAAAACATACATTCACGGCTTCGGGTCGGGGTTCTCCGTATGCCCATCCACCGCGATCACCTGTCCCGAGACCCTGCGCGCGGCGTCAGAGGCCAGAAAAACCGCCATCTCCGCAACATCGCGTGCCTCGACAAACGACCGCATCGACGTACCTGCCGCATAGCCCTGATAGACCTGATCGCGGGTCATGCCCTTGGCCGCAGCTTCACGCGCCAGCACAGTTTCCATGCGCGGCCCCTCGACCGCGCCGGGGCAGATCGCATTGGCCCGCACCCCGAAGGGACCCAGCTCCATCGCCAGCGTCTTCATCAGCCCGATCACCGCCCATTTCGCCGCCGCATAAGGCGCGCGGTTCGGATAGCCGAATATCCCCGCGGTGGAGGAGGTCAGGATCATCGCCCCCTGCCCGGCCTGTTTCATCAGCGGGGCGGCATGTTTGGCGGCCAGGAAAGTGCCCTCAAGATTGACACTGACACAGGCGCGCCAGTCTGCCAGCGCCACATCCTCCACCCGCGCGGTCGGTCCCGCAATACCGGCATTGGCGCAGAGCACGTCAAGCGCTCCTATCTCGGCAAAGACCCCGCGCATGGCCTCTTCATCGGCCGCCCCGGCTTCGCGGCACTGCCAGGTGGCGGGACAGCGCGCGAGGGCCGCCCGGTCCAGATCCGTCACCCAGACCTCATAGCCCGCCGCGTCAAACGCTTCCCCCATCGCCCTGCCGATGCCCGAGGCACCGGCGGTGATCAGGACAGACTTCACCGCGGCGCGCCGATGTGGCGACCGGCGCCGTCCGGCGCAGGGAGCGCCGCGTGAGCTTCGGCGAAACGTCTCAGCGCCGCCTCGATCCCGGCAGAGGGCGCCGAGGGCTTGCGGGTCTCCAGCGAGACATGCAGCAGGAAATGTTCGCCCGTGGCCAGCAGCCTGTCACCCTCCGTCATCTCATGGAACAGATGCATCTTCTTGCCCGCCCCGGCGATCACCCGGGTCCGGATCTCGATCACCGCCCCGGCATGGACCTCGTCCAGGTGCCGGATATGGGTTTCGGCGGTAAAATAACTGCCACCCGAGGCGATATATGCCGCATCGCAGCCGATGATCTCCATGAAACGGTCGGTGGCATCGGCAAAGGCGTGCAGATAGCGCGATTCCGTCATATGGCCGTTATAATCGGTCCAGTCCAGCGGCACGGTCCGGCGGGCGGTCAGCACCGGGGCATCGGCGGGCAGGTCTGCTGCCCGGGCCCCCAGGGCGGTGCCGGAGCGCATGGCCTTCTCCTGCGCGTTCAGCAGGGTGCCTGCGCCCCAGTCCTGCGCTTTCAGCCCCCGCATCATGGTCACCAGGTTGTTGTCGCGGATGCGCTCCAGTTCCCGGATCGAATGCGCGCCCGACTGCGCGTCCGACTGGCCCGCGATCAGATCCACCAGCTCCTCGGTGAACTCCGGCACATCGGTGAGCTTTGTCCAGGGCCACTGCAGGCAGGGCCCGAACTGCGCCATGAAATGCTTCATGCCTGCCTCGCCCCCGGCGACGCGGTAAGTCTCGAACAGGCCCATCTGCGCCCAGCGGATGCCGAAACCATAGCGGATGGCATTGTCGATCTCCTCGGTCGTGGCAATGCCATCCTTGACCAGCCACAGCGCCTCGCGCCAGACCGCCTCAAGAAACCGATCCGCCACATGGGCGTCGATTTCCTTTTTCAGGTGCAGCGGATACATCCCCAGGCCGGTCAGGATCTCTTTCGCCCGGTCCACCATCGGCCCGTCGATCCCGTTGCCCGGCACCAGTTCGACCAGCGGCAGCAGATAGACCGGGTTGAAGGGATGGGCGACCATGATCTGTTCGGGCCGCGCCGCGCCCTGCTGCAGCTCGCTCGGCTTGAAGCCGGAGGTGGAGGAGCCGATGACCGCGGCCGGATCGCAGGCCTGCTGGATCGCACCGAAGGTCTTGTGCTTGATGTCCAGCCGCTCCGGCACGCTTTCCTGGATCCAGACCGCGCCCTCGACCGCCTCATGGATGCTGTCGTGAAAGGTGATCGCCCCCTCGGCGGGCAGCGCCACGTCGGTCAGCCCCGGCAGGGACCGCCGCGCATTGGCCATGACCTCGCCGATCTTGCGCGCAGCTTGCTGGTCCGGGTCAAAGACCCGCGCGTTCCAGCCGTTCAGCGCAAAGCGCGCCGCCCAGCCGCCGCCGATCACACCGCCGCCGATGATTGCTGCCGTCTTGGTCATATGTTCAATCCCATCAAAATCACGCCCGCCAGCGCCATCCCGGCACAGAGCGATGCACAGGCCCTGACGCTCCAGCCGAAGGGCGGCGTGTCACGCACCCCCAGCACCATGCCGCCAACCCAGAAGGCGCCAAAGGCCAGAGCCACGACAATCAGAAGAACACCGATCATTGTGCCACCCCCCGCAATTGGCTGACGTCCCAGCCGTTGAAATCAAGTATCTCGCGCGCCGCTGCGATCCGGTCGGCCCCGCCGGTCGGGCTGCGGTCGATGATCGCGGCGCGGCTGCCGTCCGCCAGCCCCAGGGCGGCGGTGCGGAACCCCTCGTCAACCCACATCACCACCAGCACGTCATCGCCAGTCGTCGCGCGCAGGACGCCCGGCGCATCCGGCAGATAGGCGCGGCTGCCCCGTGCGTCACTTTCGGAAACCGCGCCGGTCAGGCTTTGGGTAAAGCTGACCGAGGGCACGCAGGGCCCCATGCAGGCGCGTGTCACCCAGTCACCGGAAAAGCGCCCCGGATCGAAGCGCGCGCTGCCGCCCAGCGGGGCCGTCGGGTTGCGCAGCGGCAGCGTGCCAGTGGGATAGCCCGCCTGTTTTGCCGCGCAGGCCGCCAGCGCCAGAATGCCGCCAAGCGCAATGACGCGCAAAAGCCTCACGCCTTGGGTGCCCGTTTGGTCAGGCCCAGCTTCTCGCGGACCTCTGCCGGGCCGATGATGCGCGCGCCCATGTTCTCGATGATGGTCCCGGCCCGTTCGACCAGCTGCCAGTTTTCCGCCAGTTGCCCCTTGCCGAGCCAGAGGTTGTCCTCAAGCCCCACCCGCACGTTGCCGCCCGCCAGCACCGCGGCGGCGACATAGGCCATCTGGTTGCGCCCCAGCGCAAAGGCGGAAAATGTCCAGTCTTCCGGCACATTGTTGACCATCGCCATGAAGGTGTTCAGATCGTCCGGCGCGCCCCAGGGCACGCCCATGCAAAGCTGCACCAGTGCCGGCGCGTCCAGCACACCGTCCTTCACAAGCTGCTTGGCGTACCACAGATGGCCGGTGTCAAAGGCCTCGATCTCGGGCTTGACACCAAGATGCGTCATCATCGACCCCATGGCGGTCAGCATGCCGGGGGTGTTGGTCATCACGTAATCGGCTTCGGCGAAATTCATCGTGCCGCAGTCCAGCGTGCAGATCTCCGGCAGGCATTCCGCGATGTGCTGGACCCGTTCCGAAGCGCCGATCATGTCGGTGCCTGCAATCGGGGGCATGGGGTGTTCGGTGGGGCCAAAGACAATGTCGCCCCCCATGCCGGCGGTCAGGTTCAGCACCACGTCGGTCTCGGATTCGCGGATCCGCTCCGTCACCTCGCGGTAATAGGCCAGATCCCGGCTGGGTTTCCCGCTTTCGGGCTCGCGCACATGGCAATGCACGATCGCGGCCCCGGCCCTGGCCGCCGCAATGGCGCTCTCGGCGATCTGGGCGGGGCTGCGCGGCACATGCGGGCTGCGGTCCTGGGTACTGCCCGATCCGGTCACGGCGCAGGTGATGAACACCTCCTGGTTCATAGTCAGCGGCATGGCATGGTCCTTTCTGATGCTTGCCGCGATCATGACGACACTTGGCAAAGCACGCTTTGCACAATACGAAGGATGATTGATGAAATCCGCAGAAATCACCCATACCACCCTTCTGGTTCTCGACGGCTGCAACACGCTTACCCTGGCCGCGGCGGTCGATCCGCTGCGTGCGGCAAACCGGCAGGCGGGGCGGCCGCTGTATGAATGGCACTTCGCCACCCCGCGCGACCGGGCGGTGCAGTTGACCAGCGGTCTGGAAATTCCCGCAGCACCTATCCACAAGATGCCTGCCACAGATCTGCTGATCATCGTCGCAGGATTTGCGGTGGAGGCGCAGACCACACCGCAGCTGACCGCCAGCCTGCGCCGGATCGCGGCGCAGGGCGCGATTGTGGCCGGGATCGACGGCGGCCCCTGGGTGATGGCGCGGGCCGGAATTCTGGACGGGCACAGCGCCACCACCCATTGGGAGGATTTTGAAGGGTTTTCCCATAACTTTCCGGCAGTTGAGCTGATCAACACCCGCTATCAGGTCAGTGGCAAACGGCTGACCTCCGCCGGGGCGGCCCCGGCGCTGGAAATGATGCTGCACCTGATCGGGGACCGGCACGGTGCAACGCTGGCCGGGCGCATCGCCACCGCCTTCATCTTTGACCCGGCGCCGCCGCGCCCGCAAAGCCGCGCCCAGAACCCGCTCCATTCCCGGCTGACCGCCCGCGCCCAGCAGCGGATGGAAGCGGCGCTGGAAACGCCCCTGCCCCTGCGGGACATCGCGGCGGACCTTGGGGTTTCCGACCGGGCCTTGCAACAGCAGTTCCGGACCCATCTGGGGGTGACCCCGCAGGCGCATTACCTTGCCCTGCGGCTGTCACAGGCGGAACGGCTGGTGCGCGACACCCGGTTGCCGCTGCAGGAGATCGCGCTGAACACCGGCTTCGGCTCTCCGGCCAGCTTTGCGCGGGCCTTCAGGACGCGGTTCCAGATGTCGGCAAGCCAAATGCGACAGCGGACAGGCAAGCCAGGCTAGCCGATTTTTTCAAAAAATCGGGCCGGAATTTTCCAAAATTCCGCCCGTATGTCAGATGCCAGGCAAACCCGACTTTTGCGTCACATCACTGACCCGGATCGCGGCGATACGTCCGAAGGACGGGACAGGGGCCAAACGGTCATTCGTGAAAAATGCGGCGAAGGGCGGGTATGAGCCCAACCTGTGCTCTCAAAGTAAGGACCCATTGCCAAAGCAAAGCTTTGGCAGCGCCCGAACCGCCCCCACGGGGCGGGCGCTACTCGCCCACCCCTCGGTTCGGGCGCGACCTGTTTCGAATGTCGGACATGGCAGCAAAGTCCCG
>Ga0189278_10306_pt1 | contig 26440 bp, 15 predicted proteins | sample N26A9minimetaG_FD_130326 | JGI IMG/M metagenome (GOLD analysis project Ga0189278, IMG submission 130326) | Marine microbial communities from the Costa Rica Dome - N26 A9 mini metaG | ecosystem: Environmental > Aquatic > Marine > Oceanic > Photic zone | place: Costa Rica: the Eastern Pacific...
GGGCTCTCAAAGTCTTTGGCTGTCATCGTAGCCACTCCCGTGTTCGGGTCTATTGTAAACAAGGCTGCATCAGCACCACTTACTGTATAAGTCACGTTGCCAACTGGGGCATCGCCTGATAAGTTTGGTGTAACACTCGTATAAGCTGCATTCTCAGCTACATTCACATCGGCTATCGCATCGATGGTGAAGTTCGCTACTTCTGTGTTGTCATCAGTAACTGTCACCACCCAACTTTCGCTGTCAGCATTACCGTCTTCATCAGTTGCTGTGATCGTGATTTCGTAATCGTTGTCACCATTCGCATCTGCAGGGCTCTCAAAGTCTTTGGCCGTCATCGTGGCTACACCTGTGTTCGGATCGATCGTAAACAAGGCTGCATCTGCGCCACTTACTGTATAAGTCACGTTGCCTATCGGGGCATCGCCTGATAAGTTTGGTGTTACTGATGTGTAGGCTGTATTCTCTGCTACATTTACATCGGCTATCGCATCGATCGTGAAGTTCGCTACTTCGATTTGGTCGGTCACCGTTACAGTAATAGCTTCCGTATCGAAGTTTCCATTACCATCAGTAACAGTTACATTAAGGTTATAAACATTATTAGCTCCTGCATCCAGGGGATTTTCGAAATCCGGGGCTGAGGCAAAAACCAATTCTCCTGTAGAGGAGTTGATGTTGAAGAGACCTGCATCAGCGCCACTAATACTAAATGTCTGCGTATCACCTGCATCGGCATCTGTTGCAGTAGCTGTTTGAACTGCAGTATTTCCTTCCTGCACATTGGTATTTGCATTAACTGACAGTACCGGTGACTCATCATTTAAGTCATTTATATTAATGGTAATGTTAGCGGTATCCGTTAACCCATCATTATCAGTCACTTCAACTGTTAATGTAAATATTGTATTCGTTTCGAAATCTAATGCCGCTGAATTGGCTACAGTTATTTCTCCAGTAGCACTATTTATTGTAAAAGCACCCCCGGTGTTTCCAGCTGTGATAGCATAATCAACAATGTCATTGTCATTATCATTTGCTACTACTGTATGCACGCTAGTAGCATTTGCCGTATTCTCATCAATCGATAATGTAGCGTCATTTGCTACAGGGTTATCGTTCACACCGTTGATAGTAATATTAAGGTCTGCGGGCACATTACCACCATTACCATCGCTTGAGATATATGAAAATGTTTCAATTAACGATTGGCCTATTTCCAAGGCCTGAACAGTTGCATTAGAATTGTCAAGTTCATAAGAATATGTTCCATCTGTATTCCAAAACAATGTTCCGTATGTTCCTATCACCGTACCAGTGGTGTTTGCATTAATAGACAATACTGTTAGAGGATCTCCATCCGCATCAGTATCATTAGAAACCAATGAACCGCTACCATCAGCCTCGGTAATACTGAAATTATCTTCACTAATACTATTGCTGTCATCCGTTGCAATTGGAATATCATTTACGGAATTTACTGTAATGGTTACAAGCGCATTATCGCATGAGGCAGTAGGCGTTTCATCATCACAAACCTGATAAACAAATGATACATCTCCATTAAAATTTGCATTTGGATCATAGGTGAAAGTACCGTCTGCAGCAAAAACCAAAGTCCCATTGGCTGCGGCTGTACTTCCATCCAGTAAACTATAACTGAGGTTTGCGGCCACATCATCAGGATCACCATCATTTGTCGAAACGTCTCCGGCAAGCGTAGCGTCTTCGTTAACACTAAATGAATCGTCTCCCGCAACCGGAGCGGCATTTCCTCCTGCGGGGTTCATAGTTAATGTAACCGTTGCCGTTGCACAAGCATTGGTAGGTGTTTCATCATCACAAACCTGATAATCGAAAGTAACCGTACCAGTAAAGCCTGCTACCGGAACAAATGAGTAAGTACCATCAGCATTCATAGATACCGTTCCTTCAGTTCCAGGATTAGGTTCAGTACCACCCACTACCGTGTAAGAAAGATCTGCAGCAGCATCATCAATATCAGAAGCTCCTGATGCTACATCTCCATTAAATGTTACATTCTGAGTACCTGTTTCAAATAGGTCATTTGCTGTAGGGCCATCGTTAATCGGATTAACTGTGATAGTAACAACCGCATTGTCACAACCTGCGGTTGGGGATTCATCATCACAAACCTGATATTCGAATGTTACTACACCATTAAAGTCTGCATCAGGAGTATAGTCATAAGTACCATCTGCATTAAAAGTGAGTGACCCATTCGCTGCTGCTGTAGCACCATTTACTAAAGAATAGGTTAGATTGGCTGCGGCATCATTTGCATCTGAATCATTTGCTGTAACACTTGCACCAGTTATTGCATTGTCTTCATCCACACTATTGGCATCATCTCCGGCAACTGGCACCGCATTGATGTTAATATTGAGAGTAGCTGATGAGCATGCCCCGTTGTCGTCACAAACAGTGTATGTATAAGAATCACCTGTTGTGTTAGAGCTATTCGGAGTATAAGTATATCCTCCATTGGCGAAGATTGTTATCGATCCATCAGTAGTGGCAAATGTACCAGGTGATTGTATGGTCATTGGATCACCTTCAGGATCTGTATCGTTTGGTGTTATGACATTACCACTTACTGAAGTACTCTGATTAGTACTTGTGTTGTCATCTAAAGCAATAGGGGCTCCATTATAAGTTATTATCAGGTCTGCATTTGAACAGTTACCACCTGGAACATCACAAACAGTATAAGTGAAAGTGTAAGTACCTACAAAGCTGGCATCTGGAGTGAATGTATAGTCACCTAATGCATTAATATTAATGGAACCTTCTCCTGGTGAATTAAAGGTGCCAGTAGATGTTACTTGAATTGGATCTCCTTCCGGGTCAGAATCATTAGTCAGTACATTGCCTGTTGCATTTACACCTTGATTTTCTGTCTGAGTATCATCTACAGCTATTGGATTTCCCGGAGGATTAACTGTCACAACAATATCTGCATTGGCACAAAGTGGTTCTGTATCACAAACTGTATAGTTATAAGTAAATACGCCTGTAAAAGCTGGCTCCGGATCAAAAGTATATGCGCCATTTGCAGCAATTGTTAGTTCGCCCTCACCTGGAAAAGTAAAAGTTCCTGGACCGGTTATACTCAATGGATTACCTTCTTGGTCAGAATCATTAGTAATTACATTTCCTGTAGCATTTACATCTTGAAGCACTGACTGTGTGTCATCAACAGCCACTGGGCCATCATTGATCGCATTAACAGTGATTGTTACAAACTCTGTATCACATAATGCAGGTGAGCCATCATCGCACACCTGATATTCAAAAGTAACTGAGCCATTGAAGTTAGCATTTGGAACATAAGAATAAGTGCCATCACTGTTGACAGTTAAGGTACCGTTAGCTGCTGCAGTATTCCCATCAGCCACACTGTAACTAAGGTTGCCTGCTGCATCATCAATATCCGTTACCAAGTCTGTAAGTGTACTATTGAGTGTATTGTCCTCATCAATGGTTTCTGAAGGATCAGCTGCAGCTACCGGTGCATCATTAACTGGTGATACTGTAAGCGTAACTGTTGCTGTGGTGCAAAGTGGAATACCAGCATCGTCACAAACTTCATAATCGAATGTCACTACACCGTTGAAATTTGCTGCTGGGGTATAAGAATATGAACCATCTGCGTTGAATGTAAGACCACTTACAGGGCCACCCACAAGCGAATAACTCAAATTATCACCATCAGGATCATAGTCATTATTGAAGACATTAGCGCTGATTGAACCATCTTCATTTACACTTCTGCTATCATCTTCAGCTATAGGAGCATTATTAGCAGAGCCAATATTCATGGTAACGGTGGCTATGCTACATAACTGTGAGCTGTTATTGTCACACACCTGATAATCGAACGTAACTGTACCAGTTTCACCAGCACCAGGGTCATAAACGAATGTACCGTTTGAATTAACATTTAAAGTACCGGTGCCTGATAAACCAGATGGATATGCAGTATTTATAGAAATATTATCACCATCTGGGTCAGAATCGTTGTCCAGCAAATTGCCGCCAACCGGAGTATCAACAGGCCCCACAAAAAAATCATCAACCGCAGTTGGTTGCTCATTCACTTCATCAATTGTGATAGTTACCGTTGCCTGAGCACATTGACTTGGAGATCCATCGTCACACACCTCGTATGAAAACACATCTGTGCCAAAGAAACCGGCATCAGGAGTATAGTCGTAAGAACCGTCTGTATTTAAGGTCAGCACACCATCGGAAGGAGGGTTAACCGGTATTGTATTTACAGTAAGGTTGTTTCCTTCGGGGTCTGAATCATTAGTAAGTACATTTGATGATAGCGTAGTTGCTTCATTTGTTGTTTCTGTATCGTCAACGGCTACAGGCGCCTGGTTCACTCCACTTCCTACTGCTATCGTAACCGTAGCAGTGCTACACTCAGTCGTAGCTGTAGGGGCACCATCATCACAAACCTGGTAATCAAATGAATCAATGCCTGTAAAGCCAGTATTAGGTGTATAAGTGTAAGTACCATCAGCATTTAAAATAAGCACTCCATTTGTGGGTGGTGTTACAGGTGCTGCAGTTACTGTTAGCGGGCTATTCTCTTTATCATAATCATTATTTAATACATTCCCATTAGTAGAAGTATTAACTGTGGTGTTGTCTGTATCATCAAGGGCAACAGGACCATCATTTACTGCGTCAACAGTCATTGTTACTCTGGCCGTTTCACATAAGTTAGGCGTGCCGTCATCACATACTTCATATATAAATGAATCGGTACCGCTGAACTCAGGATCAGGTGTGTAGGTAAACGTACCATCAGGATTTAACTCAACAGTTCCATTTGATGGATCACTTATTGCACTCGTAGTTAATGTAATTACATCCCCTCCATCAGGATCTGAATCATTAGCCAACAAGTCACCCGAAAATACCACATCTTCATTGGTGGTAAAACTATCATCTGTTGGCTCTGGAGAGCAGTTCGCCACCACTTCATATGTAAAAGACTTTTGCAGCGAGTAAGTAAACCACCATGAGTTGATGGTGTTTACATTACCATAATTAGTGTCGGTCCATGCATGGCTGGGTGGCGTGCGCCCATCTAAGTTGATGTCGTCCGGAGCTGTCGCTTCATTGATATTTTGATCATCCCAGTAAATCAATGGTTTGGTACCTGCAGGTCTCTCAAGACCTACATCATATCCATTTTCATTAAACTCTGCATCGTAAATGGGAAAGTTTGTTAGTCCAGAAATAATGCTAACCTGTGCCGTAAATGTTGTTCCTTCAGGTACAGGATTGCCTAACCCATCGTTTCCGTCCCAAGGAATAATATTCTCACCAGGAGTCAGGTAATCCACTATTATTACATCTTCAGTAAAATAATCGGGACCCGGATTGCCATCCAGGTCAATAAGTATTTCGGCATAAGCAACTTTATTGGTAGAAAAGACCACACTAAATTCCTCAGTGGGACAACCAGTAATTCGTGGTTCGGAAGTAAGGAAGGCTGGTTCACCCGATGGAAACAGGTCTTCGTCAGGGTTATTTAAAAATAACGGGTACTCTGCAAATACTGATCTAGATTGTACCGATCTTCTCGTTACTTCAAAATCACCAACTGCTGACACTCCAGACCTATTACATAATACGGTAAATAGGAAAGGACGCATACCATTAAGATCAAGCGTTGTAACCACGCTATCTGCAGTGTAAGCGTAAAATTCTGTTTCAGCTCTACCATTAGGATCAGCACCACCAGAGCCAAACTCCATCATAGTGAGCTCCCATATTTTTGACCATAACCTACCTGTTTGAATATTTATACCATCTGCAACGGTTACGTCAAAATATCGCATGGTCCAGGGATTGGCACCACCGCTCCCAGCTGTATATCCATTTCTACTAAATTCTATATAATAGTCACCTGTTTGATCCGGAGCAAAGCTCAAATCTGAATAACCTGAAGCTCCGACCAAAGTAGCAGGTCCAGCCACCGCTTCATCATAATCATTGATAAATCCAGCTCCTGAACCTGGTAGTGTGCCAGAAAAGGCTACTGATCCATCTGGTGCAATTACCCGGTAATTGATATTTGTAATTTGAGCATTGCCCGGATTACTGAATCCGTCAAAGGCTTTACCAAAACCAAAATAGATGCGTTCACCAATATTTTTAATGGATACATAAATCCTTTCATCGGCTGATGCATTATAAACACCCCAATCGCTATTTCCTTCAAATATTGGAGCAGCTAGTCTATTGTTATTTTCTCCTTGAGGTTGAAGCTCTTTTGTACCTTCTGCTAAAGAAAGTGATATTGAAAAAACAAGGAGCAATAGGGATATAAACTGAAAGGTGAATTTTGCTAAGTGTTTGCTACAGGTTAATCTCATTTTTTAAAATTCAATTATTAGTAATTATCAATGACCAATTTCGGTTAAGGTTTTATCAGACTCGTCAGTGATACAACAAACTTACTTTGCAGTAACCCGAGAGTTAAAAGTATTAGATGAGTGACGCATTTTACTCGATGAATGACAGCCAGGAGAGAGATAACAATACTCCTAGAAAATACGAAAATTCTTAGACAAACGGATTTATTTTCAACGAAAATCTATAGTTGCGGGTGACCCTGTTTGAAAGTCACTGATGCCCAGAGGATTCTGTCCGGTAAGATTAAAGCCCAATTGTGAGTTATCAGGAGGTAGTTCTGGATACCATGCTAATCTGATTTGGATAGTGTTGAATGCGAGGTTTTCATTTCTAAGTCTTATGCCCAATCCATAACCCTGATACAGCGTATTTTTAAGAAGTTTGCTGTGCTCATTATTCACTACCGCGAAATCCAAAAACAGAAATGGTGCAAATCTAAATCCTAAAAAGTACAGTGGAGTAAAAGCCAAGGTTTCAGAAGAGAGGGCCAACTTACGCGTGCCTCTCAAAAAGGTATAGCTGAGGCCTCGAATACCATTTTCGTCATTGATATTAATAAACTCATTATCAAATCGATTGACCCCTAACGAATAGGAGAGCCTGAAGAATTGTCTGAAGTTTAATCTATTGAGCCTATATAAAAAACTGAAATACTGTATTTGTAGATTAACCACACCTTGCTCAACTTCTTGATCTCGAATAAATCCTCCCAATGACATTTGTGGCCTTAAATATCCCAACTTCCTGAAATAGCGACCATAAGCGAGGCGCCATCCAAGATAAGATCTAATGTAAAACTCATTTGTTTCTTTACCTGTAGTAAACTCTAATAAATATCCCTCAGGAATATCCTCAGTACGACCGAAGCCAGCAATCAGACTGCTTTTTTCATACGATCTTTTAGTAAGCCCAACAGAAAATAGATATAAATGCCTGTCGAAAAACTGTTGGTTGGTGTCAATCGAAACTGTTGGCCTCGAAAGGTAATTGGTCCTGGCAAATCTTCCTGACAATTGTAAATTGACCCTGGCTCCTTCTGAAGACTCTTCTACGATAAATGATCTACCCAACCAAAAATCTTGTAAGCTATGCTCAGCATTAAAGATAATAGTTGTATCTGCGAATACGCGACTAAGCTTTCTTCTTTCTTTTATTACTTCCAATCCACCCGCATATTTAGTTTCCGGAGTAATAAAGTTTCTAAACAATCTTCCTCCGATTCTATCCAAAGGTTCGGAGCTGGCAAAATACAACTCTCCTGTAATAAAGGTTTTGTAAATATTGTTGATTGAGTATGTGCCGCTATAACCTACTTTAGGTGTGAAATCGTTGTCATACAAAAATTCATTTTTAAATTCCTGTCCGAGACCCAGGAAGTTTTTATCAATGACAGCCACATCAAATGCATTCAAACTACTATAGCTAAACTCACCAGATATAGACCAGATATCTTTAATGACAATCAACACCTCAACATCATCTTGACCCTCTCGTGAAAGAATGTAAATTCTGGCATCTTTTACATAGGGCAATCCCCGTAAGACTCTCTCACTATCAGCCAGTAAATCCGGATCAATCGCATCTCCTTCTTTAAAGAATACATTGTTCTTTATGATGCGACTCCTTGTGTAGCTATGCAGGTCATTTGCTACATTAATCGCCCAACTATCCACATTTTTGGTAGTATCCCGAATACTGGTACCAAAAACTTCGAGCTTTTTGATGCGTATTTTTGCGATGGATCTACCGGCATATTTTTTATAATTACCATTTGATACCGTCTGACTTCCAGGATTTGGCGGTGTTTTTGGCTGATTGGAAGGTGGATCCGTAAAAAGTAAGTCGTATAACTCTTTAGTAAATCTTCTTTTATATAGCTTCTCCTTTAATTTTTTATAGAATTCGTCACTTCTTGTGCTTTCGTCTCTTTTGAGTTTTACAGCGACACTATCTGGCAATATTATCACAGTGTCGCGTTCTACATAAATCGAAGAGTCGCCTAAAATAAGGAAGCTCCTCCCCTTTACCTGTACGGAATCCATAGCCGCCTTTTTTGGCTTTTTTTGACCTACACATACTGTTGAGATCAATAGAAATACGATTAAATAGGCTATTCTCACTATTATAGAAAGAGGATTCTTAGGTTATTAACGTATAAAAAAAGAGCGTTGCTTGAAATACCATAAATTAGTATCTCAGGCAACGCTCTAATTTAACGAACCCTGTTTCTAATTAAAACTACAGTTCACCTCTTTCGGCCATTTTTTTCATCTTTTTATTTGCATAAATGGCCACCTCTACTCGTCTATTTTGCTGACGACCTGCGGTGGTACTGTTATCTGCAATGGGTTGCGACTCACCATAACCTTGTGTGGTAAACCTTGGTGATGACACGCCTTGTGCCAATAAATAGTTGGTAACAGCATTTGCTCTTTGTTCTGACAATTGCTGGTTGTATTCATCAGATCCTGTAGCGTCTGTATGACCCTCAATTAAAATGTTGGTATTCTCATACTCATTTAAAGTAGTGGCCAACTCGGCAAGGTTCTGCTTTGTAGCCGGGCGCAAAGCATATGAATCAACATCAAACATTAAACCCGAGTCAAAAGTAATTTTAATACCTTCTCCTACTCGTTCTACTTCGGCACCTTCCAGATCTTCTCGCAGTTGTTCCGCCTGTTTATCCATTCTTCTACCAATAAGCGCTCCGGCAGTACCGCCAACACCAGCACCTATGATGGCACCCAAAGCAGTATTATCAGATGCACTACCAATGGCTGCACCAATTGCACCTCCTGCAGCCGCTCCAACAGCTCCTCCTTTTTGGGTATTACTGGCCTTACAGCCAGTGAGCAACACGACTGCTGCCAAAATAAATGATTGCAAAGCCCTTAGACTACTCTTTCTATTCATCGTAATGTTCATATCTCTTTTAGTTTTACTTTTCTCATAATACCCAAAAAAGATACCAATCAGATGGAGTGCGCCATACTTGCAATTGCAGCCAATATACCATAATTGTTGAGTAATGTTTTCTACAAAATGGGTGAATTTATTACGGTTTGTGAGGCACAAATCACGAATAGATGCAAAGGTTACAAAATGAAGCTAACTCAAAAGTTACCCTTCATTCAGAACGCAGTGAAGAATCCCTTAAAAAGATGTAATAAACGGCACTAAGACTCCACGCTTCGCTACCGATGACGTGTTTGAAAGTTTATTAAAAATCCTCCCTCTGACTCCCTCCAAAGGGAGAAAGAATCGGCTTCAATCACGTCATCTGGATTTGTACGTTTGAATAAAGTTACTTCTCTGAGTGACGAATGGTCTAGACTTTTGAGTTAGCCTCATGGAAAGAATGGAAAGGGCCAAAATTTTCGCGACAGCATAAAATGGGTCATTACAAAATGGTCTGTGAGACACAGACCATGGGTAGACCATGGGTGGATGTAAAGGCACAAAAGTAACTTTCGCGCCAAGACCAATTGAAGTTAGAATGGATAGCCTATAGCTATATTGAGCAATAGGTTTTCTTTGCGCCAGTCTTTGTCACCAATAGCAATGTCTTTGAATCTCCAACGCTCACCGCGGTCTTCTGTTGGTATACGTACGGGAAACGCTAAATCAAATCGCAGTACAAAGAACTCTGCATCAAACCTGAGGCCGACACCAGCACCAACAGCCAATTGACTTACAAAATTTTTAGGGTCAAATTCACCACCAGGTCTCTGCTCATCTTCACGAAGTGTCCAGATGTTACCTGCATCTGTGAATAAGGCCCCTCTAAAAGCTCCTATAATCGGGAAACGGTATTCAAAATTAGCTTCCAATTTAATATCAGCAGTTTGATCAATAAAGGTTGCTGAATCACTTACCTGATACTCACCCGGTCCTACAGATCGTGCTCTAAAAGCTCTGATACTATTGGAACCCCCTATAGAAAACTGTTTGGTATATGGCAACGTGGTGGAATTTCCAAATGCGTAACCTACACCGGTGATTAGTCTTGTAGCTATTCTATGACGTTTAGCAATTTGAAAATAATAACGCACATCGATGTCGGCTTTGACAAATTGTGAATAAGGCGATCCTAATATCTCATAGGGATTCTCATCAGTATTTTCCTCTTCTCTCACACTCGATTGCGCCACATGCATTAAATTACCCGAAAGATCGATATTACCATTAAAATATAAATCGCTTCTAGACTCTCGATCTTTGTCATTTTGTGAGTTGTAATAAAATGAATAGGTAGTCCCTAAAATAAACTGCTCCTCATAACTTCTTCTTAGTAATGGATTTACATTAAGCACCGAATCGAATTCCTGTGAGACCTTACCCAGTTGTATAAAATTGATATCAACCGGATATAATTCATGCCTTTTTGTTTTAGTCTCTCGCCAGTTAAAACCATAAGCCGCATCTATCGAATTGAGTGTAAAGAAGTCTATTCTTTTTAGCGTTCTGAAGCCAAGTTTTATTTTGGTTTGTGGAACAAATCGACTTGATCTGTTTCGAATGTTAAATGGTGAAATGATACGAGGTATAGTGAGCACATTTTCTAAACCAATGGTATAAGAATTCAAAGGCTGGTTACCCGCGTTACCTCCCACCTGTACCTCATATCCTGCATTGAGATTAAGTTCGTATGATTCCGCGCCTCTAAATATATTTCGGTTTTTGAACGTAGCTGTGAAATTGGGGCCAACAAAACTATTAGACTTTGACACTGCCTGAAGTTCCAGCCTTATTGATTTCTTTTTATAAGGTGACACATAAATGTTGGCATCCAGGGCATTTCCATCCTCTTCATAATCGATGTTTACATATTTAAACACATCCAGTTGGATGAGTCTATTTAATGTAATCAACTCATTTTCTTTACTGTAGACTTCACCCGGGCGAACCGCCACTTGCTCTGTGATTATTTCAGGCCTAAAATCATCATGTGGCTGTACAAAGTTAATATCATTAGCTATTGTGGTATCGCTATTTAAAGTGCTGTCAGATTTATATGTATAGTTTGTAAAAAGATTTACCTTTTTGATGTTATAAACAGCCTTTGCATCATTTGGAGTGGTAGACTTAAGGTTTAAAAACATTTCTACCTGCTTGTCGCCAACAGTACTGTCAGCTCGAAATAATAAGTACTCATTAGAAAAATGATAGTACCCCTGATCTTTGAGTGCCTTTTCGAGTCTTAATCGTTCTGCTTTTAAATTATCCAGGTCGTAGCGGTCGCCAGGTTTAATTTGAGTGTCTGTTTTAAGCCTTGAAATCTTATCGCTCAGTACACTATCGCTGATATCGAAATGAATGGTATCATATCGAAATGGCGCTGAAATATTAGCCGTGTAATGCACCTCTGAAGCATGCTTACTTTCTTTCACCTCACTGATCACACGTGCTCCAAAGTAACCATTGTTTTTAAGCGTTGACTCTATTTGCATTTTACTTCTGGAAATGTCAACATCACTGATCAAAACAGGCTTTCTACCCAATTTGGTTTTCACCCAGTGCTTAAAACCTTTTTCTTTTTCTACTTCTCCTGCCAATCCGTAAAACCATGGTCGTGGCCTTGAACCAAGAAGTTTACTGTTAGGGTCCGGTCTCAACAACCGTTCAATTTCACGATTTATCTCGGCATCGTCTTCCAGGTTCTTTTTTTTCACATATTTGATTTCTGCACCTTCATAGAATTTCTCTCCTTCTGCAAGGTATTTATTGGCTGAACAGCCACCAAGAATTAAACTCACTAAAATCAGACAGGATAATGCAGTACGTTTATTCATCGCTCACCTCCTCACTCTTCTTAAAAAGCTCTTTAAGCGTGTTGTAATCTCTTACGAAAATAATTCCTACTCCTGTTTTGGCGATTTCTCCCTGCAACAGATTGTCGTATTCATTTTGTCTGAAACCTACCAACCTATACCTGCCGTCTTCTGTTAATTTGTATTCTATTTTAATGTCACCTGCAAAATCCGAAACGCTCTTCTGTTGGGATTCACCTCCCTCCAGATCAAAATTGCCAGCTACTTTTACTACCACTCTTTCATCGAAAAACTGTTTTGAGAGACCTAATTCCAGCTCTGTACGACCTTCGGTGCCACCTCCTTCGCTATAATCCTGGTACGATTGCAAATCGAAGGAGAGCTCAAGACCTTTAATTTTGCTGCCTAATCGGTTGAGTTGATTGCTTAAAATACGGCTGGCACTGTTTCTTGCTGTAGACTGGGCCAGGCTATTATCTCCACCACCCGATGAAAAGTCAGATGTCATGAAGGTTTTGAACAGAAGCAATGAGAAAACCTGTCTGTTGAGTACGGCTTCTTGCTGATTGATACCATTGAGCCAGGATTGGACACTAATAGGTGCCGACCCCTGTTCGGCCAATGCAAGCCTAAAACTAATATCAGGTGACAGTAGCTCTCCATTGAGGTCTAGAAAAACATCGAATGGAATTTTACGTCTAAAATCTGTATTTACTGGTGCTGCACGTACAGTATATATGGCAGAAACATCCATACGGGCGTTTAATGGATCACCCGTCCATAACAAATAGCTACCCGGCCGGATATCGAATTTACGCTTTACCAGGCTATAAAAGTTCAGGTCATAGGAGCCATCGTTTACTTCATAACGACCTGTTAGGGTCATGTCTCCAGTGGGCCTCATGCCTAACGTAAGATCTGCATCACCTGATACGGTAAGTTTATCTTGAGTAATTGGGTCAATCACGACATTAAATGTGCTTGTGCTATTTACATCAATGTTGGCTCTTAAGTCAATACCTCGAATCCAAACATCTAAAGTATCGGTATCCTGCGCATTACTTTCACCAAAGAAGGGATCATTTTCTATATCCTGATCAAAGAACTCCACCACACCTCTTCTTTCTGCCACACTTATTTCTTCTTCAGGGATTACGTAGGTTACATCACTGCCATTGGCAATACCCAAATCGAGCCGCACTTTGGGGTTGTTTAAATCTCCTGTTATATCCGCATCTGCATTGATGGCTAACTTACCATACACTAACTGGTTGGCTTTTTCATCAGTATTGAGCACCTTAAAATTGTTGGCCTTCAGTTTCAGTTTAAAATCATAACTGGCATAGTCTTGAGAGTTGATATTACCATCAAACCTTAACGTATTATTATCTTCATCATCAACTTTGAAGTCATTAAAGGATAGCCCTGAACGAGTAAAATCAATCGTTTCATCATTAATAAAATACTTGATACCAATGTAATTTACTCTAAAGGCCACTTCATCTAAATTCAGATTTCCTTTAATATCAGGATCAGCTACTGTGCCCGTTACTTTAAATTGCCCGGTAAGTTTTCCATCTAATTCAGATACTTCATTAGCAGCATAAGCCTGTACTGTGGATATATCTAAACTATTTATTTTGGCATTCAGATCGAGTTCAGTATTCGTTGATTGTGTAATAGTACCCTTAACTCCAATATCATTTCTTCTACTTTTTATACCAAGATCTACTGAAGTCTGATTAGCTGCATTTTGTGCAAGTAAATTGATGTTTCCTAATGTGTCTCCTTTATAACTAAACTGGTTTATTTTTAAATCAGCCTTAACGCTTCCTTTGCTCATAAAATAATCAACATTACCATTGAGCACTCCACCAAGCACGTAATTTTCTGTTTCCTTGAATTTACCTAGAAAACTAAGGTCAAACTGGTCGAAATTCGTAACCAAAACCGTATCAGTTTGATTCTCTATAGTGGTTTTAGCGGTTAGCTGCTGCCCTTCTCGGGAAATAGAGATATTTTCAACCCAAAAGTAATCCTCATAAATCTCCAGCTTGTTTTCAGGGTGTACCTTCCACGAGTCATAATTGAGGACAAACTCACCGGGAATAAATTCGAATACAAAGTGATCATCAACCTGAGAAAGGGTTCCGCCAATATGATAGCGGTCTTCCTCTTCTTCGTTGAGTATTTTAAAGTCTGTTTTTATTTGATCGCCATCTATGCTCCCGAGCAGCCTAACGTTATTAAACTCAGAACTCGCTATAAACAATCTGTCAATAGCTGCTGTGAAATTTAGAGACTCCTTGTCAGAAATGAGTTGCACCCCTAATGAGTCTATGACTGTACCTTTATAGTCGACTTTCTTAAAGTCCATATTAACATCGATCAGCCACTCTTCACTATTATATTTACCGTCTATTTTACCAGGAACAAACTCATTGAGCCCCGGTACAAGTACATTGGTAAAGAAGCCTGGATTTTTGAAATCAACATTAAAAACAAAATCCTGAGCTGGTAAATCCTTAAGCGTTGAAGAGTCAGATAAATAGCGCTGAAAGTGTTGTTTCAGCACATTAGGTAAAGTATTTAACTCAAAGTTTCCATTGAAACTCGCATCTAATACAGTTGACTTAAAGTTTATTTCAGTGAGCGATTCATTGCTAGAGGCTTTAAGCGAAATAGTATCAAGTTGATAAACTTCATCATCTTTTGCTATTGTAAGCCCATCTACCAATAAGTTACCATTTAATGTTTCGATATTTTTAGCTGCTAAATCTGAAATGACCTTCGCCCGCAGCTTAAATGCTTCATTAGTAAAATTCAGGGCTTGCAGGTTAGCCCTCTTTAAATCTAAATTGAAATTATATTTAGGAACACTATCACGCATATTAACCAACCCATTAAAATCAAAATCGAGGTTTTCATCACTCATTGCAACGGTTCCATCAAAACGTTTGTCCTGAATACGGCCGTTGATATCAATGCTTTTGTATGCATAGTTGTTGTAATCAAACCTCTCGATAAATCCAGTCAACTTTGTATCCAAATTTTGAAGACTAAAGCCTTTGCCATCCACCATCCCATTTAATGTCACCTCGCCTAACTGATCGTTTGAAAGCAAGCTTCCCACTTGTAATTGCTTTATGTCTATGTCTCCTTTGTATTGATAAACTGAGTCTTGTTGCAGTTTTAGGTTAAGGCCATAAGCTATACCACCCAAACTTGATCGTACACTTCCTTTAGACGTAAAGTCATCTAATCGGCCATTGAAGGTGAGTTTGGACTGCAATTGCTTAGGTAGTTGTAAATTATCAGACAGACTATCGCCAATGAAGTGGTTTATATCATTAGCCGTGGTATATAATTCAATTTTATTAAAATTATAAGTGGCGTTAACGGCATCCGGCAAACCTTTAACCTCTCCAGCAGCTACTAATGATGTACTGTCAAGCCCCTTGAAATTTAATGACTGAATGGCTAACTGGTCTATCGAACCTTTGACATTGGCCGAAAGATTGAAAACATGATGAGGCTTAAGCACCTGAAAAAGGCTATCTAAACCCGGAACAAATGTGGTTAGATCATCTGTGTCGATTTGAGCATCCTGCATATCTACATCAACTTTCAGTTTTGATATATCTTCAGCTATGCTCGCCAAATCCGGGTAAGACAAATTAAAGTCTCCTGCGAGTTTTGAATTGTTAACACGTAGTTTTAAACCTGTAACCTTTGCTTTGGTGTCAGTGAATTGCCAATCTCCTTGTAGTTCTTTCAGCCTCAACCCGCTTTTCTCGAAAGCACTCAGACTATTTATTTCCCCTCGTAAATCTCCATTTTCAAAAAAGGTATTACTCATTGAGGTATTAAGTTTTTGCACCCACATATGTAGTGGGTCAAAGCCTTTTTGCAAGCTATCGCCATAGCTATGGTATTTAAAACTGCTGTTTTCTAACGTGATGTTTTTTGTGCCTGCATATAGTGATATGCTACTTTCTGAAGACATTTCAATAGCATCTGATGTGTCAGTGTCGGTTTGTGCAAATTGATAAACAAAAACAGAGGCATTTTTAATGATTATATCTTCCGCCAGGTATACGTTTTTATTGATATCCAACTCATCTATTAGCAAATCAAGATGCCCGACTTGATGATTGATTCGGATATTTGAAGATGATTCCTCCAGGTTAAACTTCACATTATCGAGTATTAACCGATCACCATCTATCGTAAAATTATTTTGAGTTTCATTGGCCGCAGTTTGCTCATCAACAGACACCAACCCCTCAAATATTTTTAATGATGCATCAGCATTGTGAAGCTCCGCTGTAGCAATTTTTATCGATTGTTGATTAAGGTCAAATGTTTGAAAACCAACAGACAACTCCCCAACGCTGCCCTCTGTTGTTATCCCTGTGTAATGATCATCATACTTCACATATGCATCAGAAAGACTGACATCTCCTATGGAAAACTCAAAAGTTGATGTACTTGTAGTAGTATCTTGCCCCGAAGTAAAACCATCGATAATAAACTGAAAGTTAAAAGCACTATCCGGTCTTAAAATATTTGCGTTAAGACCATTAAGTGTAATCTCACTTAAGTGTAATCTATTGTCGATGAGTGCCCAAAGATCTGTCTGCACCGTTAGGTAATCGACATTTACCAGGGTATCGCCTTGCTTATCCTCAAGGTAGAGGCTTTCAATGGTAATGTTACTGGGGAAATCAACATAAAGCCGACCGACTGAAGCGTTTGCATCAACTTTAGAATGGTAAAATGCGACAGCCTTTTGAGTGATATACTGCTGTACTTTGGGGAACCTTAATGAATAAACCAGGGCCACCAGAAGTATTAACACTATGCCAATCGTAAGGCCTAGTATCTTTACTAATTTTTTAAGTACACCTGATTTTTTTTTGGTCATTCTTTAGAATGCTATTAACAACAAATTGACTGTCCGTATAAGCCGAACAGTCAATTTATATAAGTGTTATCTAATTATAAATGCGTTTATTCTTTAATCTTTTGTTTCAACTTTTCTAATTGCATCTGAATATCGGAAATTAAATCCTTTGTTTCAGATTTTACTGTACTCCAGTTTTCGTCAGTGGCATTTTTCACATTCGTGAGCTTTTTCTCCACTTCTTGCTTTTGCTTCTGCAACTTAACTTTCGCTGCTTCTAACTCTGCCTTTGCTTCGCCTGACGCTTCTTTTAGATCAGACTCCACTTTGGCCCTTTCAGCATTTACATCATCAAGAAACTCATTCAAGTCCGCTTCAAGCTCTTCTTTTTCCTGCTTGATGTTATTTTTTAACTCTGCTACATCATCCTTTACGGCATCTTTTGTTTTTGAGTCATTTGTGCAAGCCACTGCACTTAAACCAACTAATAAGACAACTATGATTTTACTTAGTTTTCGCATAGTCTTCTATTTATTTATTTTTCAAATTGATTTGCCTGTTTAGATTTTACTCCTCCGACATCCAGGTCTTTATTTATAAAGCTGTATTGCGAATCTACTACAAATGCCTGGTCATTCATATAAGCGACCGGTGTAGTAAGCAAGTCAGGATTTTCTGTTAATAATTTAAGCAGCTCCTCATCAGAAAAGCTCTTACCTTTAATTTCTGTCTTAAACTTTTCGCTTGAATCGTCAACAACACCCTCAACCTTTTTATTCAAATCAGAAGCTATTTCAGCTATTTGCCGCTCCGTAAGCTTGGATTTGCTGACATCCGTTGCGTTAAGCTTATGATCCTTCAAAGTTTCAGCGTACCCAAGGACTTCTTTATCCTTTTGTTTTTCGCTGTTATATAGAAGTACAATTTCGTTATCCTTAGCTTTCATTTCTTTATGTTTTTAATGTTCTTGATTTGCTATTGTCAACGGTGTTTGCCCGATAGACTGACCCCCCTTAATTCCAAAATCCAATGTTCTGATTGGGAAAGGTATTGTTATATCATTGGCATCGAAGGCATTTTTAATTTCTTTTATAGCTTCATTTCTAAATCCTAAGTAACCTGGCTGGTCAGGATATTTCACCCAAAACCTGATCATAAAATTGATGGAGCTACTGCCAAACTCGTAGTAGTCAAAAATCATATCTTCCAACCTGATGACTCCATCTATTTCACCAATGGTTTCTTTTACCAGTTGCTCAACTTTAGCGAGATCATCCCCATATGACACGCCTACTGCAATATCAATCCTTCGTTCACCTAATACCGTGAAGTTTGTGATGGGGCTTTGCAAGACATCTTTATTTGGAATGTAAATTTCCTGCCCTCTAAAAGTCTTTATCACCGTCACGCGCAAGTTTGTTCGGGTAACAATGCCCATCATATCATTTACTTCTACTATATCTCCTAGCATAAACGGTCTTCTAAAGGCTAGAATTATTCCTGAAAGGAAATTGGATGCCACGTCCTGAAAGGCAAAACCTAACGCAAGACCTACAACACCAACACCAGCCAATAATGAGGTGACTGCTTTTTCGAGTTTCAACACCTCGAGTATAATGAATAAACCCACACCTACTACCACATAAAAAACTATGGTTGAAAACAGGTTGGAAAGGGCTTTGTTGCTGGAGGTTTTGTTAAATATTTTGCCCGTAGTTTTTTGAGCAATCTTGGCGATAAGATAAAAGAATATAAACGCCAATAGGGCAACTGCCATATTAGGCAGCATGGCTATTAAAGTGTCAATCCAACCGTCAATTTTATCCCAAATTTTATCAGCCGGTTTCTCCAGGTTTTCGGTTATGTCTTGCATGGGTATATATAAAAATAAAACCTGAGTGTGCTTAATCATACACTCAGGAATGAGAGGTTATTTTATAGCGACTCAATTTCCTTTTTCAACTCTTCTTTCTTCTTCCCTGTTTTCTGCTCTAGCCTACCAAGCAATTCCTCTGCTTTACCTTCGGCATACATCAGATCATCATCAGTCAAATCACTATATTTCATTTTCAACTTACCTTTTACTTCGTTCCAGTTTCCTTTTAAATTCAAATCCATATTATCTATTCTTGGTTTTAGTTTTTAATTTATTAATTCGATTCAGCAACTAAGACTTAGTTCATCTTAGCTTTCTCTTTCGCTTTGCTTATTGTTTTTCTGCTCAGGTCTGTATAGTCTTCTAACAAATCATTGTACTTGCTTTTTGCTTCCTTCAATGTGTCTGCCACCATATCACCTACAGTGTCTTTCAACTTGTCAGATTCAGAGCCAATCATTTTTCTTGTTTTCTTGCCACTTTGTGGAGCCATCAATAATCCTGTTAGTGCTCCTGCTGCTGCTCCTACTGTAAATCCGAGTAATACTTTTACATTGCTATTCATAATTCAATTGTATTTAAGGTTATAAAAATCTTTTCACCTATCTAAAGAGAAAATGTCGTACCAGAATTTGAAGATTGGTGAAAAGTGCCTTCAGCGCTGAATTGATGCGGTTGCTAAAAGTACTCACCCTCATTCTCCAAAAAATGATGTGTAACAATTTCTACAGTATGTAGAGGCTGACCGTTACAATTGACAACAGGATTTTTCATACTGAAGTATAACAAATGGCATAGGTTATGCATTAGTAAGATTGAATCAAACATTTAAATATTATGTCTGAACACAACCTAAAAACTTTAGTAGAAGTACTCAACGATCTGAAAGATCAGGGTTACACCACCGATTTCAATTATGTAAATGGGCAGTTAGCCGCATTGGGCAGTACAGATAAATACAAACCAGAAGACATTATTATTCAGGAAGAATTTCGGTTTGAAGGTGAATCAAACCCTGCCGACTCTTCTATTCTTTATGCTTTGGAAGCTCAGGATGGAACCAAGGGAACATTAGTAGACAGCTATGGCGCAGAGTCACATACTGATCTGGAAGAATTTCTTAAGAAAGCCGACAATCAGGTAAACCTCTAAAACATAAAGCCAAGATTCAGCATAAACTGATCATCTTCCTCAGACTTTGTATAGGTTGTGGTGAATACCCACTTACCCAGTGGGTTAAACCATATGCCTCCACCATACCCTGTATACCATTCGCCTGAGTCTTCATTGTCGGCCCACACGCGACCCTGATCGAAGTGGGCAGAGATACCTACTGCCAAAGGCATATAGTAAAATGGAATCCGGGCCAATCTCACACGCACTTCGTTGTTGTTGTAAAGACTGCTCCTTCCGGTGTATCTATCTCGTTCGTAACCTCTAACATTTCCTTTTCTTCCTAACCCTCCATTGCCACCGATAGTATTTCCCTGATAGATGGCAAATCGGCCGGCATTGCTGGCACCACCAATTCGTGACGCCAATGTGATTAAGGTAGGTTCTTCAAAACTATAGTAGGCACTAAATTCACTTTTCAACTGACTGTATTTGCGATTACTATTATTTAGCTCTGCCTGCCAGGTAAATTCTGTCTTCCAATGAATACCCTTTTCCGGATAGATCGTGTTTTCAACAGTTTTAATATCCGCAGTGATTTTGGCTCCTCCAAAATGGCTGCCACTAAATATTGTAGGATCAATTGACGAACCTATTACATTGATAAACTTATCAGTTTCTGAGTTTACCTTTACATACTGATAGGCCGGCCCAAGTTTGATTAGCGCATGATGTCCTGTTTCGAAGGTGATGCCTGGAAAAAATGTAACCTCGCGGTATCTTATGCGATAATAATTATCATCAAAACTTTCGTCAACTACAGTTTCATTTCCCAATCCATAAAAATTTGAAAAGTAATTAGGTGCTTTGACACTTAAATCAACATTGAATCCTAAATCACCAATTACACGTTTGAAATCACCTTCATAGTCAAAATTCCAGGCAAAGGTATTTGGGGCAACGTTTGCAGCGATTTTATGATTACTGGCATAGGGATCTTTTCTAAAACCATGCGTTGTAATTACCACTCCTCCACCTAAGTACACACCATCATCTTCGTTAAACCCAAAGAAAACAGTCGGCCCCAGATAATTGTATTTAAAGCTTTTGAAATCATAGCGATTAATATCCAGACTTTCAGAAAGTCTTTGCTTTACTTCCCGGCTTTCGGTTTCAAATGTTACTCCATCAGGGTTGTCGTAAATCACATTGTTTTTAGACCAACCACTGACAGACGAGCTATCATTAACAAAATCCATGTCTTCCCCTCCTATGAACCTTATTTTAGGAGATTTATCAGCCTTTCCGGTAATCTCAATAAAGTCCTCATCACCTCGGGCATAAAGCCTTACCTCATCGGTTTCTTTATAATAAAATGTTCTTTCGTATATCTTTTGTTTTTTCTCGCCCTCGTCAGAAGCGTCATACACACTTACTTTGGTGCCTTGATCTGAATAGTCTACTACAAAATATTCGTTGTTGTCACTACCCACTATATCTACATCCTTAGCCAGGATTTTGTAATACCTTTTAGCAAACTCAACTAGATTATTTCTTCTTCCTATCAGTTTTTCAACTAAAAAAGGCCCATCATTTTTATATACCTGTGCTGGTAAAACGCCAACTGCTTCTTTAATTACATCATTGGTAAGTCTTCCTTGCAAGTCTTTAGCCATATCTACCCAGTCGGCTTGAGAAAGCCCAGTTAAAAACCGTCTGTCGAGATACCTGGCATTATGATTCAGGCCTCCAATGTCTCTAATTTCATCATCAAAACTCTGGAATTTACGTAATGCCCATTTTCTGCGCGCCCACCAAGGGAAAAATCCATCAAACTTAAAGAATACATTATCCCTGTCTTCCGGTATGGGTCGATAGTACTTGCCCCTATCATCTTCAAACTCTGCCCATCTAAATTGGCCATCGTGACGATCCCAGTCTCCAACCCACATATCGAAAAGTCTTACACGTAAAAGTGCCTTTTCATCAACTCTGTTTTCGTTGTCATCGAGCAGTTCTTCCATCACAGACTCACTACTTACTGCATTTTTGGTATAGCCAAAATCTTCATAGTCAGACCAGTCTTCATCAGCATCTTGCTCAATCATGGCCAATACTCCGCCATAGTCTTCACGATATTCGCCAAGCAAAGGTGTGTCGGGTATGAAGACCATTTTGGGGTTTGTATGATAGATGCCTGCAGCATCTCCCAGCTTTGGCAAAATGAAAGCTCCAAAAGGGTGTGAAGCTGATATCTGGTCCTGCACCACATCATCGGCAAAGGAATATTGTAAAGGTAACGGCAAGGTAGGCGAAGGGTCTTTTTGAATCGACCTTAGAGAATATAGCTGGCCATCTGCTCCCTTAAGTTTAAGTGAGTAAGTTTGTTGACCTCCACCTCTGTCTAATATTTCCAGGCCACCTTTTTCTTTGGTAAAGTCTAAAACAGGAACTGTAATAGTAGTAGTCCAGGTGTCTCTATAGTGATCGCCAAGCAGGAATCTTTTAAACTTACCAGCTTCATAAATCTCGCCAGGTTTTACCATTACAGAATCTGCCAATCGGCCCTCTACATCTTGCTTTACATTTTCATTAAGCGAGTATGGCTTCGGCATCACACGGCAAGAAGTGATCACCACTGTTGTGATAAACAGTAAGTATACAGCATTTCTGAGCATATTCTACGAGGCGTTGGTGTAAACGAAAATAAAAACAAAGGCTATTACGGTGAGCGTAAGCCCTGTCATGAAAATATTGTAAGAAACCGTCAAGAGTCTGTATTTTTCTTTCAAAACACCCCCGAGGTTGTATAAGTCGACACTCATACTATTATAAAGTCTTTCCTGATCGGCCTTGAGCTTATTGAGATAGTCTACAAATTGCTGTTTGGGTATACCCAGAAAATTACCGAAGTACAACAAACTCATCTCATCTTCCTTCACCTTTTCAATGTCAATTTCTCGAGCAGTAACTTTTGGTCTTGCAGAAAGCACTGCAAAAACAACAGAAGCTAATGAGCCAATTAATAAAATAAAGATTGGTACGGTAAACCTAAGGTTTTCAATAATATAGCTCTTCGAAACTGAAAGACTTGCGCCAGATAGAGTTACGATCACAGATATCATAATTGTATTGATACTGATCATCATATTGGCTTTACCATCGGCAATGGCACTGAGGTTGATGTGGTTCCTATAATTGGCCCTGTACAATGTATCTATACCACGGCCCAAATCTTTACCCGTCCTGGTGCGGGTAGTCACCTTTCGGGCCTTTACTATATTCTTACGTTGTTTCTTGATGTTCTTCACCCTGCGCTTGCCATACTCCTGCTTGCCAGCTTTTGTTATAAAGTTGTTATTAATGAGAAACTGATATTGCTTTTTCTCCCATTCAAGCTCAGAATATGTCTCATCTAAATAACTTTCGAGTTCTACACGTAGCAATTCTCCTTTTCTGAAAAAGCGCTTACGCCCGATATGCGCCATATCCGCATCATGAAGAATCTCTTCCAGCATGTCTTTAGGCCGATGTCCCTTAATAGTGCTCTTTATTAAACGCGCGACTACTTCTTGCTTCTTTTCATCATAGTCTTCACCATCCATAAACTCCTTAGCATACTTCAGACTTTCCTCCTCGTGCCCATTGTATTTTTTTATGTACCCTGTATCGTGGAACCATGCGGCCACTTGCAGCATTTCTAGTTCAGAGTCACTCAGCTTACTTATTTCACCTAACTCCTTGCTTATTTCAGCCACCTCATACGTGTGTGATAAATTATGATATAGGAGGTTTTCAGGTAATTTCTCTTTGAAAAGGCCCGTGACATATGATTCGGCCTTAGATACTATTTTTGATTTTTCGCTCATAGGTGATTGATTGACCAATAATACTTTCAACAATAAAATGTGTCTAATGTTAAAATTAATCCTTTTGTAACAACAAAAACAACTCCCTCCCGGCTCTTGGTTTGATCGAATTATAGCACCTTTCAAAGACTAGAATATTAAACACATTCTCGAAAAACGGAAGGTATTCTGTTTTATTTCCTCCATACGGAGGGTGGTCATCAAATAAAGGATCATCAAATAAGACACCCATGAGTTTTCCTTTCGGTTTCAATATTTCGTGGCACTTTTGTACATACGCAGAACGCTCACTTGGGTGTAGCGCACAAAAAAATGTCTGCTCGACAATAAGGTCAAACTGTTCATTGATGTCGAAAAAGTCGATGTGAAGCAACTGATTATCAGGAAACGCTGGCACTTCCTTTTTAAAACTCTCTAAAGGTAATTTTGATAAATCAGCAATGAACACATTTTTGAAGCCTTGCTCCCATAGGTATTTGGCCTCGTACGCATTGCCACAACCTGGAATTAATATTTTCAGGTCTTTATTTTCGAGTTGATCAAAATAATCTTTGAGAGGAGTAGTTATATCACCAGTATCCCATTGGGTGTAGCCCTCTTGGTATCGAGAGGTCCAATATGCTTCATCATGTACCATAAAAATCTTATGTAGTTGTACTTATAAATTGACAAATGAAGGGCATTTCATTGACATATCTTAAATAAACAATAATTTTACGATCAATCTGTTTAAATAACATTTATCTATGACCGAAAACAACAGTCAACAACCGGAAAAGTCTACGGCTAAAAAGAATAATAGAAATACCATTCTACTGATCATCTTTGCAGTAATCATTATTGTACAAGGTGTTAAGATCTATTTAGATCATCAGGAAAGTGTGGCTAGAGAAACGCTTCTCGCCTCTACAGAAGAAGAGTTAGCCACTACTATGCAGCGACTTAATGACATCAGCGAGGAGTTAAGTCAAAAAATTCGGGAGATAGATTCACTGGGTGGTGATATTGCAGAGTTGCAAGAAGCCAAAGACGAAATAGAGAGAGAGCTGGCAAGGACTCAAAAAGCCAGCAGAAGTACGATTGCTGCTTTGAAAGATAAAGTAGATGGCTATGAGCTGTTGTTAAAGGCAAAAGACAAGGAAATAGCTAAGCTTAAAGACCTCAATACAGAATTACTTACTGAGAACACCTCTTTAAAAACAGAAAAGAATGAGCTATCTGATTCGTTGAGTCAGTTAAATACCTCTAAGGAAGAATTGGCTTCTAAAGTGGCGATAGCTTCACAACTAAAGGCTGAAAACATTCAAATTCTGGCCGTAAATAGCCGAGGCAAAGAGCGTGACTCTCCATTTAAAAGCCGTCATGCAGACAAAATCAAAGTGGTATTCAATATCGCTGAAAATGATGTGGCTCCTATCGAGGGCAAGCAGATCATAGTAAGGATCGTGGATAGCAACGGACAGGTGATTTTTGATGTTACAAGAGGCTCTGGAACGTTTATGGTAGATGGTAAAGAAGAATTCTTCACAGCCAGCCAGGAAATACTGTTTGACAACACACGCCAGCAGTTGACTTTCGAGTACGATAAAGGCAGCGAATACGAAGAGGGTTTATACACACTGGAAGTTTACACCGCTGATTATAAAATGGGCAGCAAGCAGTTTGAGGTGAGGTAGGGGTGAGTATTTTAAATTAGGTGTTATAGCCAGTAGCAATAAAACCATAGATTATTATGAAGAAGAAAAGATTGATGTATGGGTTAGTTATCTACTCAATTATTGCTACAATAGCGCTGATTAAATACTGGCATTTAAACAAAATAAACAACGAAAATAAAAACTTCGAAATTAGCTGGAACTCCACCAATGACAGAATGCTAATGAAAGATAAAAAGACAGGGAAACTTATAACGTTATCAGAAGACATTAACTTCGATTATAATTTTGAATTAACAGAGATTTTCTTCAATGGAATAGGACCTATAACTTCTTATATAGACAAAAATGATAACGGATACTTCGAAAAAATCTTGCACTACGATTTTAACGGAGAACTTGTAGGTGAAAGTCGAGATTTTGAAGATAATGGCTCAATTGATTACTACTATGTTATTCTAGAATCAAATGACACCTTAGAATTTGTCGACAAAAACAAAAATGGTAGGATGGAAATTTACCAATGATTATAACAGAGGTTATGAATGAATAAAAGAGGTTATTGATTAGGATAATTTCGCTTGGACTTTTTTTGCATTTTAGCATTACATAAAACACTATTTTAGCCTCACCCTCTTACAGTTAGAAGACCAAGTACTGCCCGTGCACCCTCTCTATTCTTATGGATTAAACAAAAGGGTTAGTATAAATTTTTTCATATTTCCTATTTTGCTTTATGAGGGCAAAAATTCTAGCAATAAGTTTGGCACGAACAGCATTAACCACTGTCA
>Ga0189278_10310_pt1 | contig 25864 bp, 25 predicted proteins | sample N26A9minimetaG_FD_130326 | JGI IMG/M metagenome (GOLD analysis project Ga0189278, IMG submission 130326) | Marine microbial communities from the Costa Rica Dome - N26 A9 mini metaG | ecosystem: Environmental > Aquatic > Marine > Oceanic > Photic zone | place: Costa Rica: the Eastern Pacific...
AATGCGCGTCTCAATGCGCCCTCCCAGGCTCGGGCGCGGCCCTTCGTTCGAAAACGTAACGCTGAGCGCAGAAGAACGATTTACCTCCGGCGGCAGCCGTTTCCGGGTTTGTCAGCAATCTGAGGGCGCCCCCGGGCGCCCTCATGCGATTTAATGGATTGCAGGCGGGCCTTGTCACGGCCTGCATAACCTCGGGGGACATTCCCCCCGGGCGCTCTAAGTATTTCTGGCATGAAGCAGCGGGCAGGCCCCGGGCCCGTCAGCGGCGGTGGCGCGCCATGTCGGGCAGGGCGATATTGGCCACCTGTTCGGCAATCGGATCGTTGCCCAGCGGGTGTTGCTCCGGCCTGAATTCTTCGGGGTCGCGCAGTTTCTGCCAGTGACCGCCAAGGTAGATCTCCAGCCCGGAAAAGCGCGCCTTGTATCCCATCTTGGGGCTGCCGGGGACCCAGTAGCCCAGGTAGACATAGGGCAGACCCGCCGCGCGGGCGATCTCGATATGATCGAGGATGATGTAATTGCCCAGCCCGTTGCGGGGAAGCTCGGGGGAGTAGAAGGAATAGACCATGCTGACACCATCGGCCAGCACATCGGTCAGGCAGACCCCGGCCAGTTCACCGGTTTCGGGATCGACATATTCGATCACCCGGCTGCGGATCGGCGTTTCCTCGATCATCGCGGCAAATTCGAAGATGTCCATGTCCGCCATGCCGCCGTCCGCGTGGCGGCTGTCCAGATAGCGGCGGAACAGGGCGTATTGGTCTTCTGTCGCCCAGGGCGAGGTGGCGCGGCGCACCAGATGCCGGTTGCGCTTCAGAGTACGTTTCTGACCCTTCGAGGGTTTGAATGCGGCCACGTCGATCCGTGCGGAAAGGCAGGAGGCGCAATCGGCGCAGGAGGGACGGTAGAGCACATTCTGCGAGCGGCGAAACCCCTGTGCCGACAGGCTGTCATTCAGCTCTGTCGCGGTGTCACCCTGCAGTGCCGTGAACAATTTCCGCTCCATCCTGTTCTCAAGATACGGACAGGGTTGCGGCGCGGTCACATAGAACTGCGGTGTGATCGGAAGACTGTGGCGCATGGAGATCCTTTGGTTGACGAAATGATAACCAAGGTCCTGTCACGCGCCAAGGGGACATTTAATAAAATGGTAAAGAGTCGCCCAGTGTCATTTGCGCCGGTTCAGCGGCACGGTGCCCAGCAGCATGTCGGTCAGCCCCTGCCGGCGTGCGGAGGTGATCATGAGCACGACGGAGATCAGTTGCAGCGGGGCCATGGCAACCGAAACCGTATAGCCCAGCGTATGCATGAAGGCGGTGCCGCCGTCGAAGGGCAGGTCGCGCCCGTCGCGCAGTTCCATCCCCACCAGGCGCATCCCCCAGGTCGCAGAGCCGCCCGCGAGGGTGGCCAGCCGGTAGAGGAAGCCGATCACCAGGATCAGCGCGGGGAAAAAGAACACACCGGTAAAGGCGGTGAAGGGCAGCACCAGCAGGCACAGCGCAACAATCAGGATGCTGTCCACCACCCAGGCAAAAAAGCGCTTTGCAAGGATGCCGTCGTAGAATTCCGGCTGGTCGAAGGGATCGGGTGTCATTGCTGGTCCTGTGGCGGGCAAAGGCCCCCGGCAGGCTGCGGGGGCGGGAGAGGGAAGGTTGTCGGCCCGGTGTCCGGGCCGACCCGTGATGCGTCAGGCCTCAGCCGGGCCGTCGTTGCGCTTGGCGCGTTCGTCCATGAACTGGTCGAACTCGGCCTTGTCCTTGGCTTCGCGCAGCCGCTCCAGGAAGGATTCGAAATTGGTCTGCTCTTCCTCAAGCCGGCGCAGCGTGTCCGCCTTGTAGGCGTCGAACGCGGCATTGCCGGTGTTGCGGGTGGTCATCATCGTGCGTTTGCTGCGCTTGGCGCAGGAGGGGCCGGAAAACATGCGTTTGCTCCAGATCATGTACATAAGAAGGGCGAGGCCGACAGGCCAGAAGAAGATGAAGCCAAGCACCATCGCGGCGATCCAGGCACCTTTGCCCTTGTCGTCCAGCCAGCCCTCGGTCCGGGCGAACCAGTTCTGGCGGGTGCCGTAGCTAGAAGTTTCGGTCATGGTCGTCATGTGACAAGCCTTTCTGGTGGTAAGGCCTGACTGCGGCCTCGGGATCAAAAGGTCTTATGTGAATGCCTTTTACATCAACCAAGATGGGCATTGCCGCGATTCGTACAAGAGGGTATGTGAAGACTTTTTACATTTTCTCTGAAATCTGTTGGAAATCAGCAGCTTGTGCGCCAGAAATCTGGAGCATTTCTTGCGGTGTAAGCCGGAAAACGTGATGAGGCGTGCCCGCTGCGGCCCAGATTTCGGGGAAATCCAGCAGCCGCCGGTCAAACCACATGCGGCAGGGATTGAGGTGCCCGACCGGGGAAACACCGCCGATGGCAAAGCCGGTCTGCGCCCGGATCAGCGCCGCATCCGCCTTGCCCAGGGGTTCTCCGGCCAGGGCGGTGGCGGCGGCAAGGTCGACCTGATTGCCACCGGCCGTGATGAAGACCACCACATCGCCGGAGGTTTCGCCCCGCAATGCGATGGATTTCGCGATCTGGTCGATCTCGCATCCCACGGCGGCGGCCGCATCGGCGGCGGTGCGGGCCAGTTCGGTTTCACGGATCTCGGCGGGGACGCCGGCAGCCTCAAGGGCGGCGCGGACTCTTTTCAGGCTCTTGCTCATGGGCGCAGACTGTCGCAAAGCTGGGGCCATGACAAGTACGCTCGAAGCCCGTGTCACCCGATGCCCGCGACCCCATGATCCGGGCCGGGTCGATGATATCAAGGCGCTGGTGGGCGACCTGCCGCCGCGGCTGCGCGAGCTTGCTGTCGGGGCCGGGGCCTCTGCGCCCTATCTGGCGGGACTGCTGGAAAAGGAGCGTGACTGGCTGGCCGATGCCGTTGCGGACCCGGAGGCGGCAGTCCGCGCTGTGATCCGGGGCGCGGGCGAGCTGGCTCCGGAGGGGCTGGCAGACGGGTTGCGGCAGGGCAAGCGGCGCGTGGCGCTGATGGCGGCGCTGGCCGATCTGGGCGGCGCCTGGGCGTTGGAGCAGGTGACAGGCGCGCTGACCGATTATGCCGATGCGGCCTGTGCCGCCGCATTGCATGCGGGGCTGGTGGTGCAGGTCAAACGCGGCAAGCTGCCCGGGGTGACCCTGGACGATCTGGGGGATTCAGGCGGCATGGTGGTGCTGGCCATGGGCAAGATGGGCGCCCATGAGCTGAATTATTCCTCTGACATCGACCTGATTTGCCTGTTTGACGAAACCCGGTTCGACCCGGAGGTGTTTCACGACGCCCGCAGCGCCTTTGTGCGCGCAACCCGGGCGATGGCGGCCACGCTCAGCGATCTGACCGGGCAGGGCTATGTGTTCCGGACCGATCTGCGGCTGCGGCCCGACCCTTCGGTGACCCCGGTGTGTCTGGGGATGGAAGCGGCGGAACGCTATTACGAATCCCTTGGCCGGACCTGGGAACGCGCAGCCTATATCAAGGCGCGCCCCTGCGCGGGGGATGTGAAGGCGGGTGAGCGTTTCCTTGCGGATCTGCGGCCCTTCGTCTGGCGCAGGCATCTGGACTTTGCCGCCATTCAGGATGCCCATGACATGCGTCTGGCAATCCGCGAGCACAAGGGGCTGGGCGGGCCGATCACCCTGCCGGGGCACAACATGAAGCTGGGCCGGGGCGGCATCCGGGAGATCGAGTTCTTTACCCAGACCCGGCAGTTGATTGCAGGCGGGCGCGACCCCGATCTGCGCCAGCGCGGCACCTGCGCGGGGCTGAAGGTGCTGGCCGAAAAGGGCTGGGTGCCGCAGGAGGTCGCCGAAACCCTGACCGACCATTACCGCGCCCACCGCACGGTGGAGCACCGGCTGCAGATGGTGCGCGACGCCCAGACCCATGAGCTGCCGGGATCGGAGGAGGGATTTGCGCGGCTGGCGGCGATGATGGACATGGATGTACCGGCGCTGGAGCAAGACCTGCACCGCCGCCTCAGCGCGGTGCATGAAATGACCGAAGGCTTCTTTGCCGCCTCGCGCAAGGGTGCGGATCAGCCCGGCGCGCCCCATGCCTTCGACAGTACGATCCTTGACCGCTGGCCCAGCTATCCTGCGCTGCGCTCTGTCCGGGGGGCGGAAATCTTTGAACGTCTCAAGCCCGAGTTGCTGGCGCGGCTGGCCGATGCGGCCAAGCCGGACGAAGCCTTGCTGGCCTTTGACGGGTTCCTGGCCGGGCTGCCTGCGGGGGTGCAGCTGTTTTCCCTGCTCAGGGCCAATCCGCAGCTGGCGGACCTGCTGATCGACGTGGTCAGCACCTCACCGGCGCTGGCCGCGCATCTGTCGCGCAATGCGCAGGTGCTGGATGCGGTGATCGGCGGCGATTTCTTCAGCGACTGGCCGGGGGCGGAGGCGCTGGGGGAAGCCCTGTCCGAGGTGCTGGCCCGCGAACCGGATTACGAGGCGCGGCTGGACGGCACCCGCCGCTGGGCCCGCGAATGGCATTTCCGCATCGGGGTGCATCTGCTGCGCGGTCTGACCGATGCACAGACGGCGGGCCGCCAATATGCCGATCTGGCCCGCGCGGTTCTCTCCGCGCTCTGGCCGGTGGTGGTCGCGCAGTTTGCGGAACGCTACGGCCCGCCGCCGGGGCGGGGTGCCGTGATCCTTGGCATGGGCTCGCTGGGGGCAGGGCGGCTGACCGCGACCTCCGACCTGGACCTGCTGGTGATCTATGATGCCCAGGGGCAGGAGACCTCGGAAGGGCCGCGTCAGCTCGCCTCGCGCAGCTATTACGCGCGGCTGACCCAGGCCATGGTCACGGCGATGACCGCGCCGATGTCGCAGGGCAAGCTTTACGAGATCGACATGCGTCTGCGCCCTTCGGGCAATCAGGGGCCGGTGGCCACCTCGCTGGCCAGCTTTGACAGCTATCAGCGGTCAGAGGCCTGGGTCTGGGAACATCTGGCCCTGACCCGCGCCGATGTGGTGGCGGGGCCTTCCGATCTGGCGGTGGCGGTTCATGCGCTGCGCGACGATATCCTCGCCCGGCCCACCAAGCGCGACAGGGCGCTGGCCGAAGTGGCCGAGATGCGCAGCCGGATCGCCCAGGCCAAGGCCCCCGCAGGCCCCTGGGACGCCAAGATCGGGCCGGGCCGGTTGCAGGACATCGAATTGCTGGCACAGGCAGGCGCCCTGCTGGCCGGGACCACCGCGCGCCATATCCCTGACGGGCTGACCGCCGCCTGCACCGTGGGGCTGATCGACAAGCAGGAGGCCGAGACCCTGAAACAGGCCTACACCCGCTGCTGGGCGCTGCAATGCGCGGGCCGCCTGCTCTCGGCTGAGCCGCTGGGAGAGGAAACGCTGGGTCAGGCCGGTGCGGGTTTTCTGGCCCGGACATTGAATGCGCCAGATCTGCCCGCCCTTGAGGAAAAGATCATCGGCACCTATGACGCGGCGGCGGCGGTGATCGACCGCGCCCTTTCGGGACCAGAAGGGAATGAAAGCGCATGAGCAAGGCAAAAGGCACGACAGAGGACCCCAAGGCATTGATACACGAAAGCTATCAGATCGAAGGGATCACCCTGTCCGAATGCCGCTCGATCTTTCTGGACTGGGCGCTCAGCCTGCCGCTGGAAGAGGACACGGGTGCTGCGATCAAGACCCTGCTGGAACGCTATGGCGATGACGCGCCCGATCACCCCATGTCGCAGGTGCTGCGCGAGGGGCAGGGCGGCATGACCGCGCCCCGGCGCCGGGGCGGCTGGCGCGGCCGGACGCGCAACTAGCGTTGAATTGCAGCCGATCCATCCCCTGAAGAGACGGAAATCCGCCACCTCTTATCAGCTATGCCGGACAGGCTTGCTTTCGTAACGACCGTGAGTGGCGATTCATGTACAGCGCGGCGAACGGCGGGAGGGAGCCCGGAGTGACGTGAAGCGCAAGCCGGGCCAGCGCCTGCCCGGGGTGGGCGATGCCGACCTATGTTCATGCCACTTAATTTCTCAACCGTGATGAACCCCATCGAGGGAATACCCAGCCTCACCAAATCGCCCGCCCGACCGGCGGGCAGGCGATGGCCCGGCGCCTTCGGCTTGTTCCGGGCTTGGGTGCCACTGATTTACGGCAGCAAAGCCCGCGTATCGGGCACCTGACCTGCTCAGTCCGGACTTCCGCTCTTAACGCGGCTGATATTGACTGAGGATGTCGCCACCGCCGCCGAATGGCCCCATTATCAATGACGTTTCGACTAAAACGTGCCTCAATCTGAGGCGAATGTCCCTCAACGCCACAGTGGGCGGCCCTGCGTTGCCCCGAAGGAGGACTTGATGAAGACCTTGAAAATCATTGCCGCGATTGGCCTGGGTGCCCTTGTTTCTGCCTGTTCGTCCGTGCCGGACCTCGCCAGCCGCAACGCGCCCTTCGAAGCGACACCGCAACTGGCCTTTCAACAACCCGCGCCGGGTGCGGGGGGGCAGATGGTCCTGCCGCAATCGCTTCAGGTCACTGCCATCAACGTGCGGGTGCCGGAAAGCCTCAAGGTCTCCGAGGCGAACCTCTTTTACCCCAGTGCCGATATCGTCTGGCGCGGTGAGCCGATCGGCAACCGCCATGCACAGGTTCAGAAGATCTTTGAACAGGCCTTTCTGCACGGCACCAAAGACATGAAAGGCACGGTGGACGTGGTGCTGGATGTCGAGGTGACCCGTTTCCATTCGGTCACGGAAAAGACCCGCTACAGCGTCGGCGGTGTCCACAACATGGAATTCAAACTGACTGTCCGTTCCGCGGAAACCGGTCTGCCGCTGGCCCCGACCCGGGAGGTGGAGGCGAACCTCCGCGCATTTGGCGGCAAGCAGGCGATTGATGCCGACCGCCGCGGTCAGACCCAGAAAGTGCGGGTCAGCGGCTATCTGGCCCAAGTGATCCGCCAGGAGCTGGCCAGGCCCTCGGTGTAGGCTGGCGGGCCTCTGCCCGGGCCCTTTGAATTCCGGGCTTTCACTGGCAGCGGTAAAGCACTAGACGGGGCGCTATGACAGCGCCCCTTTCCCCATCCCGCCCCTCAGACGCAGCACCTTCGGGTGATCTGCCCGTCGTGAGGCTTTTGCCCAAGGCCAATGCCCGCGCCATCCGCCACGGCTTTCCCTGGGTCTATGCAAACGAATTGGTCACCGACCGCCGCACCCGCAAGCTGGACCCCGGTACGCTGGCCCTGCTGGAAGACAACGAGCGGCAGCCGATGGGGCTGGTGTCGGTCAACCCGAATTCCAAGATCATCGCACGGGTGCTTGACCGCGATCCGGCGGCTGTCATCGACCAGCGCTGGTTCGAAGGGCATATCGCCCGCGCCCTGCACCTGCGCGCGCGGATGTTCGATGCGCCGTTCTACCGCCTGATCCATGCGGAGGCGGATGGCCTGCCCGGCGTGGTGATCGACCGTTTCGGCGACACCTGCGTGGTGCAACCCAATGCGGCCTGGGCCGAGGCCCTGCTGGAGCCGCTGTGCGCGGCCCTGATTGCCGTGACCGGCGTGACCCATGTGCTCAAGAACGCCGCCGGACGCACCCGTGCGCTGGAAGGGCTGGACGATGTGAACGCGGTGCTGGCAGGCAGCGCGCCGACCGGCCCGGTGCCGGTGCAGATGAACGGTGCGATCTATCTGGCCGACCTCACGGGCGGGCAAAAGACCGGCATCTTCTATGACCAGCGCCCCAACCATGCCTTTGCGGCCAGCCTGTCCCGTGGCGCACGTGTCCTTGATGTCTTTGCCCATGTGGGCGGCTTCTCCCTCGCCGCCCTCGCGGCGGGTGCGCAGAGCGCGCTGGCGGTGGATGGATCGGCCCCGGCGCTGGAACTGGCGCAGGGCGGGGCCGAGGCCGCAGGCCTTGCCGACCGCTTCCAGACCCGGCAGGGCGATGCCTTTGACGTGCTGACCGATTTGCGTGCGGAAGGGGCCGAATTCGACGTGGTGATCTGCGACCCGCCGGCATTTGCACCGGCGCGCCCCGCGCTGGAGGCGGGGCTGCGCGCCTATGAGCGTATCGCGCGGCTGGCCGCACCGCTGGTGGCCGAGAATGGCATCCTGGGCCTTTGTTCCTGCTCTCACGCCGCCGACCTGTCGCAGTTCCGCGTGGCCAGCGTGCGCGGCATAGGCCGCGCAGGACGCAAAGGTGTGTTGCTGCACACCGGTTTTGCCGGGCCGGACCATCCGCAATTGCCGCAACTGGCCGAAAGCGGCTACCTGAAATCGCTCTTCTTCCGCCTCTGATGCGGGTGCTGATCGACACCTGCGTGCTTTATCCGACGGTGATGCGCGAAATGGTGTTGGGCGCGGCGGCACAGGGATTGTATGAGCCGGTCTGGTCGGCCCGCATCCTTGAGGAATGGGCCCGCGCCGCCATCAAGCTGGGGCCGGCAGGCGAAGCCCAGGCGCGCGCCGAAATCGCCCTGCTGCGCCGCGACTGGCCAGCGGCGGAACGGCCTCCGGCCCCCGGCATTGCCGCCCGGCTCTGGCTGCCGGACGCGGATGACATCCATGTTCTGGCGGTCGCGGTGGCGGCAAGCGCCGATGCGATCATGACCCTGAATGCCAAGGACTTTCCCAGGGGAACCCTGGCCGGGGAAGGGCTGGACCGGATCGACCCGGATCACTTCCTGACCAGGCTCTGGACGGATCACCCGGGCAAGATCACCACCGTGGCAGACCATGTCCTGAAGACCGCAAGGGCGCTGTCAGGCGAAGCATGGGAGATGCGGGCGCTGCTGAAAAAGGCGCGACTGCCGCGTCTGGCCAAGGCGCTGACCCGGTAGCGGGGGCGGAATTTTCAAAAATTCCGGCACGAAAAATTCAAATTTTTCGGCTCTGTCTCAGCTGTTCCAGCGGGATTCCAGCTTTTGCAGCGCGGCGATGCGTTCGTCGGTCCTGGGGTGGCTCAAAAGCCATGCGGGCGCGCTGCCATGGTTGCTTTGCGTCAGGGCTTCCAGCTTGCGAAACAGCGAGATCTGCGGCGCAACGCCGATCCCGGCCTTGGTCAGCAGGGCGGCGGCATAGGCGTCCGCCTCATATTCATCGCCCCGCGACAGGCGCGCCGCCAGCAGCGTGGTGATCATATTGGCGAGCCAGACGCCAACGAATGGAATGAACCGGCCCAGCACCATCGCCAGCACCGTGCGGATGGCATTCTGGCCGGAAAAGTCGATCATCCGCCGCCGGGAATGCCCCAGCGCCACATGGCCCAGCTCATGCGCGATCACCGATGCGATCTCTTCGGCAGAAACCTCGCCCGATCGGAACTTGTTGTAGAACCCGCGGGTGATGAAAATGCGCCCGTCCGGTGCGGCCAGCCCGTTCACCGGCTCGATTTCGTAGATATGCACTTTGATCTGCGGCAGATCGAGCGCGCGGGCCAGCCTGTTGCTGACCTCCTTCAGGGCCGGATCGGCCAGCCGCGTCGATCGCGCATCCAGTTCCCGCGCGGTGCGCCAGCTGGAAAAGCGGTACATCGCCAGCGCATAGAGAATGGCCAGAAGGATGGGAAGGACACGGATCATGCGCTCAATATGGGGGCGGGCGGCGCGGGGGCAAGCGGTTTGTCGGGATAATGCCGCGCGCCCCGCCCGGTCTTACCACGCCACCGGCATCGCCGTGGGGCCGCGAAAGGCCCAGCCCCGGAAGGGCACCGGCCCGGTCAGCCGCAGGCCCGGCAGCGCCTCGAACAGCAGCGGCAGGGCCACCTGGGTGATCAGGCAGCGCGCGGCGGCCGCCCCGGCGCAGAAATGCGGCCCTGCGCCAAAGGGGATGGCCGCAGCGGTGTCGCGGGTGATGTCAAAATCCTCCGGCCGGTCAAAATGCGCCTCGTCCCGCCCGGCAGAGGAAAACATCAAAAAGACCCGGTCGCCGGGATCAAACCGCACCGCGCCCACCCGGTCCTCGCGCGCAACGATCCGGGGCGACATGCCGATGGGGCTGATCCAGCGCGCGTATTCCGCAAAGGCCTCCTGCCAGCTGTTCTGGCCCTGCCGGATGCGCTGCAACTGGTCGGGATGGGTCAAGAGCGCCCAGGCGATGCCCGCGATTGCATCGCGCGGCTCGTTCTGGCCGCCGGAAATCACCAGCTTGATATTGGCGCGCAGGCTGTCCATCGGCAGGCCCGCCTCTTGCTGAACCGCAAGGGCGCACATCGGGGCAGGGCTGGCGAAGGCCCTGTCGATATGGCTGTCGATCAGCGCCGTGGCCGCGTGACAGCGCGCCTCCACCCCGGCATCACCGGTGTAATTTGCGCAGCCGTCGATCATGTGCTGGCTGACCCGGTCCATTTCCGAGCAGGACATTTCCGCCAGCCCGGTGATGGCGATCAGCGCCGAGGCCGAGACCGGCATGGCATAATCCGTCACCAGGTCACAGGAGCCGCGCGGGGCGAGATCCGCAAGGATGCGCCGGGCCGAGGCTTCAAAGACCGGGGCCCAGTGCTGTGCCACGGTGCGCGGGCTGAGCGCGGGAAACAGCGCGCGCCGCTCCGCCTGATGGTCGGCCCCGTCCTTGCGCATCATGTTCTCGCCCATGAGACGGGTCATCAACCCATCCGGCTGCCGGGAGGAAAACACCTCGATCCGCTTTTCCTCGCGGTGGATGTCATCGCGCCGGGTCAGCAGGGTTGCATCCAGTTCCGGCACATAGGCGATGGGGGCCTCATGCCGCATACGCGCGAGTATGGGATAGGGATCAGCGGCAAAGCTGGCCGGGTCGAGGGAGAAGAGAGGCGCATTGGACATGGCAAGAGCCTAGGGCAGACCGATGCCCCAGCCAATTGCTAAGACGAGGGGTGCGATGACGTGGGGCGCCCGGCTTGCGCCGGGCGGGAGCGTCAGGCCAGTCTGGCGTCCATCGTGATCTCAGCCGTCAGCAGTTTGGAAATCGGGCAATTCTCCTTGGCGGTTTTGGCCGCTTCGGCAAACTGGTCTTCCGTTGCATTCGGAATGGTCGCGGTCACGTCCAGATGCACCTTGGGAATGTGAAACCCGCCGTCCTTCTGCTCCAGATAGACGGTCGCCCTGGTCTCGATGCTGTCGGCGACAAGGTCATGCCCTTCAAGCACCATGGAAAGCGCCATGGAGAAACAGGAGGCATGGGCCGCCCCGATCAGCTCTTCGGGGTTGGTGCCCTTGCCGTCCTCGAAGCGGGTGTTGAAACCATAGGGCTGATCCGCCAGCACGCCGGTCTGGGTGGAAACAAACCCCTTGCCTGTCTTCAGATTGCCGGACCATTTTGCCGAACCTGATTTCTTGATTGCCATGATATCGTCCTTTCAACTCTATGCGCCGGACCAACGCGCCGATGCGTATTGCGTTCCGTATGAGGTACAGTGGGGAAGGAGAAAGTGAAGGATGGTCGAAACACGGGCGATGGGAGGTGTCGATCAAGTTAAATCATCACTTTAACTTATTTATTTAATACTCAGAGATATATAGGAAATATATCATTCCTGAGGCTTTTTCTGCCCCTTCGATACAGGCGCGCAGCCCGTACACCAAAAGCGCCGCCTCAGCGCGCCATGGTCTTGATCCCGCGCGACAGGCCTTCCAGGGTCATGGGCACCATCGCCTCGGGGCCGAAAATCTCGCGGATCATGGAGATCGACTGGGTGTAGGGCCAGTATTTCTCCGGCACCGGGTTGATCCACAGATTGCTTTGCCACTGATCACGCGCACGGGTCAGCCATGTGGCGCCGCTTTCGGCGTTCCAATGTTCATTGGCGCCGCCCGGATAGGCGATTTCATAGGGCGACATGGAGGCGTCGCCAACGAAAATGCATTTGTAGTCAGGGCCATAGGTGCGCAGGATCTCATGGGTGCTCAGCTGTGCATCCCAGCGGCGGCGGTTGTCCTTCCACACGCCTTCATAAAGGCAGTTGTGAAAGTAGAAATATTCAAAATGCTTGAACTCCGCCTTGGCCGCGCTGAATAGCTCCTGCACCACCTTTACATGCGGGTCCATGGAACCGCCCACGTCGAGAAACAGCAGCACCTTGACCGCATTGCGCCGCTCGGGGCGGGTTTTCACATCCAGATAGCCATGTTCCGCCGTGGCGCGGATGGTGCCGTTCAGGTCCAGCTCCTCCTCCGCGCCGTCACGGGCCCAGCGGCGCAGGCGTTTCAGCGCCACCTTGATGTTGCGCGTGCCCAGTTCGACATTGTCGTCCAGGTTGCGGAATTCGCGTTTGTCCCAGACCTTGGTCGCGCGCTGGTGGCGGCTTTCCTTCTGGCCGATGCGCACCCCTTCGGGGTTGTAGCCATAGGCCCCGAAGGGCGAGGTGCCCGCGGTGCCGACCCATTTGTTGCCCCCCTGATGGCGGCCTTTTTGTTCCTCAAGACGTTTCTTGAGCGTTTCCATCAGCTTGTCGAAGCCTCCTAAAGCTTCGATCTCGGCTTTCTCGGCCTCGGTCAGGTGCTTTTCCGCCATCTTTTCCAGCCAGTCGCGCGGGATGTCGACAGCTTCAAGAACGTCGTCCAAGCTGATGTTTTCCAAGCCTTTGAAGGCTGCGGCAAAGGCCTGGTCGAACTTGTCGATGTTCCGCTCGTCCTTCACCATCGACACCCGCGCGAGGTAATAGAACGCCTCGACGTCATAGGTCGCGATTCCGGCTGCCATGCCGTCCAGGAACGCCAGGAATTCCCGCATCGAGACAGGCACCTTATGGGCGCGCAGCTGGTCGAAGAAGGGCAGGAACATGCGTCAGCCCATCATCATGCGGTCAACAATGACGGTCAGGATCATACCGACAATCAGGAAGGCAATGCCATAGCCTGCAGCGTATTGTGCGATGTCCTTGCGGTTGCCCGCCCGCCTGCGCGCGGTCAGCCCGCCGATCAGGGCCCCGACAAGCGCCAAAACGATTGCGATCATATTCTTCCGCCCGTGGTTACGAGCCTTTCAGCGGGTTCAGCGAAGCGATCTCGCGCAGCTTGGCCCGCACGGCCCAATCTGGCCCAAACCCGTATCGCGCCCAGCCCACACTGTCCAGCCTGACGCCACTGGCCTCTGTGGGGCGGTTCTCCAGTTCCAGCGCCTCTGCGCGCAGCAACAACAGGGTGGCGAGCAAAGCGGCATTCTCCGACTGGATCGCCGTGTCCACATGTGGGGCGATCAGCCGCAGGGCGCGGTTGCCGTCGCCCTTGGTGATGGCATAGGCCGCCACTTGGGTGGCGACATAGGCCCGGTGCAGCCGGGTGCCCGGCGACATCGCATAATAGCGGTCGGCAATCAGATAATGTTTCTGGGCCATTTCCGCATCGCTGGCCTGCATGACACGGCCCATGGCGTAATGGGCAAAGGCGCGGCGGTGATCCTGCCAGCCCATCGCACCGGCAATCCGGATCGCTTCCTGTGCCGCGGCCTGACGCCTGGCAAAGGAGACCGAACGCCCGCCCAGCGCGGTCTGGATCGCCTTGCTCCATTCCGTGGGGGTGCGGGTGGCAAAGCGCGCCCTGGCCTGGGCACCGCGCGGATTGATGCGCGCCAGGATCGCGGGCAGGGCGGCGGCCACCTGGCCCCGTGTCATCCCCGAGCGCAGCGCGGGATCGTAATAGGCGCGCAGGATCAGCATGTCGAAACCCGTCAGCACCGTATGGACATTGTCGTCGTTGAAGACGGAATCGGGCAGGCGGTAGAGATCGTTCAGCGGCCCCAGCGCCTGCGCCAGCTCCTCGTGCAGGCAATCGCGCACCTCTTGCGGGCTGGCATCATTCGGCAGGAAAATCGCGATCTTTTCGCGGGTTTTCAGCAGGGTCCAGTTGGTCTTGGCCTGCCTGCGGGCGCTGCGGTATTCGTCAATCGTGGTGACATTGGGGGCCACGAAACAGGCAGCCTGGGGCAGAACCCGGCGGATGTCCTCGCGGCTGACGGCCTGGATGGTGATATTCGCATCCCCTGAACGGGCCTCGCGGATGTCGATTTTTGCCTCGCTGCGCAGACGCGCCATCAGCTTTCTGAGATCGGGCAGCAAGGTGGGTGGGGGGCTGCCCGCAACCCGCAGCGAAATCGGTGTTTCAAAGCGGGTCAGCACCGGCAGGCTGCGGCCGCTTTCCATCTGGAACGACAGTTCGATGAAATCCAGGGCAAGATCGTTGTTGGACCGCACCGGCGCTTCGGGCAGGCTGGTTGCAAAGCTTTTCATCGGCGGCAGGCTGCTGGCCGACGTGTCAAGGGCGGCGCGGGTGGCGACATCGGGGTTGGAAGCAGGGACGCAGGCGTTCAACAGCAATACGAGCGGCAGGAAAATGCGACCCCTCACAGAAAGAACCCTTGTCCGAACAAGGGGTTGGCGAATATCTGTTGGTCTGGCGTCGCGGCGGATGCCTGCGCCGACTGAGCGGTTCTGCTGTTCATCTGTGCCTGCCTGCACTTTTTGTTCTGTCGATCTGAGGCCTTTTCACCTTCTGACCCGACTTGAGTAGGGAGCAATTGAGGCAAAATGGAGGCAAAGCCGACAGTTTGGGGCAGGCGCGCGCATTGTGGCTTTCAGGTCAGCACGCGGGGCCGGGCGGATAGCGGCGGCGCAGGCCGCCGGCGTTCAGCGTTGCGCGCGCGCCATGAAGGCAAGCCGTTCAAACAGATGCACGTCCTGCTCGTTCTTCAGCAGGGCGCCATGCAGCCTGGGCAGCGCGCTGCTGCCGTCCTTCCTGAGGTCCTCGGCATCCATGTCCTCGGCCAGCAGCAGTTTCAGCCAGTCCAGCACTTCGGAGGTGGAGGGTTTCTTTTTCAGACCGGCCTGATCGCGGATTTCGTAGAACTGCGTCAGTGCGGTGGTCAGCAGGTTCTGCTTGATCCCCGGGTGATGCACCTCGACGATCTTTTTCAGCGTCTCCATCTCGGGGAAGCGGATGTAGTGAAAGAAGCAGCGGCGCAGAAAGGCGTCGGGCAGTTCCTTTTCATTGTTCGAGGTGATGATGACGATCGGGCGCTGGCGGGCCTTGATCGTCTCGCCGGTCTCGTAGACATAGAACTCCATCTTGTCGAGTTCCTGCAGCAGGTCGTTGGGGAATTCGATGTCGGCCTTGTCGATTTCGTCGATCAGCAGCACCACCTTTTCATCGGCCTCGAAGGCCTCCCAGAGCTTGCCCTTGCGGATGTAGTTCCTGACGTCATGCACCCGCTCTTCGCCCAGCTGGCTGTCGCGCAACCGGCTGACCGCATCGTATTCGTAAAGCCCCTGTTGTGCCCTTGTGGTCGACTTGATGTTCCATTCGATCATCCGCAGCCCCAGCGCGGAAGAGACCTGCAGCGCCAGTTCCGTCTTGCCGGTTCCGGGTTCACCCTTGACCAGCAGGGGACGTTCCAATGTCACGGCGGCATTGACCGCGATGGTCAGATCGTCCGTGGCGACGTAATCGGCGGTGCCTTGAAATTTCATTTGCTTTCAATCCTCTGTGATCCGGAGCTTGGCTTGAAGTCTTTAACCAAGAATCAAAAGGATTGTGTAGTGACAAAACTGAAAGGCTGAGGTAGACGCTGCGGCAGGGAGCGTTCTCGGGGAGATAAGTCTCACATGCTCAGTCTAAAAACACTTGAGGGACAATCGATGAAACAGGAAGTTTTCCTGCCGGATAATTATTCGCCGGCTGAAGATGAACCATTCATGAATGACAAGCAGCTGGAGTATTTTCGTCGCAAGCTGCTGAACTGGAAATCCGAATTGCTGGCAGGCAGCCGCGACACCATCGAAGGGTTGCAGGACGGCACAAGGAACATTCCGGACGTGGCCGACCGGGCAAGCGAAGAGACCGACCGCGCGCTTGAATTGCGCACGCGTGACCGTGCGCGCAAGCTGGTGGGCAAGATCGACGCGGCCCTGCGCCGGATCGACGAGGGGGAGTTCGGCTATTGCTCGGTGACGGGCGAACCGATCTCGCTCAAGCGGCTGGATGCGCGGCCCATCGCGACGATGAGCCTGGAAGCGCAGGAAAAGCACGAGCGCCGCGAAAAGGTGCACCGCGACGATTGAGCGGGGCGCCAAAGCAGGCAATCCAATCCGCCGGGGCAAATGCCCCGGCGTTTTCATATGAGGCAGGATGCGGATTTCAAATGCCATTGTGATCGGCGCCGGGATCGGCGGGCTGGCAGCTGCCGCGGCCCTGGCGCGGCGCGGTGTTGCGGTGACGCTGCTGGAGCAGGCCGACAGGCTGGGCGAAGTCGGCGCGGGCCTGCAGGTCAGCCCCAATGGCATGGCGGTCCTGCGGGCCCTGGGGCTGGAGCCGGAGCTGCGCCGCAAACAGGCGGTGGCGGGCCGCGCTGTTGTGCTGCAGACCGAGACCGGCCGCGAGGTGGCGCGGCTGGACCTTGCGCGCCTGCGACCCGATCAGCCCTATTGCTTTTTGCACCGTGCGGATCTGGTCGACATGCTGGCCGGTCTGGCCCGGCGCGCCAATGTCAGCTTTGAATTCGGCGCGAAAGTGGCAAGCGTGCGGCCCGGCACCCTGCCGCAGGTGCAGCTTGCCGGGGGCGGCACAAGGCGCGCAGAGGTGGTGGTGGCCGCGGATGGCATCCATTCCGTCGCGCGCTCTGTCCTGAACGGGGCGGACAAGGCGGCTTTCACCGGGCAGGTGGCCTGGCGCGCTTTGGTGCCGAACCATATGGGCCACCCGGCAGAGGCGCATGTGGCCATGGGGCCGGGCCGCCATCTGGTCAGCTATCCGATCCGGGGCGCAAGCCAGGTGAACCTTGTTGCCGTCGAGGAGCGTGACAGCTGGGCGGCGGAGGGCTGGAACCATGCGGATGCGCCCGCGCATCTGCGCGCCGCCTTTGACGGGTTTTCCGGGCAGGCTGCAGAGATGATCGCGGCGGTGCGCGAGGTGACGCTTTGGGGGTTGCATCAGCATCCCGTGGCGGCGCATTGGCATCAGGACGGGATTGTCCTGCTGGGGGATGCGGCCCATCCGACGCTGCCGTTTCTGGCCCAGGGGGCCAATATGGCGCTGGAAGACGCCTGGGTTCTGGCCGGGGCGCTGACCGGGCGCGGGCAGGCGGGTCTGGCCTCTTATCAGGCGGCACGGCAACCCCGGGTGCGCCGGGTGATCGCCGCGGCCTCGCGCAATGCCTGGCGCTATCATCTGCGACCGGGGCCTGTCCGCAGTGCTGCGCATCTGGGTCTCGGGCTGGTCAGCCGCCTGGCACCGGGCCTGATGGTTGGCGGATTTGACTGGCTTTACGGGCATGACGTGACCCGGGCGTGATCCTGATGAGCGCGCTGCGCGCGCAAGACATTATGGATTTCGCGATGGGATATCTTCGCTGCGGGCCCACCATCCCAGGAAGGTCTGGCGCCGCCCTTGATTGATCTCTTTCATGGCACCATCCGCCCGTCTTCCCAAGCACAATAGCCGTCTCCCCCTGCGGGGGGCCCTCGGCGATTGTGCTTGGCAATCCGGCCGTCTGGCGCCCTGACGTGCTCAAGCAAGGGCGGCGCCAGACCAGGGATGTCAGCGGGTCAGACCTGGGTCTTTGACCGTTGCAGCATGCCAAAAAGATCGCGGGGATCGTCGGGGTCTGCCAGCAGGTCCAGGGGCCGGAAAAACCCGGTGCCCGCGATCTGGTCGCGGATGTAGCGCAGGGCGGAAAAATCCTCGATCGCGAAGCCGACGCTGTCAAAAAGCGTGATCTGGCGGTCATCGGTCCGGCCCTGGGCCTTGCCGGTCAGCACCTGCCAGATCTCCGTCACCGGGTGGTCGGGGGCAAGTTGCTGGATCTCGCCTTCGATCCGGGTCTGTTCGGGGTATTCAACAAAGATCCCCGCCCGCTGCAGGATCGCCGGGGCCAGTTCGGTCTTGCCCGGGCAATCGCCGCCGATGGCGTTGATATGCACGCCGCTGCCGACCATGTTGTCGGTCAGGATGGTGGCATATTGCTTGTCTGCCGTGCAGGTGGTGATGATCTGTGCGCCCAGCATCGCCTCTTCGGCGCTGGCGCAGGAAACCACCGTGATCCCCTGGCCCGCAAGGTTGGCGGCGCATTTGCGGGTTGCGGCGGGGTCGATGTCGTAAAGACGCACCTCGTCCACGCCGGCGATGGCCTTCATCGCGAGGCTCTGGAACTCCGACTGGGCGCCATTGCCGATCATCGCCATCACATGCGCGCCTTTCGGCGCCAACAGCCGCGCCACCAGCGCCGAGGTGGCGGCGGTGCGCAGGGCGGTGAGCAATGTCATCTCGCTGAGCAGAACCGGATAGCCCGAGGCCACATCGGCCAACAGGCCGAAGGCGGTCACGGTTTGCAGCCCGTCCCGGGTGTTGCCGGGGTGGCCGTTGACGTATTTGAAGCCGTAATCCTCGCCATCCGAGGTGGGCATCAGCTCGATCACGCCTTTTTCCGAATGGCTGGCCACCCGCGGGGTCTTGTCGAAAAGCTCCCAGCGCCGGAAGTCAGCCTCGATATAGGCCGCGAGACCCTTGAGCATCTCCTCCACGCCGATGTGGTGGATCAGCTTCATCATGTGATCGACGGATACGAAAGGCACCAGCGCCTTGTCAGAGGGGGTCATCATGATCTGTTCCTTCAATAGGCGCGGTTGGGACGGTCGAAGACGCGGCGGCCCAGGGCCGAGGCGGCGAGATCCACCATCAGGGTTGCGGTCTTGCCGCGTTCGTCGAGGAAGGGGTTCAGTTCCACCAGGTCGAGCGAGGTCATCAAGCCGCTGTCATGCAGCATTTCCATGACAAGGTGGCCTTCGCGCACCGTGGCGCCGCCCGGCACCGTGGTGCCGACGGCCGGGGCCACCGCGGGGTCGAGGAAATCCACGTCGAGGGAGACATGCAGCAACCCGTTTGCCGCGGCCACCCGGTCGAGGAAGGCCTGCAGCGGGCGGGCGATGCCGCTTTCGTCGATCTCGCGCATGTCCACATGGGTGATGGCGCTGTCCTGCAGGGCGGCGCGTTCTGCCGCATCGACGGAGCGCAACCCGATGATGGCGACGTTTCCCTCGGGCAGCGGGGTGCCGATCTCGGGAAAGCCGTCAAACCCCTTGCGCCCGGTGACATAGCCCAGCGGGGTGCCATGCAGGTTGCCGCTGTCGCTGGTCTCGGGGGTATGAAAGTCGCTGTGCGCGTCGAGCCAGAGCACGAAGAGCGGGCGCGCGGCCTGGCGGGCATGGCGCATCACCCCCAGCACAGAGCCCAGCGACAGCGCGTGATCGCCGCCCAGGAAGATCGGCAGCCCGTCCTGCATCGCCGCTTCGGCGGCATCGGCAAGGCTTTGCGTCCAGGCGATGGTGGCCTCAAGCTCCACCAGCTTGGGATGTGGTCTGGCGGTAAAGGGGGCGGGGGCGACATTGCCCCGGTCGCTGACCTCATGGCCCAGATCGCGCAGGGCCTGGGGCAGGCCCGCGGTGCGGTAGGCGTCGGGGCCCATGAGACAGCCCTTGCTGCGTTTGCCGGAATCCATCGGTGCGCCGATCAGAATGCAGTTGCGTGTGGTCATGTGGAGGGTCCTTTGCTGTTGATCTGGAGATACCCTGCCGAACGGGGCGTGGACAACTGGGCAAACTGGCCGTATTGAGCCGCATATGATCATTGTGGGAAGTCGAAATGGACAAAACGGATGAACGTCTGATCGCGGCCCTGCGCCATGACGCGCGTGCGGCGCTGTCGGACCTTGCCACCACGCTGAATCTGTCGCGCACCACGGTCCGGGCACGGATCGCGAAACTGCGCGAGAGCGGCGAGATCATCGGTTTCACCGTGGTGACCCGCGCGGATGTCGCCCGCGACCCGGTGCGCGGCATGATGATGATCGGGATCGAGGGGCGCGGCACCGAACGGATCACCCGGCAGCTTGGCAGCATGCGCCAGGTCCGCGCGGTGCACAGCACCAATGGCCGTTGGGATGTGATCGTGGAAATCGGCAGCGAGACGCTGGAGGATTTCGACGCGGCGTTGACCCAGATCAGGCGGCTGGACGGTGTGGTGGCGAGCGAGACCAGCCTGTTTCTGAAAACCCGGAAATCAGGCTGAACGGCGGGCTGCGGCAATCCAGATCGCGGTCAGGCCCAGGGAGATGACGGCATTCCAGCCTGCCATCGACAGGCCTGCCAATTGCCAGACAACCTCGTCGCACATGACAACGCCCATGGGGCCGTCCATCGACAGCAGGTCGCCGCCGGTCATGGTGCCCAGGTCCATGCCACCCCCGGTGCAGGAGGAGGGGCCGGGCCACCAGCCCCATTCGACACCTGCGTGATAGGCGCCGATGCCTGCGGTCGTGGCGGCGGCCAGCGCGCCCAGCCAGGCCAGCAGACGGTGCCCGCCCGCCAGCAGCGCCACCCCGATCAGGATGGCCGCCGCATGGGGCCAGCGTTGCCACAGGCACAGCTTGCAGGGGGCCAGCCCGCCCAGGTGCTGAAATCCGAAGGCGCCCAGCAGCAGGGCGGCGGCGCCGAGCGTGGCCAGCAGGATCAGGGTTTTCCGGGTCATATGTACCTCACAAGGACAAAGGCGCCGACCAGCAGCAGGATAAACAGGCTGAACATCAGGCCAAGCCTGCGTTCGATGAATGCCCGCACCGGCGCGCCGAATTTCCACAGCAGCGCCGCCACGATGAAGAACCGCAACCCCCGCGCCAGAATCGAGGTGGCGATGAACGTGCCCAGCGGCATGCCGGTCCAGCCGGACATGATGGTGATCACCTTGTAGGGGAAGGGGGTGACGCCGGCGGTCAGCACCGCCCAGAACCCCAGGTCGTTGAACCGTTCGGAGAATTCGGCCATCGCCTCGGCCTTGCCCATGGCGGCAAGGATCGGCTCGCCCAGGGTTTCAAAGGCAAATGCGCCGATGGCATAGCCCAGCAGCCCGCCCAGCACCGAGGCCACCAGCGCGACAAAGGCGATCAGGAAGGCGCGGTTGGGCCGTGCGATGATCATCGGGATCATCAGGATGTCGGGCGGGATCGGGAAGACCGAGCTTTCGATGAAAGCGACAAAAGCCAGCGCCCAGAGCGCATGGCGATGCTGGGCCAGGCTCAGCGTCCAGTCATAAAGGCGTTGGATCATTTCGTAAGGCCCGATCACTCGTCTGCCCTGCAACATCATGTGGCGGGGCCGGGGTCAAGGGCCTTGGGCGCACAAAGCCCCTTGCCGCCACTTCAAGTGCAAGTTAAAGCAATCGCCGTGTGCCCGAGTGGTGGAATGGTAGACACGACGGATTCAAAATCCGTTGCCGCAAGGCGTGCCGGTTCAAGTCCGGCCTCGGGTACCATCCAATTGGATAAGAACATGGGTTCTGACGGGAGCCGCCAATGCCCTGGATCGACATGGCGCGTGGCGGCATGTTTTGGCCTCAATGCCCGGTCTTTGAGAATTTGATTCGACCTTTCCCGGGGCGGATCGGTTGAATCCAGCACCAGTTCCGGCCATTGAGCTTGATTGGTTCCCCCCCGAAAACAACCCGACGACAACCTTGGCGAGAATTGGGCGAAGGTGCGATGATTTTCCGGGCGATGTGATTGTTTCTGGATTCTGCACAATGAGGGCGCGGTTTGCAGGCGGCGTTTTCGCGGAGCGCGCGGCGGCCCCTTATTAATATGAGGTGTGCCGATGCTGGCACTGCTGTACCTGGAAACAATCAGGTCTCACTTTTCGGAAAATCTTGGTAAAACAGGGCCGTAAATTGGACTCAAGATGGGCGATCCAAACATATTTCGAACATTTTTCACTTTGTTCGCGTAAAGACAGCAGGTATCTAAGTCTTGCCCAACTGGGGGGCAAAGTCTGTAGGTCACGGGGGCGGCCGCACTTTTGCGCATCTGTTTGATGCGGGAGACGTGTGTACGCCGCGACGTTTGCGAATGTATTCACGAAAGGATCATGACGTGCATGATCCCTGCCGTCTGCTGCGGTTCTCCCCATTTATGGAGCATTAGTGTGTGTCGCCCTGACCGGAGGCTTTGCTGACGGGGGTGAGTGAGTTGCTCGGAGTAAGATGAAGATGAACCGTGTGCCAAGGCCACAAATCAATCCCACGGCGTCCCAGGGACGCATTGCTTCGTATGCGGCTGAACTGCCCCACACGCAATCTGCACCATTTTCCAGACCGGCCGCGCTGCGCGCCGCGCGTCGCAACGCTTAGGAGATTACACCATGATTAGAACGCTTGACTTCAATCCATTCGCCGCAGGCACCGTCATCGACGACGAGTATGAAGGCGTGACCATCTCCGCAACCGGCGGCTCCGGCCAGGCCATGGTCTTTGACAGTGCCAACCCGACAGGCGGTGACGACGACCTCGCCTCCGATACGCTGGGCGGTGTGCTGATCATCTCCGAAGACGGGGACAGCAGCGACCCCGATGACAACGCCACCGGCGGCAGCATCTTCTTTGATTTCGACAACGCCGTGCGGATGAAGTCGATCACCCTCAAGGACATCGAGGAAACCGGCGGCGAAGGCACACGGCTGATCTTTTACAACGAAGCGGGCGATGTCATCGAAAACCAGTTTGTCGAGCCGACAGGTGACGGCGGCGAAGTGACCCTTCAGCTCTTCGTGCCCGGCACGTTCCGCTGCGAAGTCCGCTTTCCCGGTTCCGGCGCGGTGGACAATGTGACCTTCGATGACCCCGGCTTCGGCGGTGGGGACAACGATGATCCCGACGCGGTTGATGACACGCTGATCCTGGACGAGGACACCACCGACACGGTGAACGTCCTGACCAACGATACCGATCCGAATGGTGATCCGCTGACCGTGACCTCGGCAGAAAGCCCCGATGGCGTGGTGACCTTCACGCCCGATGGCGAGGTGACATTCACCCCGAACGAAAACTTCAACGGGCCGACCACGATCACCTATACCGTTTCCGACGGCAATGGCGGCACCGACACGGGCACCGTGAATGTCACCGTGAACCCGGTGAACGATGCGCCGGTTGCGGTGGACGATACCGCCACGACCGCGTTCGAGACACCGGTTGTCATCGACCTGCTGGGCAATGACACCGACGTGGACAATACCAACGACGAGCTGACGCTGGTTGATCCGACGGTCCCCGCCGAACAGGGCACGCTTGTCGACAACGGCGACGGCACTGTCACCTTCACACCCGCCGACGGTTTTACCGGCCCGGCGACCATCACCTACACCGTGCGTGATCCCGAAGGTCTGACCGACGCGGGCACCGCCACAGTCACAGTGGGCGCGGGTCCGCTGCTGGACGGCTATGTGGACGGCGACGACGATGGCAACCTGATCGACGAGGATTACCTGGGCGATCCCGATGGCGACCGCATCAACGACCCCGATGCGATCCTGCCGGGCACCGGACCGGACGACGATTATGTCCGCGCGGGCGGCGGTGACGACACTGTTGTCACAGGTCAGGGCAACGACACCGTCGAAGGCGGTGACGGCGATGACAACATCGACACCGGCAATGGTGATCTGGCACCCGATCTGGGCTATCCTTTCGCGGCGACCGATCCGCTGGGCTATGACCCCGATGCGGACCCGGAAAACGACCGTGACTATGTGGACGGCGGTGACGGAAACGACACCATCCGCACCGGCGACGACCGCGACACCATCTTTGGCGGTGCCGGTAACGACGACATCAACGCTGGCATCGACGACGACATCATCGACGGCGGCACCGGCGACGACCGGATTGTCGGCGGCGAAGGCAACGACAGCATCCTGGGCGGTGCCGGCAACGACACGATCTATGCGGGCAACGACCCCGACCTGATCCCCGATGTGGTCAACATCACCGACGAGGACACCGGCGGCGTTTCGCCCGACCGGAACCCCGACAACGGCATGGACACTGTCAACGGCGGTGCCGGCGATGACGTGATCTATGGTGCCGACGACCGCGACTCGCTGTCCGGCGGCTCCGGCGACGATTACATCGACGGCCAGATCGACGATGACATCATCAACGGCAACACCGGCAATGACACCTTGCTGGGCGGCCAGGGCGACGACAGCGTTTCCGGCGGGCAGGGCGATGACCTGCTTGAAGGCGGCATCGGCAATGACACCCTGCGCGGCAACCGTGACAACGACACCCTGATGGGTGGTGACGGCGACGACAGCCTTGATGGCGGCGGCGAAGACGACGAGCTTTACGGCGGCGACGGCGACGACAACATGATGGGCGGCCAGGGCGACGACCTTCTGGACGGCGGCGCGGGCAATGACACGATGACCGGCGGTGCGGGTCAGGATACCTTTGTCAACGTCAACGCAGGCGATGTGGTCGACGGCGGCTCCGGCCCGGTGGACAACGATACGCTCGACCTGCGCGGCTCAACCGCGCCGGGCGGCAGCTTCAGCATCACCTACACGTCGGCAGACCATGAAGACGGTATCGTCAACTACCTTGATGCGGACGGCAACGACGCAGGCCAGCTGGTGTTCGAGGAAATCGAGAACATCATCCCCTGTTTCACCCCCGGCACAAAGATCGCCACACCCAAGGGTGAGCGCCGTGTCGAGGAGCTGCAGGTGGGCGACCGCGTGATCACCCGTGACAACGGCATCCAGGTCATCCGCTGGGTCGGCAAGCGCGACATGAGCGCCGCCGAATTCGAAAAGGCGGTCCACCTGAAGCCGGTCCTGATCCGTCAGGGCGCGCTTGGCAACGATCTGCCCGAGCGTGACATGATGGTTTCTCCGAACCACCGCGTTCTGATCGCCAACGACAAGACAGCGCTCTACTTCGAAGAGCGTGAGGTTCTGGTCGCGGCCAAGCACCTGACCGGCATGGAAGGGGTGGATGTCGTGGATGTATCCTCGACCACCTATGTGCACATCATGTTCGATCAGCACGAGGTCATCCTGTCGGATGGCGCCTGGACCGAGAGCTTCCAGCCTGGCGACATGTCGCTGGCAGGTATCGGCGACGCACAGCGCCAGGAGATCCTGGAATTGTTCCCGGAGCTGGCGACACAGAACGGCATCGATGCCTATGCATCGGCGCGCCGGTCGCTGAAGAAGCACGAAGCCCAGCTTCTGACCAAGTAACAAGTAATCCCCAGAAAATCGTGCGGTCCCCTCGGGGGCCGCACAACCGGAATATGCAGCTGCTGTTTTGACCCCGGTCAGAGAGCACGGGGAAGCGGAGTGGGCAACCACTCCGCTTTTTCTTTTGCCGGGTGACGGCGCGCCCGTTGCCGGGTATCGGTGGGGCATGGAACAGGACAACGAACTTCTGGCCGAACTGACCACCTGCGAGGAATTGGTCTGGGACGCCCTGGTCGAGGGGGATATCGCCACCGACGAAAAGATGCTGCATGCCGATTTCCTTGGCGTCTATTCGACCGGTTTCGCGACCAGGGCCGAGCACAGCGGGCAATTGGACGACGGCCCGACGGTCACCCGCTACAAGCTGACCGGGCACCGGGTGATGCGGCTGGGCCGCGATCACGCGGTCCTGTGCTATCGCGCCGATTTTCTGCGGGCCGGGCGGCAGGTGTCAGAGGCCATGTATGTCAGTTCGATCTGGCAACGCGGGCCGGACGGCTGGCGCAATGTCTTTTCGCAGGATACGACAGCGCGTGAGTGAAGCTCCCTGCTGTTGAGCGCCAGGTGACTTTGGCTGTGACGTCGTCAACTGACCCGGAATGGAAAACCGGACCTGTCGAATGCCAGGCATTTCCGACCCGACCGGACATTTGGCGCGGTATGGGTGAAGGTCAGGTGAGCGGGACTTTGCTGCCATCAAACATGAGCACCCTGGCCCGGAACAAGCCGAAGGCGCCGGGCCATCGCCTGCCCGCCCCTCGGGTAGGCGATTTGGTGAGGCTAGTTGTTCCCTCGTTAGGATTCATCACGGTTGAGAAATAAAGTGGCATGAACCA
>Ga0189278_10319_pt1 | contig 25190 bp, 20 predicted proteins | sample N26A9minimetaG_FD_130326 | JGI IMG/M metagenome (GOLD analysis project Ga0189278, IMG submission 130326) | Marine microbial communities from the Costa Rica Dome - N26 A9 mini metaG | ecosystem: Environmental > Aquatic > Marine > Oceanic > Photic zone | place: Costa Rica: the Eastern Pacific...
GATTTTGCCTCTGCCATCCCGGATGTTCACTTCCAATGATCACATTGCTGCGCTCACATCAGGGCGCCAGCGGCAAAATCCGTCTCGCGCGGGTGGGCGACAATGAATGTCAACACGACCTAGCGGCGGTTGATGGCCCATCCCAGCAACAGGCACAGGGCGGCCGAGCTTGCAAAGGACAGGGTCAGAAGCGCGGGGCTGCCTGTGTAATTCTCGCTGATCAGGGTGCCGACGGGTATCGAGATGGCGGTGGACAATGCGCCCACCACGGCGGCGCCAAGCCCGGCAATATGTCCCAATGGCTCCATGGCCAGGGCGTTGAGATTGCCGAAAAGCAGCCCCATGCAGAAAAAGTTGAACACCAGCCAGGCGATGAAAAGGCCAAAGGGCGGCAGCCCGCCGGTGGCCAGCGCCAGCAGGCCAAAGGCGCCACCCCCGAGAATGACCCCGGTCAGCGCGATGTTGGACAGAAACCGCATCCCGAGCCGTTCGACCAGGGCGGAGTTCACGATGGCGGCAACCCCGATTGAGAATGCGCCGGCCGCAAACCAGAGCGTAAAGGACAGACCGGTGTCATAGGTGGTCTGGAAAATCTGCTGCGCCAGGCTGAGGTAGGCCATGAAAGGCCCGAAGATCATCCCGGCGCAGACCGTATAGCCGATGGCGGCGGGGGTGGTCAGGATCGTCTTTACCCCCGCGATCAGGTTGCCGACCGACAGCGGGCGACGGGCCGGGACCGGCAGGGTTTCGACCTGGCGCAGGGTGAACCAGATCCAGGTCACGCCCGCCATGACCAGCAAGAGGGTAAAGGTGGCGCGCCAGCCTGAAAAGGAAATCAGGATCTGCCCGATGCTGGGGGCGATGGCGGGCACCAGGATGAAAACCGCCATGACAAAGGACATGATCCGCGCCATCTGACGGCCTGCATAGCCGTCGCGCACGATGGCCACGGCGATGATCCGGGGGCCGGACATGCCGATGCCCTGCAGCAGACGCCCCGCCAGCATGACCTCGAAACTGCGCGACAGCAGGCACATCAGCGTGCCGATGCAGAACACGATATAGCTGATGTGAATCACCGGCTTGCGCCCGTAACTGTCCGACAGCGGCCCGACCAGCAGCTGCCCCACCGCAAATCCGGCAAACAGGACCGAGATGATCAGATGCCCGTCCAGCGGGTCGGAATGGCCCAGATCGCTTGCGATCAGCACCAGCGCGGCCAGCATGATGTCGGTGGTCAGCGCAACCAGCGAGATCATCAGGGCGGTCAGGACAATGAATTCGACGAGGGAAGGGGCTGGTTTCGAAAATTTCATGCCTGTCTTTCGCCTAACCGGACCGCCTGTGCAATGCACAACATCCCAGATGCTTCACATCTTCGTGCCGACCGTTGGCGGAACGCCCTGCCGGGCCGGTAGGGCATTCCTGACTGTCGCCCCCCTGCGACACCACGTACACTCTTGAGAAGTTGAATGTTTCAGGGTGTTTCTATATTCGTTCTAAAAAGAACAGGATCTTTGGTGCCTTGCCGGGGGTCGTGACTGCCAGGACTGGAGCGGCGCATGGACTATACAACAAAGCTGGATGAGGCGATTGCGCGTCTGCACGAAGAGGGTCGCTACCGGACGTTCATCGACATCGAGCGGCGCAACGGCCAGTTCCCCCATGCGATCTGGACCCGGCCTGACGGGGCCGAACGGGACATCACCGTCTGGTGCGGCAACGACTATCTTGGCATGGGGCAGAACCCCGTCGTTCTGGAAGCCATGCAAGAGGCCTTGCAGGCCACCGGCGCAGGCTCGGGCGGGACGCGCAATATTTCCGGCACCACGGTCTATCACAAGCGGCTGGAAGCGGAGCTTGCCGATCTGCACGGCAAGGAAGGCGCGTTGCTCTTTACCTCTGCCTATATTGCCAACGACGCCACCCTGTCGACGCTGCCCAAGCTGTTTCCCGGTCTGATCATCTATTCCGACGCGCTGAACCATGCTTCGATGATTGAGGGTGTGCGCCGCAATGGCGGGGCAAAACGGATCTTCCGGCACAATGATGTGGACCATCTGCGCCAGCTTCTGGAGGCTGACGACCCGGCAGCCCCCAAGCTGATCGCCTTTGAATCGATCTATTCGATGGATGGTGATTTCGGCCCGATCGAGGCGATCTGCGACCTGGCGGATGAATTCGGCGCGCTCACATACATCGACGAAGTGCATGCCGTGGGCATGTATGGCCCGCGCGGGGCCGGGGTTGCGGAGCGCGACCGGCTGATGCACCGGCTGGACATCATCAACGGCACGCTGGCCAAGGCGTTTGGCGTCATGGGCGGTTATATCGCGGCCTCTGCCAAGATGTGCGATGCGATCCGGTCCTATGCGCCCGGCTTTATCTTTACCACCTCGCTGCCGCCTGCGATTGCGGCGGGTGCCGCGGCCTCGGTCGCCTATCTCAAACGCGCGACCGATCTGCGCGAAAAGCACCAGCAACAGGCCAAGGTATTGAAACTGCGGCTGAAAGGTCTCGGCCTGCCGATCATCGACCACGGCAGCCATATCGTGCCCGTGATGGTGGGCAACCCGGTCCATACCAAGCTGTTGTCGGACATGCTGCTGGAAGACCACGGCATCTATGTGCAGCCGATCAACTATCCCACCGTGCCGCGCGGCACGGAGCGGTTGCGCTTTACCCCGTCACCAGTTCACGGCCCGCGGGAAATGGATGCACTGGTACATGCGATGGACGGTTTGTGGTCGCATTGTGCGCTGAATCGTGCCGAAGCCGCTGGGTAAGCAGCAAAAACTCGTATTCCCCGTTGCCTTGTGTTAGTTTTGACTTAACAAAAGGTCAGACTCGAATCGGCTGCACGATATCGGGTTAAGGCTGCAGGCATAGAAACTACGGGGCATGGTTTATGATCGGGCGTTGGTCCTCCAAGGTCATAGAAGACGAGATAGTTGAACCCAAAGGGTTTGACGACTTTGACCTTCGCCTGGGAGATGTGATGCGCGGTGAACGCGCCACAATGGGCAAATCCCTGCTGGATGTTCAGCGGGAATTGCGGATCAAGGCCTCCTATATCGCTGCCATCGAGAATGCCGATCCGGATGCCTTTGACACACCCGGTTTCATCGCCGGTTACGTGCGGTCCTATGCACGCTACCTGAACATGGACCCCGACAAGGCCTTTACCTCCTTTTGCACCGAATCCGGTTTTGCCGTGGCACATGGCATGTCCGCCGAAGCCTCGGTGATCAAGAAACCCAGCTTTGAAGAACGTCGCAAACGCCCGTCCGAAGCGGATCTTTTCGCACGTCCGAACACGCCTTTCACACCTGTTGCAGACAGTATCCTCAGCCGCATCGAACCCTCTGCCGTCGGGTCGATGCTGGTGCTTGTCGTGCTGATCGGTGCCATCGGCTTTGGCGGGTGGAGCGTTTTGCAGGAAGTGCAGCGCGTGCAGGTCGCGCCGGTGGATCAGACCCCGGTTGTCCTGTCCGATCTTGATCCGCTTGACGGCGCCCTGTCAGCAGCGCCCGAGATCGGCGGTTCCGCAGATGCGCCGGACGCCATCGAGGCGCCCCGCGCCGATGCGCTGGACCGTCTCTATCGCCCGCAGGCGCTGGATGTGCCGGTACTGGTCGCCCGCGATGCCCCGATTTCCACCATTGATCCGCGTTCGGTCGGGAATTTCCCGGACCTGTCCACCATCGGGTCACCTGCCGTGATCCAGACCGCCGAACTGACGCTGGATGCCGAGCCGGGGGCCGCCGGCTCTCCGGGTGGCGCTGTCCCGCAGGTTGTGGAAGGTGCTGCAGGGACCGTGCGCATGGTTGCCGCCTATCCGTCCTGGGTGCGTGTGACCGCTGCGAATGGCTCCGTCATCTTTGAAAAGGTGATGAACAAGGGCGATACCTACGATATTCCCGCCACGGAAGAGCCGCCAACCCTGCGCACGGGCGAATCCGGTGCGCTGTATTTCGCGCTGGCGGATGCCTGTGTCGGTCCGGTGGGCGCACGCGGTGCGATCACGTCGAACCTGCCGCTGCATCACGAAGCGCTTGCCGAACTTTACGCGCCGGTTGACCCGACCAAGGAGCAGCCGCTGAGCCGGATGTTCGCCGACCTCGCGGGCAGCGACATCGACCCGGCCGTGCTGGCGGCGATGCCCTGCCAGACCCGGTAGAACAACGGGCTGCCCCCATTGCGAAGGGGCGGCCGAGTGTCTAGGTTCCCCTTGAATTCGCAACCCCCGGGAAGCCGTAATGTCGCTCAACCACATCCGTCCATGGCGCAATATCTACCGTCGTAAAAGCCGTCAGATCATGGTGGGCAATGTGCCCGTCGGGGGTGATGCGCCGATCACCGTCCAGACCATGACCAATACGCTGACCACGGACGTGAAGGCGACGATTGCTCAGGTGCAGGCGGCGGCGGATGCGGGGGCGGATATCGTGCGCATTTCGGTCCCGGATGAGGCATCGTCCAAGGCGCTGCGGCAGATCGTGCCGGAGGTTTCCGTGCCGATCGTGGCCGACATCCATTTCCACTACAAACGCGGGATCGAGGCGGCGGAGGCGGGTGCGGCCTGCCTGCGCATCAACCCCGGCAACATCGGAGACGAAAAGCGCGTGCGCGAGGTCATCAAGGCCGCGCGCGACCACAATTGTTCGATCCGCATCGGGGTGAATGCCGGCTCGCTTGAGCGGCACCTGCTGGAGAAATACGGCGAACCCTGTCCCGATGCGATGGTGGAAAGCGGTCTGGACCACATCAAGATCTTGCAGGACAACGATTTTCACGAATTCAAGATCAGCTGCAAGGCCTCTGACGTCTTCATGGCTGCCGCCGCCTATCAGCAACTGGCAGAGGCCACGGATGCGCCCATTCACCTTGGCATCACGGAGGCGGGGGGGCTGACGTCCGGCACCATCAAATCGGCCATCGGGCTGGGCAACCTGCTGTGGATGGGCATCGGCGACACAATCCGCGTCAGCCTCTCCGCCGACCCGGTGGAAGAGGTCAAGGTCGGCTATGAGATCCTGAAATCGCTGGGCCTGCGGCACCGGGGTGTGAACATCATTTCCTGCCCCAGCTGCGCGCGCCAGGGTTTTGACGTGATCAAGACCGTCGAGGCGCTGGAAAAGCGGCTGGAACACATCAAGACGCCCATGAGCCTCAGCATCATCGGCTGTGTGGTCAACGGCCCCGGCGAGGCGCTGATGACCGATGTGGGCTTTACCGGCGGCGGGGCAGGTTCCGGCATGGTCTATCTTGCCGGCAAGCAGAGCCACAAGCTGGGCAATGACGGCATGATCGAACATATCGTCGAACAAGTGGAAAAACGCGCCGCCGAGATCGAAGCGCAAGAGGTCAAGGCGGCGGAATAATCAGTCCAGGTAGCGCGGCAGGACCACCGCCGGGATATGGCCCCGCAGGATCATGCCGGGCAGCACGTAAAAGGGCAGATCCGTCATCCCCAGCCTGTCCGCCAGTGCAGCAGACGCCGGATCGCGCGTGTCATGCAGGATGAACTCCGCCCCATAGTCCTTTGATATCGCGTCCAGTTCATCCGCAGCCCTTGCGCATTCGGCACAATACGCGCCGATGAACAGGGCAATCTGCCGACCGCCGAGGATCTCCGGCGCCAGGGCCTGCAAAAGCCGCAGATCGTCGTCAATCTCTTGCCGGATTTCCTGCGCTGCGGGGTTTGGCGGGTTCAGCGCGCGGTCCACGATCTGCGGCTCAGCCAGCAGCAGCGCCCGGACCTCGGCGCGAAAGGCGGCACGTTCGGCGGCGGTCAGGTTGAAAATATCCGTTTCCGCCCAGCCGGGGCCAGCCGCCAGAAAGGCGGCCAGCATCAGGACATTGCGCAAGGGTCAGCCCCGTTTGTCGTCCACGATGGCGCGCATCTGGTCATAGGGCAGATAGCCGCGCAGCATTTCGTCATGCACCACAAAGGTCGGGGTGCCGGAGATCTGCAGCGTCTGCGCCAGGGCGCGGGTCTGCGCGATCTCCTGCGTCACCTCTTCGCTGTCCATCCGCGCCTCGATGGCATCCGCGTCCAGATCCAGCGTTTCCGCAATCCGGCGCATCGCCGGAACGGTGATGGAGCCGCTATAGGCCATCAGCGCATCGTTCATCGCCTTGTAGGCGTCGCCGCCCTCGACCTGTTTGGTGGCGATGGCAAAGCGCGAGGCAAGCACGGAATCCTCGCCCAGAATCGGCAGTTCCTTGACGATAATCCGGATATTTCCGTCTGTTTCCAGCAGCTTGGCCACCTCACCATGGGCGCGTTTGCAATAACCGCAGCGGTAATCCAGGAATTCGACCAGCGTGATGTCGCCCTCCGGATTGCCACCAACCCAGGAATAGCCATCGTCAAAGATCGCCGCGGCATTGTCGGAAACCATGTTCACATCGGCCTGGGCCTGGGCTTCGGCCTCGCGGCTTTGCAGCAGTTCCACCGCTTCCATGATCACTTCAGGGTTGTCCATCAGATAGGCGCGCACCTCGGCCCGGAACTGCGCGCGCTCCGCCTCTGTCAGTTCGGTCAGGTCCATGGCGCTGGCAGGCAGGGCCAGGGCGGCGGCAAGGACGACGGCTGAGACAGGGGCGAACAGGCGGGGCATCATGGCAAATCTTTCCTAGGGGCGCGGGTTGACGGCGCACCGATGACAGGGTGAAACGTTGCGCAACATTAGGAGCAAGCCCATGCGAAGTTCAACCCGGTCGGCCGTCGATCCCTTTATTGTGATGGATGTGATGCAGGCCGCCTCGGCGGCAGAGGCCGCAGGCCGTCACATCATCCATATGGAGGTCGGCCAGCCCGGCACCGGCGCACCCCGGGGGGCGGTGTCGGCACTGGGGCAGGCGATGGATCGGGGTGCGCTTGGCTATACTGTCGCGCTGGGGCTGCCCGCGCTGCGGGCGCGCATCGCGCAGATGTATGGTGAATGGTACAACGTCGATCTCGATCCGGGCCGGGTGGTGATCACGCCGGGCTCTTCGGGGGCCTTTATCCTGGCTTTCACCGCGCTTTTCGATACCGGCGACCGGGTTGGCATCGGCGCGCCGGGCTATCCCAGCTACCGCCAGATCCTCAAGGCGCTGGCATTGGAGCCGGTTGACCTGCCCACATCGCCCGAGAACCGCTATCAGCCTGTTCCGGCTGATTTTTCCGGCATGGACCTGGCGGGGCTGATGGTTGCCTCACCTGCCAATCCCACCGGCACCATGCTGGACCGCGACGCGATTGCGGCGCTGGTCGGGGCCTGCGATGCGGCGGGCACCTCCTTCATCTCGGACGAGATCTATCACGGCATCGAATATGACAAGAAGGCGGTCACCGCGCTGGAGGTCACCGACGACTGCTATGTGATCAATTCCTTTTCCAAGTATTTTTCCATGACCGGCTGGCGCGTGGGCTGGATGGTGGTGCCCGAGGATCATGTGCGCGTCATCGAACGCATCGCGCAGAACATGTTCATCTGTGCGCCCCATGCCAGCCAGATCGCAGCACTGGCCGCAATGGACTGCGATGCGGAACTGCAGGGCAACATGGATGTCTACCGCGCCAACCGCACCCTGATGCTGGAGGGGCTGACCGAGGCCGGGTTCAACAGGATCGCCCCGCCGGACGGCGCTTTCTATGTCTATGCCGATGTGTCCGACCTGACCGATGACAGCCGCAGCTTTGCCGCCGAGATCCTTGAAAAGGCCGGGGTTGCGGTGACGCCGGGGCTTGATTTCGACCCGGCGCGGGGGGGCTCGACCCTGCGGTTCTCCTATGCCCGCAGTACCGCGGATATTGCCGAGGGACTGGCACGGCTCAAGGCGTTCATGACCTCGCGCTGAGGCTGGCGGCAGGGTGGCATTGATGCTAGCTTTGCCACAACAACAGCGTCAAGCGGTGGCACATGCGGGCATTATTTTCGACATTTCTGGCTCTGATGATCTGGGCGGGGCCTGCCCTGACGCAGGAGCTGAACGCGCTGGCCCGTGTGGACGGCGCGCGCAGTGAGATCACCGATGGCTGGTTCGGGCGCACCGACCTGCGGCTGGGGCTGAGCCAGGGGGTGCCGTTCCGGGTGTTCCTGCTGGATGATCCCGCACGCCTGGTTGTCGATTTCCGCGAGGCGGACTGGGCCGGGATCAACCCGCAGATGCTGCTGGCCGAACCGGGCCGCGTGTCTGCCGTGCGGTTCGGCGCGTTCCAGCCCGGCTGGTCGCGGCTGGTGGCGGATCTGGCGGTGCCGATGATCCCGACCGAGATCGGCATGCCGGTCGATGCGGCAAGCGGGACGGCGACGCTTGAGATCGCCCTGAAGGAAGTGGACGCCGAAAGCTATGCCGCCGCCGCCGGCGCGCCGGTGGACCCGGCCTGGACCAGGGCGCTGGTTGCCCCGCCCAAGCCCGAAAACCCTGAAAAGGACCGTTTCGTGGTGGTGCTGGACCCCGGCCACGGCGGCATCGACCCCGGAGCGGAAAGCGACGGGGTTGCCGAAAAGGACCTGATGCTGAGCTTTGCACGGGCGCTGCGCGATGCGCTGGTGCGCGCGGGCATAGAGGTCGTGATGACCCGTGACGAAGACATCTTTGTGGCTCTCGAACACCGCGTGGCCATCGCCCATCAGCGCGATGCCGATCTGTTCATCTCGCTGCATGCCGACAGCCTCAGCCAGGGCGGCGCCAAGGGGGCGACGGTCTATACCCTGTCGGACGAGGCCAGCGATGCCGCGACGGAACATCTGGCGGCGCGCCATAACCGGGCCGACATCATCGCGGGTGCCGATCTGACCGGCTCCGATGACCAGGTGGCGGGCATCCTGCTGGACCTCGCACGGCAGGAGACAGAGCCCCGGTCCGCAGCCCTGGCAAAGGTGCTGGTGCAGGGCATGGCCAAGACCGGTGGCCCGATGAACAGCCGCCCGCTGCGCCGCGCGGGTTTTTCCGTGTTGAAATCGGCCGACATCCCGTCGGTTCTGATCGAAGTGGGATTCCTCAGCAATCCACGCGACCTGAACAACCTGCGCGACCCGGTGTGGCGGTCGGTCATGGTCAATGGTCTGGCGGATGCGATTCTGGCCTGGCGCGACGCGGACGAGGCGCGCGCGCCCTTGGTGCGACAATAACACCGCGTTCTCAACGGCTTTTGGGCGGTAAACGGCCCAATGCCGGGGTTTTGCCGTTTTGACCATTCCGACGCGGACAGATATAAGTCCGCTCAGTTTCCCGCGACCAGAAGGGCTGTGCGCCGTGTTCCGATTTATCCTGTCATTCTTTGGCGGCATCTTTACGACCCTGACGATGAGCATCGGCATGGTGGCGCTGACCATCGGTGCGATTTTCTGGATGTATGGCCGCGACCTGCCCAGCCACGAAAGCCTGGCGCAATATACGCCGCCGACAATCAGCCGGATCTATTCGGGGCAGGGCCGTCTGATCGACGAATTCGCCAAGGAGCGGCGGCTGTTCGCGCCCGCCGACACGATCCCCGATCTGGTGAAACAGGCCTTCATCTCTGCCGAGGACAAGAACTTTTACACCCACGAGGGCTATGACCTGCGCGGCATCGCGGCTGCGGCCATCGACGCGGTGCGGTCCCGCGGGCGCGAGGTGCGCGGTGCCTCCACCATCACCCAGCAGGTGATGAAGAACTTCCTGCTGTCCGGTGACCGCCGGGCGGAACGCAAGATCAAGGAGATCATCCTCGCCGCGCGGCTTGAGGAAACACTGCCGAAGGAAAAGATCCTGGAGCTGTACCTGAACGAGATTTTCCTCGGCCAGAACTCCTATGGCGTGGCGGCGGCCAGCCAGACCTATTTCAACAAGACGCTGGCCGAACTGGCCCCGCATGAGGCGGCCTTCCTGGCCTCGCTGCCCAAGGCCCCGTCGGATTACCACCCGGTGCGCCGCAAGGACCGCTTGCTGGCGCGGCGCAACTATGTGCTCAAGGAGATGGAGGACAACGGCTATATCTCCGAGGCGGTTTATGAAAGCGAGCGTGCGCAGCCGCTGCGCTCGGTCCAGAATGGCGATTTCGAGAGCTTCAAGGCGGAACTGCCGCCGCGCGATTACTTCACCGACGAAATCCGTCGCCAGCTGTCCAACGACTTTGGCGAGGGCGAATTCTTTACCGGCGGGCTGACCGTGCGGGCAACCATCGACAACGAGATGCAGCCGATTGCCGCCAATGCCCTGCGCGAGCAGCTTGAGCAATATGACCGGGGGCGGGGTGTCTGGCATGGCACCGGCAAGAAGATTGCTGCCGAACAGCTGAACTCCGAGGAAAGCTGGCGCGCCGCGCTGGCGGACATCCGGGTGCCGCGCGACATCGACCTTGAGAATCAATGGTATCCGGCAGTGGTGCTGGAGGTCGGTGCCAGCGATGCGCGCATCGGCATTGAGGGTGTCGAAGAAGACGCGGATGGCCACTGGATTCCGGCCAAGGATGTGCAATGGGCCCGCAAACGGCTGGAAAACGGCAAGCTGGCCGGCAAGGCGCGTGTGGCCGGTGATCTGGTTGAAGTCGGCGATGTGGTGCTGGTGCGCCGGATGACGGCGGATGCGGATGGGACCTTTATCCGCTGGACGCTGCGACAGGTGCCGGAAGTGCAGGGCGCCTTTGTTGCGATGGATGTGAACACAGGCCGCGTGATCGCCATGCAGGGCGGATTTTCCTATCAGGATTCGGTCTTTAACCGCGCGACGCAGGCGCAGCGGCAGCCCGGCTCCTCCTTCAAGCCCTTCGTCTATGCCTCGGCGCTGGATTCGGGCTATTCCCCCGCGACCATCGTGGTGGACGCCCCGATCGAGATCAACACGCCGCAGGGGGTCTGGCGGCCCAAGAACGCCTCCAACCGCTACTACGGGCCGACCCCGCTGCGCACCGGAATCGAACAGTCGCGCAACCTGATGACCATTCGTCTGGCTCAGGAAGTGGGCATGGACGTGGTGGGCAGCTATGCCGAACGCTTTGGTGTCTATGACGACCTGGCCCCGGTGCTGGCCAATGCGCTTGGCAGTCAGGAAACCACGCTTTACCAGATGGTCAGCGCCTATGCGATGTTCGCCAATGGCGGCGAGCGGGTGCAGCCGACGCTGGTGGACCGGGTGCAGGACCGCTATGGCCGCACGGTCTACAAACACGATCAGCGGATCTGCAACGACTGCCAGATCGCCAGCCTGCCTGCGGGCAGCGCCCCGCGGATCATCTCCAACCGCGAGCGGGTGATGGACCCGGTGACCGCCTATCAGCTCACCTCGATGATGCGCGGCGTGGTGGAACGGGGCACGGCGCGTTCCGCCGTGAACCTGCCGGTGCCCACGGCGGGCAAGACCGGGACCACCAACGACGAAAAGGACGCCTGGTTCGTCGGCTTCACCTCGAACATCGTAGCGGGCTGTTACATCGGTTATGACCAGCCGCGCCCGATGGGCCGGGGCGCGGGTGGCGGACGGCTTTGTGCGCCGGTGTTCCAGCGCTTCATGACCGAGGCGGTCAAGAAATACGGCGGCGGCGATTTCAAGGTGCCGGAGCAATGCGTCTTCATCAACATCGACCGTTTTTCCGGCGCGCGGCTGAGCGACAGCGCATCGGGCCCCAATGTGGTTTCCGAATGTTTCCGCGATGGCGAGGAGCCGATTTTCGGCATCACCTTCGATGGCGGTTTTGCCATGGGCGCCGATCTGCCGCTGGTGGAGGAAGTGGGCCAGTCCGGGCGGCAGGTGACCACCTCGACCGGGCGCAAGGCGACCGTCGGGCCGAAGGCGAGCTTTGGCACGCTGTCCTCGGGCGGCCTTTATTAAGGTCATCCCTTTCGGCAAAGCGGTGTCGCGCTGCAAACCCCACCCGACGGCTTGTCCCTGCCGCGGTGCTGGTTTATCTGCGAGGAACCCAATCAAAGGCAGGCGAAGATGCGCGCAGAGGTACAAAACACCGTCGATGAAATCAGCAAGTCGCTGGAATTGCTGGCGCAACGGCTGAACGTGGAGACCGCCCAGCACCGGTTGGAAGAATTCAATGCCCGCGTCGAGGACCCGAACCTCTGGGATGACCCGGAGGCGGCGCAAAAGCTGATGCGCGACCGGCAGGGGCTGGTGGATGCCATCGACACCTATGAGGGCATCAAGCAGGACCTGGCCGACAACATCGAACTGATCGAACTGGGCGAAATGGAAGACGACGCCGAGGTGGTCGCCGACGCGGAACGCGCGCTCAAGGCGCTGGCCGAGACCGCCGCGCAGAAGGAGCTTGAGGCGCTGCTGGACGGCGAGGCCGACGGCAATGACACCTTCCTCGAAATCAACTCCGGCGCCGGTGGCACGGAAAGCTGCGACTGGGCGCAGATGCTGGCGCGGATGTATGTCCGCTGGGCGGAAAAGAAGGGCTACAAGGTCGAGCTTCAGGCCGAGAGTGCCGGCGAAGAGGCGGGCATCAAATCCGCCACCTACAAGATCGCGGGGCATAATGCCTATGGCTGGCTGAAATCCGAAAGCGGCGTGCACCGTCTGGTGCGGATCAGCCCCTTCGATTCAGCGGCAAAGCGGCATACTTCCTTTACCTCGGTCAAAGTCTATCCGGTGGTGGACGACAACATCGAGATCGAAGTGAACCCCTCTGACATCCGCATCGACACCTACCGGTCCTCGGGGGCGGGCGGCCAGCACGTGAACACCACCGATTCCGCCGTGCGGATCACCCACCACCCCACCGGCATCGTGGTGACCTCCTCCGAGAAATCCCAGCACCAGAACCGCGACATCGCGATGAAGGCGCTGAAATCACGGCTCTACCAGCTGGAACTGGACAAACGGTCCGCCCTGGTGAACGAGGCCCATGAAAGCGCGGGCGATGCGGGTTGGGGCAACCAGATCCGGTCCTATGTCTTGCAGCCCTACCAGATGGTCAAGGATCTGCGCACCAACTACGAGACCTCGGACACCAAGGGGGTTCTGGACGGTGATCTTGACGGGCTGATGGGGGCCACGCTGGCGCTGGCCGTCAGCGGCAAGAGCCGGGCCGAAGCGCAGGGCAGCTGAACGCCGGGGGCCTTGCCCCCGGACCCCGCGCCTGTTTTGAGCATTGAGCAGCAGGGGGATTGCACCTTCTTGTGAAGAAGTGCTCATGTGTTTTCATGGATATTCTGGATATGGATGCGCTTGCGCAATCGGCGGCGATTGCAGCGGGCGAGTTGAGTGCAGCAGAGCTGATGCAGGCCACGCTGGCGCGGATCGCGGCGGTGAACGGGACCGTGAATGCGGTGGTGGCCTTGCGCGACGCGGATCTGCTGATGGCGGAGGCGCGGGCGGCGGATGCGGCCCCGCGCAAGGGATGGCTGCACGGCATTCCGATGGCGATCAAGGATCTGGCCAATGTGGCGGGTTTGACCACCTCCAGCGGCTCACCGCTGTTTGCGGATATGGTCGCGCCGGAGGATGACCTGATTGTCAGCCGCCTGCGGGCGGCGGGGGCGCTGATCATCGGCAAGACCAATACGCCGGAATTCGGCCTTGGCAGCCATACCTTCAACCCGGTCTACGGGACCACCACCAATCCCTATGATGCCACCCGGTCGGCGGGCGGCTCCTCCGGCGGGGCGGCAGCGGCATTGGCGGCGCGGATGCTGAGCGTCGCGGATGGCTCCGACATGATGGGATCCCTGCGCAATCCGGCGGGCTGGAACAACGTCTATGGCATGCGGCCTTCCTGGGGCGATGTGCCGGCGGAACCGGCGCGGGAGATGTTCCTGCATCAACTGGCGACACTGGGCCCGATGGCGCGCAGCCCTGCGGACCTTGCGGCTTTGCTGGACACGATGACCGGTGCCGATCCGCGCGACCCGCATGGGCGCAGCCCGGCGGACAGGCTGCCGGGGATTTCAACGCCGCCGGGGCGGCTGCGGATCGGCTGGCTGGGGGATTGGGGCGGTGCCTTGCCATTCGAAGACGGCATCCTGGCCGGGAGCGAGGCGGCGCTGGCGCAATTGGCCGGCCTCGGCCATGCGGTCGAGGCGCTGGAGGCGCCCTTCTCTGCCGATGCGATCTGGGACAGCTGGATCACCCTGCGGTCCTTTTCCGTGGCGACCGGGCTGGCAGAGATCTACCTGAACCCCAGGACGCGGGATGCGCTGAAGGAGGCCGCGCAATGGGAGGTGGCGCGCGGGCTGGCGATGGATGCGATGACGGTGCACCGCGCAAGCGAGGTGCGGTCGGATTGGTTCAGATCTGCCGCCAGGCTCTTTGACGGGCTGGATGTGCTGGTGCTGCCCTCGGCGCAGGTCTGGCCCTTTGACGTGACCCTGACCCATCCGGTGCAGATTGCCGGGCAGGGGATGGATACCTATCACCGCTGGATGCAGGTTGTCGTGCCAGCCAGCCTGATCGGTCTGCCCGTGGTGAACATCCCGGCAGGCTTTGGCGACAACGGATTGCCGCTGGGTCTGCAGCTGATCGGGCGGCGCGGCAGTGACGCGCGCCTGTTGCAACTGGCGCAGCAATGGCATGGCGCGACCGGCTGGCCGCAGAAAAGACCCCCCGTTATCTGAACGGCGGGTTTGGCGCGGGCAGGGCGCTTTCGCGGCCCTGCGCCACCAGCTGCGCGCGCAGCGCGGCGGCATCCGGGTGGTTGGTCTCAAGCGCGAAGACATGGGCGTGGGTCAGGTAGAACGCCGCGCGTTCCGGCGCATTGGCCTGGGACGCGGCCTGTTGGTAGAGGGTTACCAGGGCCCGCAGATCTCTGGCGGCATGGGCCGCCAGCAATTCCCGTTCCAGTGCGATCACTCGGCGGCCTGTGGCAGGCTGCGGTGCCGTTCGATCTGTGCCGCGACCCAATCGTGAAACAGATGTGTCGGACCGTCCATCGCGGGTGAGAACCTTCCGCCATCGAAGGTCGGCGCGTGCCGCCCCCGCTGCATGCCTTCGACAACAAAGACGTCCTCGTCAAAGACCTCTCTCCATTGTTTGGCGTTGCGTTCGCGCAGGGCCGGGTCGGTGTCGGGTCGGGCGTAGTAGATATGCACATGCTCGACCGTATGCGCCTGGCTTTCAGGGACCAGGATGATGGCAAAGCTGTGGTCGCGGTGCACGCCCATCAGCACATTGGGATAGACGGTGATATATTCCGCGGCCGTGTCCCATTTGTCGCTGATGCCGGCAAAATCGGGAAAGCTCTGGCCCGCCTCGTCCTTGAGCTGCCGGTACACCAGCGTGCCCTGGCCGGAGTACCGCCCCGGTTCCTCGATGTGATAATGATCCTCCAGCCGGGAATAGCTGTTCAGGCCGGGATGGACCCAGGGCAGGTGGTAGCTTTCGCAGTAGTTTTCGACCGCCAGCTTCCAGTTGCAATCGACGGGGATCTGAAACCGGCTTTCCGCGCCGCCATGGTACAGGGGCTGGTCGAATTCGGCCCAGCGGGCCAGCAGGTCGGCATGGGCATCGGCAAAGGCGGGGGCCTGACCGGAGACATTGATAAAGATCACATCCATCCAGATGTGACTGCGGATTTCCACCAGACCCAGCAGCGCACGGTCGATCCCGCTATGGGTGTTCTGACCGGGGCCGCCCACATGCGGGGTGCTGACCAGCCGGCCATCGGTGGCATAACACCAGCTGTGATAGGGGCAGCGGATGGCGCCCTCGATGTTGCGCGGTTCCTCGACCAGGATCATGCCCCGGTGGCGGCAGGTGTTCTGGAACACGCGCACCTCGCCCTGGCGGTCGCGGACGATCAGCAGGGGCATGCCCAGAAAGCTGAGCGGCACGGCGTCGCCGATGGCGGGCACATCCGCGGTCACGGCCAGCCCCGCCCAATTGTCGAAAAGCACCGCCTGGCGTTCCTCGGCAAAAACCGCCGGATCGATGTAATGGGGATTCGGCAGGCCATTGGCCTGTTCGATCGGGCGTCTGACATTTCTGAGGTCGGTCCGGTGCTGGGCCATGCTGCTCTCCTGCTGCTGGCTTGAGGCTAGCAGATGGGGCGCGCAGCCGTATTTCCGGCAGCGACCCGTTTTTATCACCGGCGACATGCCCCTGCGGCGGCTGTTGGCGGTGGCGGATCAGGAAAACGGGATATGGGGGCGCAGCAGGTGTTTGTGGAAGGGCTGCAATTGGTCCAGTTCCTTCAGCCCTGCGCAGCGGGCGGCGGGCAGGGCATCGGATATCTTTTCGCCAAGGTATTCATAGACCAGCCGGGTCACCCGCAACGCACCTGCGGATTCAGGCACCGTCCGGGTGACATAGCCCACCCAGAAATTGTTTTCGAAGGATGCGGCGCGGCTGAGATGGTTGAAAGACACCGTCATTGCGTTACTGCGCGCGGCGATGATGGTGATTCCCTCGTCCTGGCGAATGACGGCGCCCCGGAATTCACGCGCTCTGGCACCGGTGGGCAGGCCCTGGATGCGCATCGCCTCTCTTGTCTCAAAGCCGCGCAGCAGGGTATTTCCCCCCTCCCGGCCAACCATCACCACAGAGACCACAAACCGGTCCGGATCGACAAAGCTGCGCCGGGAAAACCGGTAGAAGCCACTTGGGAAGTCATCCTGTGACACCTGCCGGTTGCCTGCGCCCACGAAATTGCGCAGATAGGCGCATGAAAACGGGTCCGGCGGGCAGGTGAGACTGTCGATCGGTTCGAGCATGATGCGCGCATCGACCCCAAAGAAGCTGCAGATGCGCGCCAGAATGTCCGGCCGGGGAAAACTTTCGCCGGACAGGTATCGGTTGAACTGCGTCCGGTTGATTGAAAGCTGCCGCGACAGGTCGGAAACCGAGGCATAGCTTTCTGCAAGCTTGCGCAAATTCGCGCCAAAAACATTGCGCAATTGCGCAGGAGATTGTTTATTTGGTTCCATATTCTCAGTGAGGTGGAAAAATCCGGCGGGTTTGCGGAGATTTATGTCCCGCGATTATTTGAAGATAGATATTTCGTTCCTGTTCCGCGTCAAGTGTGACGGCAATTTGTGGCAGAACGACGCCAGAGCGGCATTATTTGGAACAAACGTACGGATATTGTTCATATCTACTCTCGATGAGATGTAGTTAGATAACAGCTAGGATGGGTTAAGGTTATTTGATGTTGGGCGTGGTCCTTTGGAGCGATCCTGTTGACCGGAAAGCGGTGTTCTGGTGCGAAGACCAGGGCGATCTGGCCTATTATTGTGCCGGACACGCGACAGACCTCTGCGACGGCTTTCTTGAAGCCGGGGACATGGTGACCTTCACCGCCGATATCGTTGGCAAACTGCGCAAGGCGCGCGATGTCGCGCTGGTGCAAGAGCAGGCCTGTACGGAATTGCCGGAAAAACTGCGCGATACATCCCGGACATCCCAGGCCCCCGCCAGGCGGCAGGAGGGCGACAAGCGGATTCTGTCCTTTGTGTCACCCTCTGCGCCGCAGGTCGTCACGCATCAGTTTCGCAAGCGCAACGTCTGATCATTCAGGTCGCACCCGGGGCCGTGGCGGCGCCGGGTCAGTCGCCCCGGGACAATGCGGCGACCCCGGTGCGGGCCACTTCGGTCAGGCCCAGCGGGCGCATCAGATCGGCAAAGGCGTCGATCTTTTCCGGCGCGCCGGTGATTTCGAAGACAAAGCTTTCCAGGGTGCTGTCCACCACATTCGCGCGAAAGATATCGGCCAGCCGCAGGGCCTCGACCCGGTGTTCGCCCTTGCCGGTGACCTTGAACATCGCCAGCTCGCGTTCCACGCATTTGCCCTCGACCGTGAGGTCATGCACATCATGGACCGGCACGATCCGGCCCAGCTGCGCCTTGATCTGTTCGATCACCTGCGGGGTGCCCGAGGTCACGATGGTGATGCGGCTCAGGTGCCCGGTATGATCCACCTCGGCCACGGTCAGGCTGTCGATGTTATAGCCACGCCCGGAGAACAACCCGATGACCCGCGCCAGCACGCCGGGCTCGTTTTCGACCAGCACGGCAAGCGTATGACGTTCGATCACATCCGAAAAGTTGGGCCGCAGGTTATAGGCGGAATGGCTGGTCGCGCCTTTTTTGATTTTGAGTGCTGACATTGTTCAGGTCCTGAGAATGAGGGGTAGAAGGCCGGAGTTTTCGAAAACTCCGGTCCGATTTTTTCGAAAAAATCGCGTCACACCAAAACACTCCCCTTGGCGTCGATGACGCCCTGGGTATCGGCTTCGCCCAGAAGCATTTCGTTATGCGCCTTGCCGCTCGGGATCATCGGAAAGCAGTTTTCGTGCTTTTCGACCAGGCAGTCAAAGATCACCGGCCCGTCGTGGTTCAGCATCTCCATGATCGCATCGTCCAGATCGGCGGGATCCTTGCACAGGATGCCCTTGGCCCCGAAGGCCTCGGCCAGTTTCACGAAATCGGGCAGGCTTTCCGACCAGGAATGCGAATAACGTTCGCCGTGCAGCAGCTCCTGCCACTGGCGCACCATGCCCAGACGTTCGTTGTTCAGGATGAACTGTTTGACCGGCAGGTTGTACTGCATGGCGGTGCCCATTTCCTGCATGTTCATCAGCCAGGACGCTTCGCCCGCCACATTGATCACAAGGGAGTCGGGATGCGCCATCTGCACGCCGATGGAGGCGGGGAAGCCATAGCCCATGGTGCCCAGCCCCCCGGAGGTCATCCAGCGGTTCGGGTCCTCAAAGCCAAGGTATTGCGCGGCCCACATCTGGTGCTGGCCGACCTCGGTACAGATGTAGCGGTCGTGATCCTTGGTCAGCGCCTCAAGCCGCTGCAGCGCATATTGCGGTTTGATCGTCTTGCCCGTCTGCTTGAACTTGAGGCAATCCACACTGCGCCATTCGTTGATCTGCTGCCACCATTTGGCCAGCGCCTCGCCGTTGGTCTTGCGGCCGCGCGATTTCCAGATCTTCAGCAGGTCCTCCAGCACATGGCCCACATCCCCCATGATCGGGATGTCCACGCGGATGACCTTGTTGATCGAGGACGGGTCGATGTCGATATGCGCTTTCTTCGACTTGGGGCTGAAGGCGTCGATCGTGCCGGTGATCCGGTCGTCAAAGCGCGCACCGATGTTGATCATCAGGTCGCAGCCGTGCATCGCCATATTGGCCTCGTAAAGCCCGTGCATGCCCAGCATGCCCAGCCATTTGTCGCCCGACGCGGGGTAGGCGCCAAGGCCCATGAGCGTGGAGGTGATGGGAAAGCCCGTGGCCTCCACCAGTTCGCGCAGCAACTGGCTGGCACCGGGGCCGGAGTTGATCACACCGCCGCCGGTATAGAACACGGGGCGCTTGGCCTTTTCGATGGCGGCGGCCAGTTCGGTGATCGCCTCCAGGTCGCCCTTGACCTGCGGCTGGTAATGCGAGGTCGAGGGTTTGCGCGCCTCATAGGTGCCGGTGGCGAATTGCACGTCCTTGGGGATGTCCACCAGAACCGGGCCGGGGCGACCGCTGGTCGCAACGTGAAAGGCCTCGTGCAGCACGCCCGACAGCTTGTCGGTCTCTTTCACCAGCCAGTTGTGTTTCGTGCAGGGCCGGGTGATGCCCACGGTATCGGCTTCCTGAAAGGCGTCGGAGCCGATCATGAAGGTCGGCACCTGGCCGGTCAGCACCACGATCGGAATGGAATCGAGCAAGGCATCGGTCAGGCCGGTCACCGCATTGGTGGCACCGGGGCCGGAGGTCACCAGAACAACGCCGGGCTTGCCGGTCGAGCGCGCATAGCCTTCGGCGGCATGCACGGCACCCTGTTCGTGGCGCACCAGAACATGTTTGATCGAGTTTTGCTGAAACACCTCATCATAAATGGGTAGGACAGCGCCGCCGGGATACCCAAATACGGTATCGACACCCTGATCTATCAGGGCTTGAACGATCATCTTCGCTCCGGTCATCTGGCGTGTCATCTGCTTTTCTCCGTTTCAGCAGGTTCAAGGTGCGCATAAAAAAACCCCCGTTTTGGCGGGGGCGCATGGGTCAGATTATGGTCTACCGTTACCGGCCCATGCGCGTGTGTCCTACAATGACGACTAGAGTGGTCATGCCCTGGGGCTCCTTTAAGCGTGCGGCGACATTATGTTCGTCCGCCGGGAGGGTCAACAGGCAAATATCCACTTTCGTGTCGTGCGGTGCCGATTTTGCGACATATTGTTGCGCAATGCCTGTTTCGGGCGAAACTTTCGATTCCTGCTTCAGCAGGGATATGCCACCCGTTCAGGGTTGTTTCCGAGACGGGGCGATCCCGCGCCGCGACCCCGAATCCGCCGTGTAACAATTCGTTAGATTTGGGTTGCAAGCGACTGATTCGGCGCGAAATTGCGGAAATCAGCCCCACCGCTCAGTAATTCATCTGCAGCCTTTGTTTTAGGCGACGAAAACGGCCCGTGGTTACAACTTTTGCGCGAAATCACGCATCTTATGGACGTCAAGTCAGAAGAAGGTGTTCCATATCGCGGGTTGAACGCTAAAGTGCGGTTATTCGAAACGATCCGTGGCCCCAATGGCAACACGGGCATTCTATCCGGGAGGAATCTACCTATGGACCGTCGTTCATTTCTGAAGACGTCTGCACTTGGCGGCACCGCTGCCGCCGCGACCACATTGGCCGCACCTGCCTATGCACAGGGCAAACGCACACTGACAATGGTAACCACTTGGCCCCGCGGCCTTGCCGGTGTCTGGGATTCGGTGGAGCGTGTGGTGCAAAACGTCTCTGACATCACAGACGGTCAGATCACCATCGACCCGAAAGGTGCGGGCGAACTCGTCGGTGCCTTCGAGGTGTTCGATGCCGTGACCTCTGGCCAGGCCGACATGTATCATGGCGCTGACTACTACTTTACCGGTCAGCACCCCGGTTTCGCATATTTCACCGCTGTGCCCTTCGGCATGACCGCGCCGGAAATGATGACCTGGTACTACGGTCAGGACGGCAAGGCGCTGCACCACGAGCTGGGCGAAGTCTTTGGCATCAAGTCCTTCATCGCGGGCCAGACCGGCGCGCAGGGTGGCGGCTGGTTCCGCAAGGAAATGAAGTCGGCTGCCGATTTCAACGGTCTCAAGTTCCGTATGCCGGGTCTTGGCGGTCAGGCATTGTCCAAACTGGGCGCTTCCGTTCAGGTTCTGCCGGGCGGTGAAATCTATCAGGCCCTGTCCACAGGCGCGCTGGATGGCACCGAATGGATCGGCCCCTGGTCCGACGAAAAGCTGGGCCTGCAGGAAGTCTGTGACTACTACTATCCTGCCGGTTTCCACGAGCCGGGCGCGGCCTTGTCGGTTGCAACCAACCTCGATGTGTTCGAAGGCCTGACACCCGCGCAGCAACGCGCGATCGAAGTGTCCTGCGCCGATGCGCACCAGCAGAACTATGCGCTGTTCATCGCCAACAACGGCCCGGCGCTGCAGCGTCTGAAGTCTGGCGGCGCGCAGGTTCTGGAATTCTCCGACGACATCTGGGATGCCTTCGGCAAGGCCTCCGTGGAGGTTCTGAACGAGTTCACCAGCGACGATCTGTTCAAGAAGATCCACGATTCAGCCCAGAAGTCGATGCGCGAATCCGGCGAATGGCTGGCGGTGTCGGACAGCAAATACGCTTCCGAGCGTAACCGCGTGCTGGCGACGATGGAGTAAACTGATGCGGCCCCCATCCGGGGGCCGCGTTTCGGTTAGACTTGGCACGGGCTGCGACACCTTTACAGGGGTGACGCGGCCTGTGTTGGCACAATCAAACAGGGGTCCGTCCAGATGCTCGATGGCATACGGTGGTTCTTTTCCAACATCGCGATGGCTTTCTACAACTTCGGCTATGCCGTGACCCATCCGGGGCTCTGGCTGGACTGGAGCGACAAGACGGCGATCATGCGGTTTGTCTATTACGGTGCGTCGATCGAATTGTTCTTCGTGATCTTCGACGCGCTGCTGATCCTCACGCTTGTCTGCGTGCTGCGGCCAAACTTCATGTGGACCGTGGTCCGCGGTCTGGAAGGGCTTGCAAACGGGCTTGGCCGGTTCTTTGCCTGGGCGGGTCTGCTCATGGTGCTGCAACAGATCATCATCGTCTTCATGCAACGGATTTTTGCCCGGCCCGACATCGTTGTCGGTTTTGGTGTGCCGCTGCAATTCGACATTTCATGGTATGCCGAGGAGCTGAAGCTCTATAACGCGATGATCATCGTCTTCTGCGTGGCCTATACCTTTGTGCAGGGCGGGCATGTGCGGGTGGACCTGATCTATGCCGGCGTCAAATTCCGCACCAAAAAGATCCTCGACATGTTCGGCGCGGTCTTTTTCATGATGCCTTTTGCCGTGCTTACATGGCTTTACGGCTGGTACTTCATGTGGCGTCACCTGATCGTGCCTAATCCCTCGGCCTCAGACTCCCTGGACCGGCTGGTCAACAAGGCCCGCGCCCTGCGCTGGAACGTGGAGACAACCGGCTTCAGTCCCAGCGGGTTCAACGGCTACTTCCTGTTCAAGGTCCTGTTGTGCCTGTTCTGCGCCATGGTCTTCCTGCAAGCGATTGCAGTGGCCTACCGGTCCTGGCGGGAACTGCGTGAAGGCCCGGAAAGCGAAGGCCGCTATCTCGACCGCGACTCGCTCGGCGAGGGCGAAGAAGCCTATGAAGGCACCCATTAATTTCGGCAAGTAATCAGGGGACATCCCATGCTGTTTGGTCTGGACGGGGTCGAGGTTGGCCTGCTTATCGTTTTCATCTGTCTGTTCGGTGGCATCCTTTCGGGGTTCCCGGTGGCCTTTGCCATCGGCGGCGCGGGGATCATCTCTTTCGGGATCATCGCGGCGATGGACAGCGCCGGTCTGCTGATCCACCAGGCCATCGACACCTCGTCGGATGCCTATCGGGCGCTGGTCGGCACCGGCGTCAAACACGACGCGATATCCATTTTCCGATACCCTGACCTGCCACGGGTGGGGCAATCTGTTTTCCCCCAGGGCTGGGAAACCGCGCTGGACCGGAACGTCAGCTTTATCGTGAACCGGATGAACGAACGCGTGCTCGCAGGCCAAAGCATCGAGACGCTGCTCGCGGTTCTGATGTTCGTGCTGATGGGCATTACCCTGGAACGCTCCAAGATCGCCAATGACCTGCTGACCACGATGGCGCGGGTCTTCGGGCCGCTGCCGGGCGGTCTGGCGGTGTCGATCGTGGTTGTGGGCGCCTTCCTTGCGGCCTCCACCGGGATCGTGGGGGCCACGGTTGTCACCATGGGCCTGCTGGCCCTGCCAACGATGCTGCGCAGCGGCTATTCGCCGGAACTGGCGACAGGTGTCATCGCGGCCTCCGGCACGCTGGGGCAGATCATTCCGCCCTCCATCGTGATCGTTCTGCTGGGCACGCTTGCGGGTGATCTTTATTCCGCCGCACAGGAGGCGCGGGCCACCGCTGCGGGGTGCAGCGATGCGCTGACCTTCCTGGGGCAACCGGCGGTGGTCTCCGTCGGCACGCTGTTCCAGGCGGCGCTGCTGCCGGGCATTCTGCTGGCGGTGCTCTATGCGCTTTATGCCTTCTGCTACGCGCTGCTCAACCCCGAGAAGGCCCCGGCGGTCGAACTCGGCACGACCAGCAGCGAAGCGATCACCCGGCGCGAAGCCTTCACCTGGTTTGTCGGCGCACCTGTGCTGCTGATTGTCGGGACCATCCTGCTGGGCAACATCGGTGCCGTTGGCAGCCAGTCGACCGTTGTCTCCAGCTTCTCCGACTCCGGGGATACCGCAATCCTGCGGACCAATGTGGGCGAGGATTGCAAGACGGCGATGATCGAACTGCACGGGCAGGACAAATGGGACCAGGCCGTGGCGCAACAGGCCGAGATCGACGCGGCTGGCGGCGTTCAGACCAGTGAGCGGCTGTCGGTTGAAGCCCTTGCAGAGAAAACTGCGGCCAAGATTGCGGCGGCGGCACCCATCGGAACCGGCGTGGCGATCATCGTCGTGTTGCTGGGCCTGGTGCTGAGCGCCGGTCGGGGCGTGTCGCCCTCTGCCGCCGGCAGGCCGCTGATCCTCGGTGCAATCGGGCTGGTGCTGATGCTGCTGGTGGACATCCTGCTGATCGGGCCGGTCACCTCGCCCGGGGTGATGGTGCTGCTGATGGCGCTGCCCTTTGCCCTTGCGATGTACGGGGTGGTCTATGCCACAAGGCTTTGCGCCGGAAACGAGCTGATCCGGGTGGTCTTCCCGCCGCTGATGCTGATCGTCGCGGTGCTGGGCTCGATCCTGGGCGGGATCACCAACCCGACACCGGCCGCGGCGCTGGGGGCGGGCGGTGCGATCATGCTGGCCGCCTATCGCAAGCTCAAGGATCAGGACCGCAGCCCCAAGATCATCATCTGGTCGACGCTGGCAATCGTGATCTGCATCCTGGTCGGCGTGAACTTCGACCTGCGGATCAACCAGGACGGGGTCAGTTTCGAAAGCTGGGTCGCCTTCTTTGTGGCCTATGCCGCCTATATCTATGCCGTCTTTGGGCTGCTCTTTGCCTGCTGGGTGCTTTACACCTCCGGGGTGCTGACACCGGTGGTGCGCGAAACGGCCAAGGTCACCTCGATGGTCTTCACCATCCTGATCGGCTCGCAGCTGCTGAACCTCGTGGTGATCAGCTTTGGCGGGGAGCATTACATCCAGCAGTTCCTGCGGTCCTTCGACAACGAGCTGACCGTCTTCCTGCTGGTGATGCTGGTGCTCTTCGTGCTGGGCTTCGTGCTCGACTTCCTTGAGATCATCTACATCGTGGTGCCCATCGTGGGGCCGGTGATCTATGGCGGCACCTTTGACCCGAAATGGGTGACGATCATGATCGCGGTGAACCTGCAGACCTCCTTCCTGACACCGCCCTTCGGCTTTGCGCTGTTCTATCTGCGCGGGGTCGCCCCGGCGAGCGTCACGACGCAGCACATCTACCGCGGCATTGTGCCCTTCGTGCTGATCCAGGTGGCGGGGCTGGCGATCCTGTGGTTCTTCCCTGCGATTGTCACCATCGTGCCGGAACTGATGCCGAACTGACGCGTCGCGCCACAGGGCAGGGGTATTATCAAAAGGAGAGGGCGCCCCCGGGCGCCCTGAGGCTGCTGAAAAAGCACGTTCCTGCACCCGCTCCCCCCGAAACAACGAAATCGTTCTTCCACGACGCCAGCCACAAGCCTTGGCGCGGGCTGAAAGCCCGGGCCGCGCCCGACCCTCCCCCCGGGAGGGCGCTTTTGGTGACTTCTCGTATCACACTGACAA
>Ga0189278_10329_pt1 | contig 24098 bp, 13 predicted proteins | sample N26A9minimetaG_FD_130326 | JGI IMG/M metagenome (GOLD analysis project Ga0189278, IMG submission 130326) | Marine microbial communities from the Costa Rica Dome - N26 A9 mini metaG | ecosystem: Environmental > Aquatic > Marine > Oceanic > Photic zone | place: Costa Rica: the Eastern Pacific...
CGCCCGTCGCTCCGAAGGAGCGCCGAGTCATGTTGGCACGCCTTTGGCGTGACGGGTTTGACGGATTTTCCCGCAGCCCATTGCCCGGCAGGGCATTGCGCAGCAATGTCCCGAGAGGAGGCGGCGCATCTGCTTAAAATAGAACCACTATTCTTGCGCAAATGCTTCTTGTCTGCGAAAAAATCTGTCAAACTGAGTATATAGAATTAATGGGTCCAGAGCCTAAGGCGCCGAGGGCCGTCAAAGCCCCGGTCAGCGCCCCCGCGCCCAGCGGTTCTTGCTGCGCAGGATCGGCAGGTGGATGGCGATGCGCAGGGTGCAAAAGGCGGCAAAACCCAGCGGGTCGGCCAGGGCGCGGCGCCACAGCGGCACAGCGCCTGCGCCGGGATCATCGTTTGCGATCAGTACCGGAAAGCGGCTTTCGATCTCGGCCACGCCCAGGTCCTGCCTGCGCCGGACCTGCACCAGCCGCGCAAAACCCTCGACCATGGGCCAGTCATAGCTCGCGGGCACGGCGACGCGTTCGTCGGCGGTGAAATTCAGCCGCGCATAGGTGTCATCCGAGATGATGTCCGGCCAGTCCCCCCAACGCGCCCTGCCCGCGCAGTTCATGGCAAAGACGCCAAAGCCCGGCACACCGCGCGTCATGAAGGGTGTTGTCAGCCAGAACCTTGTGTAGGGTCCGGTGACCCCGCCGCCGCGCAGCGTCACATGTGGCTTCCCGCTGGCATAGCGCGGCGCATCCACGTCCAGCACTTCGGCCAGCTGCGCAATCAGCGGCGGTGACACGATCACATCCGCATCGAGATAGATCAGCACCCTGCCTGCCGCCGCAGCCTCGCCCGCGTTCAGCGCGCCCAGCTTGTTGCCCTCGGCCCGTTCCAGCACCTGCAGATACCAGCCCTTCAACCCGGCCTGTTCGGCAAAGCCGCGGGCAATCCCTGCGGTGTCATCGGTGCAGCCATTGGCGATCACGATCACCTCCACGCCGCCCGCGACCTCCTCCGAGGCCAGCAAGGCCCCGAGGCAGGCGGCCAGATAGGCGGCCTCGTCATGGGCCGGGATCAGGATGCTGGTACGGGTCACTGGAAGGCCACCAGCGCATCCCAGCGCGGATTGTCGTCATCCAGATGGCGCAGCGCCCCCCAGGAGCCCCATTTTGTCGGGGCATAGACATCGGAATAGGCGTTGAACAACTGCCCGCCCAGGGCTTTCCACCCCTCCAGCAAGGTGGTGTAGAGCGCGCCCATCTGCGGCGCATAGTTCAGCGCCTGAAAGAAGGCCGTCAGTTCCGCGTCATCGACCATCACGCCGATGCCCACCACATGGCTGCCGCCCTCGTACATGATCAGGTCCAGCCCATGTGCCTGGGCCACCTGCGCGTGATAGGGCCAGACGCGGGTGATCAGATCACCGACCGTATCGGCTGCGTCACCGCTGACCGCCCCGTCGCGCAATTCGCGCCCTGCCAGTTCAAAGGCGAAATCATAGCGGTGCCCGGTGATGTACTCCGCTGCCGCCGTGCCGGTCAGACCTTCCGCATTGGCGGCGGCTGCGGCCCGTGTCCGGCTTTCTGCCAGCCAGTTGCGCAGCATCGGCGCGCGTTCCGCCGTGCCAAGCCCGCCCGCGAAATAGCCCGACACCGCATAGGCGTCAAATGCCTCTGCCGGGGGCGACAGCCCTTCTGCCACCGCCAGCGGGGCGGTCAGCGCCTCGGTCTCCAGCCCCAGCCAGCCGGTCTGGCTGGAGATCACATTGACCAGCCGCGCGCGGTCTTCCCCGGCAAAGACCCCGGACCAGATCCGCGCCACCTCTGCCGCGCGCAGCCCGTAGAATTGCATCCACTTGTCCTGCGCGTTCCAGCGCGCGCGGGCCTGCACATCGGCCCAGCGGGCCTGTTCGAACTGCCAGTTCCAGACCTCGTTGGAGAATTCCACATAGACCTTCAGCGCGGGATCGAGCCTGTCTTTCACCAGTTCCGCGAACTGGCGCAGGAAATCATCATCCGCCAGATGCGGCATGTTCACCCAGATGTCTGTCTCAAGCTCATTGGCAAGCTGCACCATCACCTCGACCGGGACACCCCCCGCCCAGGTCACATCGCCGGGCAAGGGGCGGTCCGCCCATGTGGCCAGCGCGGAATCATTGGTCTCCATCCAGTCCATCATGCGCAACGCGCTGAACTGGCCGATCCGCGCCGTCCAGGCCGGATTGAACAGCTGTCCGGCGGCGTGGCGTTTCAGGTTCTCGACCTTGACGACGGAAATGTCATGCGGCGGATCGGAGGTGTTGATCCGCTGGATCCGGATGTCCACGCTGCCGGGACCGGGGGTATAGTCAAAACTCACCTCGCCCTTGCCATAGCGCACGTTTTCCGCGCGTCCCGTCACCTCGATCACGCCCTTGCCGTCAAAGGCCAGACGATACCGCCCCTTGAGCGATGTGGCCTCCGGCGGCATGTCGGTCAGGATCAGGGTGCCGATCGAGCTGAGGCTGCGGGGCAGCCGGATCGGCCAGCCGTTTTCATCCAGATGCCCGCCCGCCAGCAGCTCGGCGTATTCCATGCCCCCGAAGCGGCCGGGTTCATGGCCCAGCCAGGGACGAGACGTCTTCATCAGGTCTATGAACGGGGCCTGGGTGCTCCAGTCCGTGACAGCGGCAAGGCCGATGGCCACCCGGTTGGTGCCTTCGACCGCCCCCTGCGCTGCCGCGACCAGATCGGCGGCAGGTGCCTCTGGCAGAACCGGCGGGCCGGTGGGGGCCGCCGGGGCGGTGCTGGCCCGCGCCTGCCCGTTGGCGGGGGGCACCGGTGCCACCACCCCGCCGCCATAGGCCTGCACGGCCTCATAGGCCACACGCTGCAGCTGGCGGGCAAGGTCCGCGTCCGGCGTATCGAAGGGTTGCCCCCAGCGGTCGTTGAAATCCACCGGCAGGCCCAGCGGGTCCTGCCCGGTCAGCGTGGCATATTGCACCATGGCGACAAAGTAATGGCCCATGTCGTTCAGGTGGATGTCATCGGCAAAGAGCGCAGAAATATCCGCAAGCCCCGGTATCCGCTCCGCCGCGATCTCATCATGAAGACGCGCCATCGCCTGACCTGCGGGGATCAGCCCGACCTGCGCACTGTCCGAACGGGTGGCGGCGGCGACCTGTGCCACGATCTCCTCCCAGAGCGGCAGATCCTGATCCAGCCGCGCCCGCCAGGGCGTGCCGGCCCCTTCGTCGTGTTCGATTGCCGCGCCGGTCCCGCTTTTCAGCGAATGCCAGGTTTCCTGCACGTAGATATGCACATCCGGATTGGCCGCGGCCGCAAGCCCGGCAAAGGCTTGGGCATAGACATAGGTATCTGACCATTTCACATGGTTTGCCAGGGGGATCGCCTCGGTCAGGATCAGGTGGGTGGTGCCGCCCTCCGGCAGGACAGAGCGCGCGTCGATCCCTTCGGCATTGGCGGATTCGTCCCAATTGTATTTCAGCGGCGCGCCATTGATGATCTGGGCGCGCACAATGCCCTGGCCCATGCCTGCGCGCAGGGCCTCCTGCAGCATGTCGGGCCCATCGGAGCCGAACAGGCTGTGGCCGACCATCACGACCGATGCGGCAACCCCGAGCAGGCTCATGCCGCCACCCCGGTTTCGGGATGGCGCGCAACGACCTGCCAGACAACCGCCTGCATCGCGGCGGCGGCATCCGGCGAGGGGGCCACAGCCCGCGACCCGTCGGCGCGCATCAGTTTATGCGGCAGGCCGCGCGGATCGCGGTGATAGAGAACGGCATAATGGGTCAGCGCCACCAGATAGGCCCCCAGATCATTGAAATGAATGGTATCCGGCGTGCCATCGGCCCGTTTGGTAAAAAGGTCGAACAGGCTGGTGATGCCGCCGAGGCTGCCTGCGGCCTCAACCTCGCGCACAAAGGCCGCCATGACCTGACCGGCGGGGATCAGGTGGATCGGCGCATCGGTCGCGGCCAGCGCGGGGTATTTGACCCGGCCCTGCCAGAATTTGCGCAGATCCCGGTCGATGCGCAGCAGCCAGCCATTGCCATCGTCGGTGTGATGCCATGTCTCGTAAAGGTAGATCCGCGTCTGCGGGTTGGCGTCCCAGGCCAGCCCGGCCCAGCGGGCGAGATAGGCCGCCGCATCGTGATAGCGGATCGCATCGCGGATCTCGACCATCTCGGTCAGCACCAGGGCGTCATAGATGCCGCTGGCCAGCGCCTGTTTCGCGGGGCGAAACCGGTCATGGGCGTTTTCCTCGGCAAAGCCGTTGATGGGCACGTCTTCCTCCCAATGGTCGCGCAGGGAGGTGCCCCAGCCCAGCTGCGAATGATAGCGATGACCCGCCCCCGCAAGCTGCGCCAGCATCGCGGGCATGTCGCGCCCCACAAGGCTGTGACCCAGATGATAGACATTGAGCGCCGCATCCGGCGGGTTGAGCGGCACGGCATAAAGCGCTGCAGCCTCTGCCGCGCCCTGACGCCGGTCGCGGGTCCGCAGATGCTGCCCTGCAGCCGCCGCCAGCGCGAGGGCTCCCAGCCCCGCTAGGGCAGTTCGGCGCGTGGCGGGTTTCATCGGGTCAGGCTCCTTCGCCGTCACGTTGCCCAATCGCAACCCCGGTGACAAGATGCCCGGCCACTTCGGCAAAGCGCCCCGGCAGGCTCTCGCCGATGGCAAAGGGGCCGATGGGCTGCAGGAAGGTCGCGTCGAAGCGGCCCCCGGCGACATCGAATGTCACATCCAGAACTTCAAAGCCAAAGAGCTGGCCCGTCAGCGGAAACTGCGCCTTGTAGGCGGCTTCCTTGGCGGCAAAGATCATCAGGCCAAGGCGCGGCAGCGCAATATCGGCGTGACGCGATATTTCGGTTTCAGAACAGATGATTGGAATGATATCTTCATCCAGTCTGTGAAGTTGTTCGGCGTCGAGGCCCAGCGATCTGAGGTTGTTTGACACAACCGCCAGGCAAAGCTGATCGGTATGGGTGATGCTGCCCGCCAGCCCCGGCGGCCAGTCCGGCGCGCGGTTGGCCTGAACCGGAACCGCCCTTGCGGGCAAACCGGCATCCTGCATCGCCATCCGCGCGGCGGCGCGGCCGGCTGCGAATTCATTGCGGCGTGCGGGAATTGCCCCGGTCATGGCCTCCGCCTCGCCGGGCCAGACCGGGGGTTGCGGCAGGCCGGGATCGGTCAGGCCAAGGCCCAGGGGCACATCGAACAGGCCGCGCACTGCCTGTTCAATTGCCGTGGCATCAGGCATCCATTTTGCGCCGCCCCGCCCGCATCGCCCGGCGTTTCTGAACGATATCAGCGGTTTCGGGCGAAAGAACCGGCAGCGTCGGGCGCATCTCCGCGCTCTGCCGCGCCTCTGTACCCGGCTGTTTTACCGGGCGTCTGCGCCTTGTGCCACCCTTGGCCCTGTCCAGATGCCCGGCCAGCGCCCCAAGGGTCGGGAAGCGGAAGATATCGGTGATCGACAGCGCCACGCCGCCCAGTGCCGCCTTGATGTCGCGGTGCGCCTGCACCGCCAGCAGGGAATGCCCGCCAAGGGAAAAGAAATTGTCCTCCGCCCGGATGTCCGCAACACCCAGGAGCCCGGTCCAGACCTCTGCGATGCGCTGGATCGTCTCTTCGCTGCCCTGCGGCGCGGCCTCCTCGGCCAGAGCCGGCCCCGGCGTTCCGGGCCGGGGCGCTGCGGCCCGGGCCTTGGCCTTGGGCGCGGGCAAGGCCTTGCGGTCGATTTTCTTGTTGGGGGTCAAGGGCATGGCGCTCAGTCCGACGATGGCACTTGGGACCATGATGGCAGGCAGATCCTGTGTCAACACGGCCTTGGCCTCGGCCTCCGTCACGGCGTTTTCCGGCGTGACATAGCCGACCAGCTGCGCACCACCGGGGCCATCGCGCGCGATGACAACCGCCTGGGTGACGCCCGGCAGGCCCGCGAGCCGCGCTTCGATCTCGCCCAGTTCGATCCGGTGACCGCGTATCTTGACCTGCGCATCGGCGCGGCCGGCGAAATGCAGGCAGCCGCGCGCGTCCCAGGAGACCACATCGCCGGTGCGGTAGAGCTTGCCGACACCGAAGGGATTGTCCACGAACCGTTCCGCCGTCATCTCTTTCCGGTGCCAGTAGCCGCGGGTGACACCATCACCCCCGATCCACAATTCGCCCGCAACACCAACGGGTTGCGGCACCATATTGTCATCCAGGATGAAGACCTGTGTATTGGCGATGGGGGTCCCGATGGGGGCCGTCACCTCCGTTGTATCCGCCACCATCTGCGTGGTTGACCAGATCGTCGTTTCGGTGGGGCCATACATGTTCTGGATGCTGGCCTGGGTATGCGATTGCAGCGCGGCGACCAGCGTAGCGGGCAAGGCCTCCCCCCCGATCATCAGCTGGGTGACCCCGGCCAGCGCCTGCTGCGCCTCCTCGTTGATGACCAGCATCTGCGCCATCGAGGGGGTGCATTGCAGATGCGTCACCCCGTGGCGCTGGATCTGTGCGGCGATGGAGAAATCATCCGCCGCCAGTTCGGTCCCGCGATTGGCCTCGGCCAGCACCTGCGCCAGCGGTTTCAGCCCTTCCAGCACATCCCGGACGGGAATGCCGTAGTCGATCAGGCAGGCAACCTCGTCCACGCCGATGGATTTGAGCTGTTCGGTGCGGGCAAGCCCATCTGCCACGGTGCCGAACATGCCGCTGTCGTTGAAATAGCGCTGGAATGCGAATTCCAGGATCGCGTCCATTTCCTCGTCGGAGAGACCTTCAAGGTTGACGTCAAAGGGGTTGGTCGCGCCTTCGGGCTTTTTGAAGGCGGGGAAGGCCCAGGCGTATTGCTTGATCAACCCGGCGGCGGAGCGCAGGTAATCCTTCATCGGTTCGCGCGCGACCGCTTCGGCCGCTTCGCGGGTTTCGGCCAGATAGGTGTGCAACATCACCGTGACCTTGAAATCCGCCGGGTCATGGCCCGCCTCGCGCAGGGCGGCATGGTAGATCTTGATCTTGCCGGCGACTTCATCGACCGATTGGCCCAGCAGGTGGGTCAGCACATTGGCGCCAATCTCGCCCGCTTCTTTCCAGGTCTGCGGGTTGCCGGCGGTGGTGACCCAGATCGGCAGCCTGGCCGAGACCGGACGCGGCTGGGTGATGACGGCGTGGAGCGTGCCGTCTTTCTTCGGGAATTCAACCGCTTCCCCGGCCCAGAGCTGGCGCAGCTGGTCGATGGCCGCATACATCGCGGGCTTGTTTTCAGGCGGTGTGTTTTCGGGGCGCAGGACAAAATCATCGGGCTGCCAGCCGCTGGCAATGGCCAGCCCGACGCGCCCGTTGGTCAGGTTGTCGATCACCGCCCATTCCTCGGCGATGCGGGCGGGATGGTGCAGCGGGGCAACGCAGGAACCGGCCCGGATGGCGAGGTTCGAGGTCACCGCAGCGACAGCAGCGCCGGTGACCGAAGGGTTCGGATAGGGGCCGCCAAAGGCGTGGAAATGCCGCTCCGGCGTCCAGACGGCATTGAAGCCATGGGCATCGGCAAATTTCGCGCCTTCCAGCAGCAGCTCGTATTTGGCAGGGCCGACGCCATCGTCATTGCCCCAGTAGAAGATGTTGAAATCAATCGGCTGGGCGGACCGGGCAAGCGGGCCGTTCGACACCAGCGTGCGGCTTTCGTCGCCGGTCAGCACCAGTTTCACGCCGCGCGAGATTGTCCAGAACAGCTCAAGCACCGAGATGTCGAAGGAGAGCGAGGTGACTGCCAGCCAGACGGAATTGCTGTCATGGTCGATGCGGTCGTCCATCCCGGCAAAGAAGTTGGCGACATTGCCGTGACTGACCATCACTCCCTTGGGCGTGCCGGTGGAGCCGGAGGTATAGATCAGATAGGCCAGATCCTCCGGCGTGGCGCTTGCATCGGGGTTTTGGCCGGACATGGCCGCATGATCCCCATCCACGATCACGATTTTTGATTTGTTTTCAGGCAATTGCGAGGCGATCTTCACCTGCGTCACGATCAATGGCGCGGCGCTGTCGGTGATGTAATGGGCGATCCGGTCAGCCGGATATGCCGGGTCCAGCGGCACATAGGCGCCGCCCGATTTCAGGATCGCCAGCGCCCCGATCATGAGGTCGGGCCCCCGCGTGCAGTAAAGCCCGATGGGCATGCCCGGCCCGGCCCCCTCGGCCAGCAGCGCATGGGCCAGCCGGTTCGCCGCCGCATTGAGCGCGGCATAGGTGAATGTCTGATCCTCGAACACCAGCGCGGTTGCATCGGGTGTGCGGGCCACCTGCGCTTCGAAAGCGGCATGTATGGTGGTGCGGTCATAGGCGCGGTCGGTGGCGTTCCAGCCGGTGAGCATCTGCGCGACCTCGGCCTCCGGCAGCGCCCAGAGCGCCCCGCAGGTGGCGGCATCGGGCAGCGCGGCAAAGGCGGTGTTCAGACGCTCGGCAATCAGGCGGGCCGCCTCCCCGGTCACCCGCGCGGCATCGTAATGCAGCCTGCCGGACAGGCTGACCGTGAGGGCGGTTTGGGGGAGCAGCAGATCCTTGTCGGAGAGGCCAAGGTCGGGCATCGCGCCGGGGTCGATTTGCGGGTCGCGCAAGCCCAGGTCGGCGGCACGGCCGCCGCTTTTGCGCGCGCGGTCCATGCCCTTGGCGATGAACTCGGCAGCGGTTGCAAGCGGCGTGTCATCCTCTGCCGTGACGGCGAGGGGCAGCCAGGGGGCCAGCAGCGGGCTTGTCCCTGCGGCCTCAACCGCCAGCGTCGCCGCCGCCTGACCGGAAGCGCGCAGCGCGACAAGGGCCGCGGCGCAGGTGATCTGATCCTTGCTCAGGCTGCCGGTGGTCAGAGGCAGGGAGGCCGGTTGCACCGGGCCGGAGGGTGCCGCCGCCAGCAGCAGGTTCAGCGGTTCACTGCCCGCCAGAACCCCGCGCCAATGTGCCTCATCCGCGACCGGCACATCCGGCAGGGACGGCATCGGCAGCACATCCCCCACCTTCAGCCATTGGGTCAGGTCCAGGGGCGTGCCGTCAAAATCGCAAAACGCGCTCAGGCGCAGGGCCTGTGTTGCCGTGCCAAGGGTGACGGCGTTGCGGGACAGTTCCAGCACCGTGCCGGGGGCAGCGGTCTGGGCAGTGACCTCAAGCGCGCCGATCACCACAATGCCCTGTTCCAGCGCCAGTTTCGGCAGGCAGAGCGGGTTCCAGTATTCGCCGAAGTCCAGCCCCCGCACCAGCGCGGAGAGGTCGGCGGCAGGACGGGTCAGGTCCAGAACGCCCTGCCCCCCGGGCCGCTGGTCGCGGGCGAAATAGCTGCGCTGGGTGAGGTCCTGCGGCCTGCGCTCAAGCTGGTCCGCCTCAAGCTGCGACAGCACCGCGCCGAAACTTTCCATCCCGGCGGCGTAACATTTGGAATTGAGGGTGAAGGCGGTTTCATCCGGGGCGATGTCGATCATCTTCTGCGCCAGCAGGTCGCCCTCGTCCACGCCGCCTTCGATCACATGCCAGGAGACGCCATGGGTCGTCTCACCGTTGATGATGGCCCAGGCGGGGGTGTTGAGCCCGGCATAGGCGGGCAATGGTCCGTCGTGGAAATTGATCGCGCCCTTTGCGGGCAGGGCCAGCACCGCCTCGGGGATCATCCGCAGGTTGGCGATGCTGAGCAGCCAGTCGGCGCTCACGTCTGCCGCCAGCAGGTCGCGGGGGGCTGTGAGCGTGGCAATCCCCTGCCCCTCGGCCCAGCCGCGCACAGTGGCATCGCGTGTGACAACGGCGGTGATGGCATGGCCCCCGGCAAGGATCATGTCGCCACAGGCGATGGTCAGGCTCTCATCCCCGATCAGGATGGCGCTGAAACCGGCGGGCTGGAAGGTGGCGGTCATGTTCTGTCCTCCGAAACGGGGCGTCGGGCTGTGGCTCTGCCGGATCCGCTGCGCAGGCCAAGCCCGTGCCGCGCGAGATCGCGGGTGAAGAAGGCGGGGTCCTGCGGGTTGCGGCCCGTCAGGGCGCAGCGCAGGGCGTGCAGCGCCGCGCCGGTCAGCCGCGCGCCCCAGGCGGCAGCGGCATAGGCCCGGCCATGGGTCTTGATGAAATAATGGCGGCGCGAGTCGAACCAATAGGCCGGCATGCGCTGCCATTCCTTCATGCCGGTGGAGACGGAGCCGATGTGGACCACCCTGGCCTCCGGCACATACCAGCAGGACCAGCCCGCGCGCGCGCCGCGCTTCATCAGGTCGGTTTCCTCGAAATAAAGAAAGAAGGTCTCATCGAACCTGCCGATCTCCTCCAGGGTCGCGGCGCGGATCATCACGCTGGCGCCCGCGGCCCAATCGACCCGGGTGGTCTTTTCCGGCAGCGGCGGGGCCACGATGGCATGGGCCAGCAGGCGCGAGACAGGGCCGAAGCGCACCGCCCCTTCGAATTCCCCGGCGATGGAGGGGAAGCGGAAAGCGGTGGTATGGGGCAGATCATCCTCGCCCCGCACATGGCTGGCGGCGAACCCGGCGCGCGGATGGCGGGCCAAATGGTCCAGCAGGGTTGCGATGCAGCCCGGATCGGGGAAGGCATCGGAATTCAGCAGATAGAAGAAATCCGGCGCGCTGCCGTCCGACATCTGCTCGGCCAGGCCGATGTTGCAGCCCGCCCCGAAGCCGCCGTTGCGCCCCGACAGGATCACACGCACCCGCGCGCCCAGGTCCCAGTCGGCCAGCGCCTGTTCGAAAATGCCCATCGACCCGTCGCCGGAGGCATTGTCGACGATCACCAGTTCCGCCGTTTCCGGCATGTCGGCCAATGCCGCCTTTGCCGCGCGCAGGGTCATCTGCGGGGTGCGGTAGTTCAGCAGCACGACAAGCAATCGGGGATCAGACATCATTCCGCCGCCGTCGCCTGGACATCATCATGTTGCACCAGCGCCGCTGCGATGACTTCGCGCAATTCCTGCGCCAGCACCGTCACATTCGGGGCCAGCACCATGCTGACGTGATCCCCCGGCACCTCGATGATCTCCATATGCGGGGCGTATTTGCGCCAGTCGTTGTCCGCAAAGACATATTCGCGTTCGGCGCTGACCCAATTGCCCTTTGTCACCTGCCAGTGGAAATCCTGCGGCGGGCGGAACAGGGTCATCGGCCCGTCCCAGTCAGGTGTCTGATACTGGCCGACCGCGCCGAGGAAAGCCGCCTGAATCTTGTGGTTGTTGAACTCCGCGCCCGGTGCATCCTGACCGGGGCTGTGCAGGCCCTTGCGTTTCTCCATCTCCCAGGCCCAGCGGTTGCGCGCCCATTCGACCAGATATCCCGGCCCCTTGGCGCGCAGTTCCGCCAGTTTGATCAGCGCCTTGTCCATGCGGTTGAGCGAGGGGCGCACCGGCAGCGGTGTGTCGAGCATCGCCAGCACGGCAACCTCGTCTCCTGCGGCGCGCAGCTGCTGTGCCATTTCATAGGCGGTGATCCCGCCACCGGAATAACCCGCCAGAAGATAGGGGCCTTCGGGTTGCAGGCGTTTGATTTCGTTCAGGTAATCCTCTGCCGCCTCGGGGATCGTCGCATGGGGCTGGGTCTCTCCGATCAGGCCGCGGGCCTGGACGCCGATCACCCGGCGTTCGGCGCTGAAGGGCAGCGCCATATGCCGCAGGTTCAGCACGTTGCCGAACATCCCCGCCACCACGAAAAGCGGTGCCGCCTGTTTGTGGCTGCTCTGGTTCAGGGGCACGAGGAACTCGAACTTCTCCGGTGCCACGACCCCGTCACCTGGACCACCCGACACCTCACCGGCGCCGCCGGTTTCCGCCGCGATCAGGGCGGCGCATTTCGCGATGGTCGGGGCCTCGAACAGGACCGAGATCGGGAATTCCACCTTGAAGGTGCGTTTGACGCTGGCAAAGAGGCGCACGGCAATCAGCGAATGACCGCCAAGGTCAAAGAAACTGTCCTCGACCCCCACGGGGCTGACGCCCAGCAGGTTTTCCCACATCCCGGCCAGACGTTCCTCTATCCCGTTGCGGGGCGCGACATAGCTGCCCTCCAGATCCGGGCGTTCAAAGCTCTGGCCGCTTTTCACCGGGGCCACGGCGGGCACATCGGCCTGTGCCATCAGCGCTTGCAGCGGCAGCGAGGAGACCATGACCTGCGGGCGGTTCATGGCAATCGCGCGGCGCATGGCCTCGGGCCCCTCGGCGGCGCGGATGCCCTGCGACACCAGATAGGCCAGCCGTTCCTCGGCGGCGGAAAGCGGCGTGTCGTCGCGGTTCTCGTCCTCAAAGCGGACTTCGGCGGCGGTCAGGGGCGTGGTGCCGAAGCCGCCCTCAAGGCGTTTCATCGCGAAATCGCGGACCTCGACCAGCACCTTGCCTGACGGATCCGTCAGGGTGACGTCGAAACGGGCAAAACCGTCGCTGGCCTTGCCGGAGGCCAGCCGCACATGCGAGCGGATCTCTGCAGGCAGGCTGCCATGCACCCGGATCAGCCCATAGGAGACCGGCACCCAGAGATGGGTCGCGCCATAGCCCGGCACCAGCGATATGGCCCAGCCGGTTGCAAGGTCCATCAGCCCGGGATGCAGGAGATGCCCGGCTTTGAGGTCATCGCGCGCATCCTCCGGCAGGGCGAGTGTTGCCAGCCCCTCGCCCGCGCCAAGGGCGGTTTCGCGCAGGACGTGCCAGCGCGGCCCAAAGGACAGATGCGCCTCCTGCGGGGAGACAAGGCGTGTCGCGCCCGATTTTTGCACGGTGCCGCAGCGCGCGGAAATGGCTGCGAGGTCAAGGGCATGGGGCCGCGCCTCGGCCAGCGGGGCCAGATTGGCCTGGGCGTTCAATTGCCAGCCCTGCTTGCCGCCGAACAGGCAATCGCTGCGCATTTCGGCGCTGAAGCCCCGGCCACGGCCCTGAAGCGTGATCCGCATCTGGCGCGCATCGCCCTCGGCCACCGGCATGGCGCGCAGGAAATAGAGGTCTTCGATGTCAAAGGTCCTGAGCCCCTGCGCCGCCGCCGCTTCGGCCAGCAGTTCGATATAGCCGGTGCCGGGCAGGATCGCCTGCCCGTCCCGGGTGCGGTGCTGGTCGAGCAGCCAGTGGTCGGTGCCCAGCGGGGCGGTGAACACCGGATCGCCGCCCGCATCCGCGCCGGCGGTCCTGATCAGCGCCGCCTCCACGGCGCGCGGTGGCAGCACGTCGCTGGCCGCACCCGGCAGGGCATTGGCCGCCATGCCGACATCCGACCAGATGCCCCAGTTCACCGCGACAACCCGGGTCTTGCCGCCCCGCCGCGCGGCGGCAAAGGCGTTGAGCCAGGCGTTTGCGGCAACGTAATCGACCTGCCCCGCCGAGCGGGTCGCGGTCGAGGTCGAGGAGAACAGCACCAGCAGTTCCAGCGCGCCATCGGGCAACAGCTGGTCCAGCACCCGCAGGCCCTGCACCTTGGGTGACAGCACCGCATCCATCTGCGCATCGCTCTTGCCCAGCATCGGGGCGTCATCCAGCACGCCGGCGGCATGGATCACACCGGTCAGCCCGCCGTGCCGCGCTGTCAGATCGTCGATGACGCGGCGCATCTGGGCAAGGTTGGCCACATCGCCGCCCGCCACTTCGACGCTGCCGCCCTTGGCTTTTGCGATCGCTTCCAGACGCATCACCGCCTGCATCCGCCGCGCGCTGCGGTCGGCGGTGCCGTTCCTGGCGATATGGGCCTGCCAGGCCGCGCGTTCGGGCATGGCCTCGCGTGCCAGCAGCACCACATTGGCCCTGTGCCGGGTCAGGATATCCGCCGCCAATGTCTGGCCGATCCCGCCGAAACCGCCGGTGATCAGATAGGTGCCGCCATCGCGGAATTGCGCCGTCTCCGCCGGGGTCAGCGGCAGGGGTTTATAACCCATCTCGAACCGCTTTTCGCCCCGGAAGGCGCCGATGCGGTTGGCGGGCGTGGCCATCAGATCCTCGATCAGCCGGTTGGTGAGGTCAGGCTGCGCAACCGCCGGGACGGATCTGGCAAACCACCCTGCCCGCGCAATCACGGGCTGCACCGCTTCAAGGTCGATCTGTGTCGCGGTGACACCGGGCACCTCGCGGGTGATCACGCCAACCGGGCCGGACACCAGCGCCTTTTCGGGATGCGGCAGGGCTTCATCCGTCACCTGTGCCGCACCGGTGGTAAAGACGCTCAGATGCAGGGGCGCGTCGATGCCTGCCTCGGTGATGGCCTGGGCCAGCCAGGTCAGGCTCCAGAAACCCTGTTCGATGTTGCGGTCAAAGGTGCTGGAGCCGGGGCGCGGGGCCACCTGATCGTCGGTCAGCCAGAAATGCGCGATCCGGTCGGGCATCCGCCCGGCCTCGCGCAGGGTAGCGATCAACTGGTCATAGCCTGCCCGCCCCTGTTCGGCGGCAAGGGTAAAGCTGTCTTCGCCTGTGCTGGCAAAGGCATCGCCCGCGCGCACGGTGACAACCCTGTGGCCGGCTTCGCGCAGCTTTGTGCGCAACGGGGCGGAAAGCCCGGCCTCATCCGCGAAGAACAGCCAGGTCAGCGGCGTTGCCGCAAGATCGTCCAGGACATCGACTGCCACATCGGCAAAGGCGGGCCGCCATGTGGGCACCGCCCCCCAATCGGCAATGTCATCGGCCCGTGTCAGCGCGGGCGCGGGTGCGGCGCTGACCGCCTTGCCCGGTTCGATGAAAAAGCGGGCGCGCTGGAACTGATAGGTCGGCAGCAGCACCCGGTTGCGCCGCGCCCCGCCCCAGATCTGCGACCAGTCGGCAGCGACGCCGCAGGCCCAGAGCCGCGCGAAGACGGAAATGAAATAGACATCATCGGCGATTTTCTGTTCGGGGTGCCGCAGCGACGACATCACCTGCCCCACGCCGACATCGGGATGCATCATCGCAAGCGAGGACAGCGCCTTGCCGGGGCCGACCTCCAGATAGACCCGTTTGCGCGCGGCGCTCAGCGTGCTGATGCAATCGGCGAAATTCACCGTATTGCGCAGCTGCGCGACCCAGTAATCGGGGTCGGTGGCCTGCTGTGCCGTGATCATCTCGCCCGTGCGGTTGGAGGCAAAGGGCATCTGCGGCGCCTGCAGGTTCAGACCCGCAAGGAAGGCGCGGTAGCGATCCAGGATCCCTTCCAGCATCCGGCTGTGCGCGGCGATGTCGATGGCGATGCGCCGGTGGTCCAGCCCGGCACCGGTCAGCCGCTGCTGCATGCCATCCAATGCTGCCTGCGGGCCGGAGACGGCAATAAGCTCTGCCGCGTTCACCGATGCGATGTCCAGATCGTCACCCAGCAGCGGTTCGATCACCGCCAGCGGGGCCGAGATCGACAGCATGCCGCCTGCGGGCACCTCGTCGAACAATCGTCCGCGCAGCAGGACCAGGTCGATCAGGTTCTCGAATGTCATCACCCCTGCCAGACAGGCCGCGACGTTTTCGCCCATGGAATGGCCCACCATGGCGGCGGGTTTCACGCCCCAGGACATCCAGAGCCGCGCCAGCGCATATTCGGTGATGGCGATCAGCGGCAATTGCACGGAAGGTTTTTTCAGCGTCTCGTCGGCGGCCTGCAGCTGAGCGGCGTCGGGCAGCCAGAGCGCGCGGATGTCATAATCCAGTTGCGGTTGCAGATGCGCCAGACCCCGGTCCATCCACTCGGCAAAGACCGGCTCCGTCTCGTAAAGATCGCGCGCCATGCCCGCATATTGCGCGCCGCCGCCGGGGAACATGAAGACCACGTCGGGGTTCTCGCCCAGCGCATCATGGGTAAAGACGCGGCGGGCATCACCTGCCTCCAGCAGGTCGGCGGCCTGTGCCGCGGTTTCGGCCACCACCACCCGGCGCTTGTCAAAGGCGCGGCGGCCCTGTTTGAGCGTGAAGGCCACATCGGCCAGAGGCTGATCCGGATGGGCGCGCAGATGGGCGACAAGGGCGGTGGTATTGGCATCCAGTGCCGCCTTGGTGTGGCCCGAAATCACCAGCGGCTGGAACGGCCAGTCGCTGGCGTCCGAGGCGGCGCGTTCCGGTGCTTCCTCGATGATTGCATGGGCATTGGTGCCGCCCACGCCCAGCGCATTGATCGCGGCGCGGCGCGGTGTGTCGCCCGGTGCCCAGTCAGTCAACTGGTCGTTGACGCGGAACGGGCTGCCCGCGAAGGGGATCGCGGGGTTTGGCGCCTCGTAACCCAGGGAGGGCGGGATCTGCTTGTGATGCATGGCCAGCGCGGCCTTGGCAAAGCCTGCGACCCCGGCGGCGGTATCCAGATGGCCGATGTTGGTCTTGACCGATCCGATGCGGCAGAAATCGGTGGCGTCGGTCTCGCTCCGGTAGGCTTCGGTCAGTGCCGCGACCTCGATCGGGTCACCCAGATAGGTGCCGGTGCCGTGGCATTCGACCATGCCGATGCTTTGCGCCGCGACACCTGCGGCATCCAGCGCCGCCGTGATTGCCGCCGTCTGGCCATCGACCGAGGGGGCCAGGTAGCCGGCCTTGGCCGCGCCATCGTTGTTCACCGCCGACCCCTTGATCACCGCCCAGATGTGATCGCCTTCCGCCACTGCATCGCTGAGCCTGCGCAGCGCCACGCAGCCCGCGCCGGAGCCAAAGACGGTGCCCTGCGCCCGGTGGTCGAAGGCATGGCAATGCCCGTCCGGCGACAGGATTTCGTTTTCCTTGAAGAGATACCCCCGCCCCTGCGGCAGTTCGATGGTGACACCGCCCGCCAGCGCCATGTCCACCTCGCCCGCGCGCAGGGCGGCGCAGGCGTAGTGGATCGCGACCAGCGAGGTGGAACAGGCGGTTTGCAGGTTGATCGACGGCCCCTTGAGGTCGAACACATGGCTGACGCGGGTGGACAGGAAATCCTTGTCGTTGCCGGTGTGGCGCAGCAGGAACATGCCCACATCGTCCACCAGATCGGGGTTGGAGCAGATGTTGAAATAGAAATAGCTGCCCATGCCGCAGCCCGCATAGACGCCGATGTCGCCGGGAATCGTTTCAGGCGGATGGCCCGCCTGTTCCATCGCTTCCCATGCCACTTCGAGGAACTTGCGGTGCTGGGGATCGAGAATGGCCGCATCCTTGGGGGAAAAGCCGAAGAAATCGGGATCGAATGTCTCGAATCCGTCCAGGACGGCGGCGGCTGGCACGTAGTTCTTGCGGGCGATGGTTTCGGGGCTTTCGCCCGCCTCCAGCAGCTCCTGCTCCGACAGGCGGCGGATGCTTTCCACCCCATCGCGCAGGTTCGCCCAATAGGCGTCAACACTGGCGGCACCGGGGACATTCACGGACATGCCGACAATGGCGATGTCGTCACCGGTCAGGGTGCGGTTTTTAGACGTGCTCATTTTCAAACTTCCCATACCTGAAAGCGCGACAGATCTGGGCCCCATATTCGAGTTCTGAAATACCGGGCGTTTCAACAGGGCAATTACGGCATTTTTATGCCCCATTTCATCGAACATTCATATTTTTAAGAGGTTTTGCAGCAAGTTCGACGGTTCTCAGGCCTTATTTAGCACAACAATCGACAGGCTGTCCGGGGAATTTTGCCGCAGGTGGAAACAGTGGCGCCATATTTGCCAGAATCGGTGGTTTTGCCCCGGATCAAAGCACGGTGCGCTTGCCCTCCGGGCGGTTCGGGGACATCGCCGTTTGTCCCAGCGCATGGCGCGGCGCTGCGACCCCTCGCGGCATCAGGCGTTCCGCGTGCCCCAGAAGCGCGCCTGCGGTGAGCCAGGTCAATGGCGTCAGCGTGGCGTTCAGCAGCATGTCCACCATGGTGATCCCCAGGATCAGGCACAAGGGCGCCACCAGCGGTGACAGCGCCGCCTCCCCCTGCCGCCGCATGTAGAGCGCCAGCATCGCCAGCGGCAGGGCCAGCAGGCCGAATTCGCAGATGTACCCCAGCCAGCCGAAGGTGCCGAAGATGATGATCCAGCGGCCATCGGGGATTGACAGGATCTGCCCGGTTTCGCCGTCGCGGATCAGGCTGCGGCCCCAGCCGCCCCAGCCGAACAGGGGCTTTTCCGCCGCCCGCGCCAGCAATTGTTCCTCGTTGTTGAAACGGTATTCCAGCGATTGCGCGCGGGCGGGATTGATCGCCTCGGCCTGGGCGATGATGGCGTCCAGCGGGATCAGCTGGAAATTGCGCAACATCGGATAGACCACCGCAACCACGGCAAAGAACAGCGCCAGCCGGATCTGCCAGCGCAGCGGTGCAAACAGCACCAGCGGGGTCAGCGCCATGCCATAGGCCAGCGACGCAAGGCTTTTGCACAGGACCAGCAGCACCGCGAGATAGGCCACCACGCAGAAGGCCCGCAGCTTTCGTTCCGGTTCGGCCACCCGCGCCAGACCGGCTGCGGCAATCAGCCCGGTGCAGACAAACAGCGCCAGCCACAACCCATGCGGCAGGAAGACGATGGGTCTGAACCCGCCGTCGCGCATCATCTGTTCGAAGGAATGCTGGAAGAAGCCGTAGATCCAGACGTTCATCTGCGGGCTGAGGCGGATTTCGATCAGCGAGGGCACGGAATAGACCAATGTCCCGACCATCAGCGCCGTCAGCAATTCGCGCAGCCCGCCCTCTGTCGCCAGAAACTGGCGTGCCAGCAGGAAGGGCACCAGGCTCAGCACTTGCGCGATCAGCACCGACCCGATGTCGCGCACCGATTGCCCCGGCAGTTGATCCACCACAAAGACAATCGGGTCGGTATTGCGCAGCACCTCGAAAATGATCGGATCGCCGTTGGTCAGCACCGTCGGGATGGCCGAGAGCACCAGCCCCACCGTCAGCAGCTGCGCCAGCCGCGCATCGGGCCAGAGGGCCACCCGGTGGTGTTTCACCCCGAACAGCAGGATCAGCAGCACGCTCAGATTGGGGATCGAGGTCTTGTCCATTGCCGGGACCAGCGGCAGGTTGAACTCCGCCAGTGGCGGCAGAAACAGATATCCCCCCAGGATCGACCAGATCAGCGCCCGCTCCAGTTTCTGGGTGCGGAACAGGATCAGGCAGACCATCGGCCAGATCAGCAGCATCAGATAGGCAAGGCCGTTGGGCATGGGGTCGGGTTGAGTCCTGAGGTCGCGTGAGGGAATAGAGCAGGTAAATTACCATCTGGCCCGCGCCCTGTCATCTGGGTAGATTTGGCAAAACCTGTTGGATTGATCCGGACGAACCCCGCAAGGCATTGTTAATGAATGGAAATATATCAGTGAATTCGGCATGGCCCCAGGGCGCCCCGTGCTGCGCTTGGGCAGGTGACGTGTGAAATTTGGCACGCCCCCGGCCGAAGTCGCGGTCAATGTGCCGACACGCGCGGGATTGTTTCGCGCTGTCAGGGAAAAGTTCAGCGCCCGCGACGGATTCGCGCTGGCCACCCTGAACCTTGATCACCTGACCAAACTGCCCCGTGATCCGGCCTTTCTGGCGGCCTACCGTGCCCATGACATGGTGGTGGCCGATGGCCGCCCCATCGTCTGGCTGTCGAAACTGGCGGGACAGCCGGTCGAGCTCATGCCCGGGTCCGACATGATCCTGCCGCTTTGCGCCCTCGCGGCAGAGATGGGGACCAAGATTTCGCTGATCGGCAGCAGCGACGCGGCGCTGCAAGGGGCGGCGCAGGCGTTGACCGGCCGCACGGCGGGTCTGGAGGTTGTCCACATCCACGCCCCGGCCTATGGGTTCGATCCGCAGGGTGCCGCTGCCGAGGCGCTGCTGGCGGAGCTTGCCGCCTCTGACGCGGGCCTGTGTTTCATCGCGCTGGGCGCGCCGAAACAGGAGCTGTTTGCCGCCCTGGGCCGCGAAAAGGCGCCAAGGGTCGGCTTTGCCTCCATCGGGGCGGGGCTGGATTTCCTCTCAGGTCATCAGGTCCGCGCGCCGCGGATCATGCGGATGCTGGCGCTGGAATGGCTGTGGCGGGCGCTGCAGGCCCCGCGCCGGATGGTGCCGCGCTATGCGAAATGTTTCGCGATCCTGCCCGGCCTTGTGGTGCAGGCGCTGCGCCAGCGCTGAGGGCCGGGGTCATTTGTATTCGATGATCCGGCCCTTGCGGCGGCCCAGAAGGTATTGCAGCGCGCCCTGCGCCTCGGGGAATTTGCCCAGCACGGTGAACACCGCCTGAACCACCCCGCCGCGCCGCGACAGCCGCAGCACCTGCAAGGGATAGACCAGCAGCAGGAGCAGCGCCCAGGGCGTCACAAGTACCGCCAGCACCAGGATCGTCAGCGGCAGGCCCGCGCCCCAGATCAGCGCGCGCCGGGTCTCGGTCACCCAGTGACGCTCCGGCGGGGCGCCGTGCAGCGCCGCGCCCTCGGCAAAGGCGTGGCCGGCCCGGCGGCTGCGTTTCCACCATTGGCCGAAGCGGGTGATGTCCGCATCATGCCAGGTCATTTCCGCCTCCAGCCGCCAGACCTGCCACCCGGCGGCGCGCAGGCGGACGCAAAGCTCCGGCTCCTCCCCCGCGATCAGACTGTCGCGGTAGCCGCCCACCGCGCGCAGGGCGGCGACACGCATCAGGGCATCGCCGCCGCAGGCTTTGGCCTGTCCCGGGGCGGTGTCCCATTCCGCGTCGATCAGCGCGTTGTAGATGCTGGTCTCCGGATGACGTTCACGGCGGCGGCCACAGGCCACGGCGGCCTGCGGATGGTCGACCAGAAAGGCGCGGGCCGTCTCGATCCAGCCGTCGCGCAAGACGCAATCGCCATCCAGCAGCTGCACCAGATCGGCATCGGCTGGCAGGGCCGCCAGCCCTGCGTTGCGCGCCCGCGCGGCGGTGAAGGGCTGCGTCATGTCCAGCGCGATCACCTGTGCGCCACGCGCCTGCGCCGCCGCGACGGAGCCATCGGTTGAACCCGAATCCACATAGATCACCGGATCGGCCCGGCCCGAAAGCGCATCGAGGCAGGCCATAAGCCGTGCCCCTTCGTTGCGGCCGATGACAATCGCCGCGACCTTCACGGCGACAGGTCCGCCAGGTGGTCGGCATAATCCTGCGTTGTCACGGTAAAGCCCGCACGGGCCAGCAGTTCCACCCGGTTCCAGCGCCGCGCATCCAGCGAAAACAGGCTCACATCGGGGCTGTCCGACAGCACTCTGGCGCGGGCCGCGTCCTCGCCATGGGCCAGATCGCCCGAGGCCAGCGACGCCGCATCGCGGGCCAGCGGATTGTTGGCAAACTTGTAATGCTGGATCACCGCTGTCACATCCGACACCGTCACCCCCATCGACAGATGCGGATGCGGCGCGGGGGTGACCCCCGGCCCGTTGAAGATCAGCGGATGTTTGGTCAGGCAGCAGTTCTCGCCAAACATCTTGCCCCGCACCCCGCCAAAGCAGAATTTGACCGCATCGCTGGCAGTTTGGTTGTCGCGCAGCAGGTCGGAAAAGGCGATCTCGGGGCTGTGGTAGTCATGGCGGGTGATCTGGCTGATGTCGTAATAGACAAAATCGCGCAGCACACGGTCATAGGGCAGATCGGCCACCTGCGACAGCGGCGCCTTGGGGAACATCTCAAGCATTTGCGCCACCATCGCGGTATGGCCCCGCGCCTGCATATAGGTGGTCAGCGCGCGGATGCCGTGGGTCGTGGCCCCCTGGAAATCCAGGATCTCGTCCATATCGACATAGAGGCACCAGCGATTCTGCCCGTAGGTCCGGGCGGGATAGGCGCGCAGCAGGTCCTCGTAACCGGCCAGCGGCAGGGTGCATTGGTCGATCACCGTATCGGGCTCTGCCGCGATCCGGGTCAGCGTATCATCGGTCGATCCGTTGTCGATGAAGACGAAATGCCGGATGCCGATGCTGCGGTAATGATCGAGAAAGGCGTCAAGGTAATAGCTGCCGTTGCGCACCAGCACGATGGCGATCACCTCGTCCTTGCCGGTCTCCAGCAGTTTTGGCCCGTGGATATGGCGCAGGGAGGCCGCGAACCGCGCCCGGCGGCGGCGTTCGGCGGCACGCTGCAGGACACGGCGCAGGATATGGAGCGGTGTTTTCATGCATGGGGTGATACGACAGCCCCGCGCTTGGGTCCATGACCCGCCTGCATCCGCCGTGGTTTTGGCGCATCTGTGGCGGCGAAGGAGCTCAGGCGGGCTGTTGGCCCCCGGCGCCCTGCGCGGCGCCCTGCCCCGCAGTCTCACGCAGTGAAGGGTCATATATGGTCTGGCGGGCGCGCCCGGCATGTTTGGACGCATAAAGTGCGACATCCGCGTCATCCATCAGCTTTTCCATTGCCGGGCTGATGCCGGATTGAATCCAGACGGTGCCGATGCTGGCGGAAATCCGGCAGAGGTGGCCGCTGTAGGCAATCGGTTCCTCCAGCCGGTCGATGATGCGCCGGCCCACGCGGCGCAGGATGTCGGCATCGCGCACATCCACAAGCACGACGGTGAATTCATCCCCGCCGACCCGCGCGACCGTGTCCTTGTTGCGGGTTTCCTCGACCATGATCTGCGCAACGGTCTGCAGGACATGATCGCCCGCCGCATGGCCCAGGGTGTCATTGACGGATTTGAAATAATCCAGGTCGATCTGCATGACGGCAAAGGGCACCCGGCCCGCCACCATCCGCGTCAGCACATTGTTCAGCGCGCGCCGGTTGCCAAGGCCGGTCAGCGCATCGGTATCGGCCTCCTGCTCCGCCGCGATCTTGGCCCCCTGCAGGCGCAGGTTGAGACGGCGGGATTCATCCATCGCCGCTGTCTTTGCCTCGATCAGGTAGAGCATTTCGATGGCCAGGTCCGTGGCGGCGAAATCGGCATTGCTGAGCGCATAATCCCGCACCCCGTCCACGATGGAGATGCCGAAGGACAGGTTCACGATCATCTTGCCCTCCCCCTCCGGCAAGGGGACCAGCACCGCCTTGAGCCTGGTCCGCGGCGCGGCGCGCGTTTCAAGATGCAGTTTCGTGCCACCGGACCGCCGCAGGTCTGCCATGCTGGCAACGGCGCGTGGCCGGTTGACGGCAAAAACCTCCAGAAAGCGGGCACCGACCATGGGACTGTCCCCGGCCAGCTTGCGGGCGGTCGGCCCGGCATGGGTGATATGCCCCGTCGCGTTGATCACAAGATGCATGGGACACAGGATATCCAGCACCGATGCGCCGCCCTGCCCCGTCATTGCGCCCGTGCCCCCAGTTCAAAGGCCCGCCCTTCGGCGAAATCCGGTTCGATCAGCGAGATCGAAAGGGTTTCAATCCCCTTCTCCGAGCCCGTCGGCTCAAGCAGCGCCAGCGCGCCGTAGTCATCGGCCATGGCGCGCAGGACACCCATCATCAGATGGGCAAAGCCCGCCAGGGGCGACCTGCAGATCAGGCTGTATCTGCCCTCCCCCACGGCGCGCAATTCGATCTGCGGCAGGTGCAGGTCCGGCACCGCCAGCCGCGCCCGGTCCGGCAGATCATCGAGCGAATGCAGAAAATCCTCAAAGCTGACACCCCCGAAGCGCAACAGCCGGCGCACCCCTTCAAACTTGGGGTTCGCCACAAGGAACGTCCCGAAATCCTCAAGCAGGTCACTGCGGCTGCGCCGGGTGACATCGACCAGCGCGTCCAGAACGGCATGAGTCAGACTGTCCTCATAGGTCAGCATCGCCTCGAAATTGTTGAATGCCATTCCGGCATGCCGCACGACATCGTCCCACCTGTGCGCGCCGAAACTGTCGCAGATGTAGTTCTGGATGCTGCGGTTGATAAGACCGTGCATTGTTCCCTCATTCCCATAACGCCCCGCTGGCACCTTGGGCCAAAGGAATTAACAGGAGGTCAACAGCTTCAATTGTCTGCAATCTTCCTGCCGTTCGAACACGGGGAACAGAGGCCTAGGTCGTGTTGACATTCATTGTCGCCCACCCGTTTCAGTCCAAAATTGCTCAGTTCCAGGCAAGAGAGCGCAGGAATAGCCAGCTATTTCAAGCTCTCTTTGCGCGCCTCGCCTTGAAATTGAAGCGCCAATACCCTGCCGCGCTACGCGCTTCCGGGACATTGGCGAAGTGATTTGCCTTAAAGTAAAGGCGGGACGCTGTAACGCAGAAATGGGCAATTTTGGCGAAACCCCTGCGGGGCGCGGCGGATTTTGCCTCTGCCATCCCGGATGTTCGCTTCCAATGATCACATTGCTGCGCTCACA